>Ga0182024_10011891_pt1 | contig 17356 bp, 17 predicted proteins | sample P32metaG_FD_120480 | JGI IMG/M metagenome (GOLD analysis project Ga0182024, IMG submission 120480) | Permafrost microbial communities from Stordalen Mire, Sweden - P3-2 metaG (Illumina Assembly) | ecosystem: Environmental > Terrestrial > Soil > Wetlands > Permafrost | place: Sweden: Stordalen...
CCCCGGCGGGATAAGCAGTCAGGGAGTGCTGTTCGTCACGATTGGGGAATCAATTTGCAAACACAGTGGTTCCTTTTGAACAGTTTTTTCATGCGGCGGTGGGAAAAATGGATATGGGACCAGTCCGCCGCTGCGAGCAAGGCCGCATTGCTTCCACTATGGGGAACACGGCCTGACCCTCTCGAATTGAGCCCGGCAGCGGCGGCTCTTCCTGGCGGAGAGGCCGATGAACGCCCTCTTGATCTACCCGCAGTTTCCCGATACCTACTGGGGTTTGAAACATGCGCTGCACTTTGTGGGCAAGCGCGCGGCGCAGCCACCGCTGGGGCTGATGACGGTGGCGGCGCTGCTGCCGGCGGCGTGGAACAAGCGGCTCGTCGACACCAATGTGGAGCGGCTACGCGAGCGCGATCTGGGGTGGGCCGATGTCGTGCTGCTGAGCGGCATGCATATTCAGCAAGAATCCATGACGGCGATTGTGGAGAGGTGCCGCGCGCGCGGGTTGCCCACCGTGGTGGGCGGGCCGATTGCGAGCAGCCTATCCGCAGCTGAGCTGAAGGCCGACCACGTGGTGATTGGCGAGGCGGAGAGCCTGATTGCCGAACTGGCGCGCGATCTCGAACAGGGTACGGCCAAGGCGACCTATGAGGCTGCGCAACGACCGGAGATGGAGACGAGTCCGCTGCCGGATTTGAGCCTGATCAAGATGAAGCGCTACTCCACCATGACGGTGCAGTATTCGCGCGGCTGCCCTTTCAACTGCGAGTTCTGCGACATTATCGAGATCTACGGACGGCGGCCGCGGACGAAGGCGGTGGCGCAGGTGATGGCCGAGCTGGACCAGCTGCGCGCGGCGGGGTGGCGCGATGCGGTGTTTATCGTCGATGACAACTTTATCGGCAACAAGCCGCGGGCGAAGGAACTGCTGGCAGCGCTGGCGGCGTGGCGGAAGAAGAATGACGGTGGATTCCCTTTTATAACTGAGGCGTCACTGAATCTGGCCGATGATGTGGAGCTGATGCAGCTGATGAAGGACGCGGGTTTCCGTTCGGTTTTCTTAGGGATTGAGACGCCCGATGTGTCGGGGTTGATCGCGACCAACAAACTGCAGAACACGCGGCGCAGTCTGCTGGAGAGCGTTGCGGCGATCCAAAGCTACGGAATAGAAGTGATGGGCGGGTTCATTCTCGGATTCGATACGGACCACGAAGATATTTTCGACCGCATGGTGGAGTTCATTCAGACGAGCGGAATCCCCGTTGCGATGGTGGGGCTGTTGCAGGCGATGCCAGGGACACAACTGTTCCGGCGGCTGCGGGGTGAGGGGCGGATTGTGGACGCGGGTGGCGGCAACAACACCTCGCTGCGGCTGAACTTTTTGCCACGCATGGATGCGACGCAGTTGATGGAGGGATACCGGTCGGTGCTGAAACGCATCTACTCGAGCGGAGCCTACTACGAGCGGGTGAAACTCTACCTGAGCCGCACGCAGCCCAAGCCGCAGAAACACGCGCGTGGCGAGAAGACAACAAACCAGCCGTGGATGACGGCCACTAATATGAGGGCGCTGGTGCTGTCGATTGTGCGGCAGGGCGTGTTCGGGCGATCGAAGTGGAGCTATTGGAAGTTTCTTGCGGCGGCGGCGACACGCTACCGGCACTGCTTTGGCACGGCCATGACGCTGGCGGTGATGGGGTATCACTTCCAGGTGATTACGCGGAAGCTTTCGAAGGCGCTGGATGCCGCGGTGGCGCCGCAGTTGGCGCATACTGCCGAGGCCGATCTGGCCGCCGACGACGGCCAGATCCGGTAAAACGACTCGACTCGCCGATGATCGCGCTCTTGTGCTATCTGGTTCATTTGCCGGTGGTGAGGACAACGCGGAAACGCGCCTTGCCGCTCATCATGCGGTCGTACGCCTCTCCTGCTTTCTCCAGCGGATATGCCTCGATCATGGGCTTGACGCCAGTGAGCGCGCTGAAGTTGAGCGTGTCCTCTGAGTCCATGCCGCTTCCCGCGGGCCACCCGGCGACAGTACGGCGGCCGAGGATGAGCGGGAAAGGATTGATGACGACCGGACCATCGGGTGCGCCAACCACGATGAACTTGCCGGCGGGGGCGAGCCCATCGATGACCCATTCGAGAGCCTTGGCGCTGGTTACGGTGGAGAGGATGATGTTGGCGCCGCCGATCTTCTGCAACTCCTTGGCTGGATCCTGCGTGGTGGAGTCGATGTAGATGTGCGCGCCGAGTTGCTTGGCGAGCGGACCTTTGTCCTGACCACGCGCGACGGCAACCGTGCGATAGCCGGCCTTGGCTGCGTACTGGACAGCGAGATGGCCGAGGCCGCCGATGCCGAGGATGGCGACGGTGTCGCCGGGGCGGGCTCCGCTGTTGCGCAGGGCGTTGAAGGTGGTAATGCCGGCGCAGAGGAGCGGGCCGGCCTCGGCGTCTTTGAGATCGTCGGGGACCAGGGCGATGGCGTTGGCGGGGGCGATCACGTAGTCGGCATAGCCGCCATCAAAGTTGATGCCGGAGACGAGCTGGTTTTCGCAGAGAATGAAGTCGCCGCGGCGGCAGGGGTTGCAGTAGTTGCAGTGGCCGCCGTGCCATCCGAGTCCGACACGCTGGCCGACTTTGAAGACCGGCACATCCGGGCCAACAGCGTCGAGGACGCCAGCGACCTCGTGGCCAGGGACGCGTGGGAATTGGAGCCCCGGCCACATTCCTTCCTTGGTCAGCGAATCGCTGTGGCAAACGCCGCAGGCCTGCACGCGCATGCGGACGTGGCCGGGGCCGGGGTCGGGGAATTGCTTCTGGACGAGTTGAAACGCTCCGCCTGCGGCGGGAACCTGCATGGCACGGCCCGTGACTGTGGACATAGTTCGGTTTTCTCCTCTGCGTTTGGATGGGAACCGCGTGTGGAAGTCGCAGAAGAATGATGAAAGTTCGGCGAAGAGAAGCTTCTGGAATCTTGCGAACCCGGTCTCCCCCACGCCCCTCCAGATTTTTGGCTGGAGCAGCCCTTGACTCAAGAGCTATTTTAGATATATCGTAAGATATATCTTGATAGATCGGAGAAAAACACATGTTTGGACATTTTGGAGAAGCACACAGAGAACACGGGCACGGGGACTGCCGCCACCGCGGTCGTCACGGATGGTGGGGCGGCGAACGGGGCGAACGCGGGGAAGGGTTTGAGCGGGGATTTGGCGGGGGCGGACGGTTTTTTGATAACGGCCACCTGCGGCTTGTCATCCTGCAACTGATCGCAGACAAGCCCAGCTACGGGTACGAACTCATGAAGGCCATTGAAGAACGGCTTTCGGGCGGCTACGCACCGAGCCCCGGGGTGGTATATCCCACGCTGACGCTGCTTGAAGAAGAGGGATTCGCAACGGTGACGTCGGCGGAGGGAAACAAGAAGCTCTATGCGGCGACCGACCAGGGAAAAGAGTATCTGAAGGCAAATCGCGTAATTCTGAAAGCGATTTTCGGACGAATGCAGGAAGCGGGCAAAGCGTTTGGCCGCGGGCGTTCGCCGCAGATCAAGCGGGCAATTATGAACCTGAAGCTGGCGCTGAAGATGAGGATGGAGCAAGGCGATCTGAGCACGGAACAGGTGAGCAAAATTGCCGAGGCAATCGATTCGGCGGCGCGAGCCATCGATGAGGCTTGAGAAAGGCGCCGCCGATGGAACAAGTATTCATGCAGGAGACGCACAAGAGCCCCGATGAGCGACTCGCGCTCGATACACGCAACCACCAGTTGCTGACGCTGGTTGGCGAATTGCTCCATACCAACCAGGAGCTGCGGTTCAAAGTGGCGGAGCTGGAACGGCAGGCGGAGAGCGCGGATTGTGCGCTTGAGGAAGCGAGCCGGTGGTCGGGGTTTCTGCTGCCTTAGAGAGCGGACCTTATACTGAAAGACGGCATGAGCACGTTTCTTCCTGTAGATGAGCAGTTGGATTTATTACAAAAGGGCGCGGCGGAAATTATCCGCGTCAGCGATCTGCGCGAGCGCCTTGAAGAGAGCAGCAAAACGGGCCGCCCGCTGCGTGTGAAGGCGGGGTTTGACCCGACCGCTCCCGACCTGCACCTGGGCCACACTGTGCTGATGCGCAAGCTGCGGCACTTTCAGCAGCTGGGACACACGGTGATTTTCATGATTGGCGATTTTACTTCGCTGATCGGCGACCCCACGGGGCGCAACGTGACGCGTAAGCCGCTGACTCTCGAGCAGATTGAAAAAAACGCGGAGACTTACAAGGAACAGGTCTTCAAGATTCTCGATGAGAAAGCGACCGAGGTCCGCTACAACTCCGAGTGGCTGGGGAAGTTGGGCTATGAGCAGACGATCCGGCTGACGGCGCACTTTACGGTGAGCCAAATGCTGGAGCGCGATGAGTTTCACAAGCGCTTTCAGGCCGAGCAGCCGATCAGCCTGCACGAGCTGCTGTATCCGGTGATGCAGGGGTACGACTCGGTAGCGCTTGAGTGCGATGTGGAGTTGGGCGGGACGGATCAGAAATTCAACCTGATGTGCGGGCGCGAGTTGCAGCGGCACTATGGGCAGAAGCCACAGATCGTGCTGATGACGCCGATTCTGGAAGGTCTGGACGGCGTGCAGAAGATGTCGAAGTCGCTCGGGAATGCGATCGGCATTAACGAGCCGCCGGGAGAGATGTACGGCAAGCTCATGTCGACATCCGACGAGCTGATGTGGAAGTATTTTTTCTTGTTGACGGATCTTCGCGGGTCCGAGGTCGAGGCGCTCAAGGCGGATGTTGTTGCAGGACGGGCTCATCCGATGGATTTGAAGAAGCGGCTGGCGCGGACGATTACGGCGGGTTTTCATGGCGAGGCGGCCGCTACGAGCGCGGATGAGAACTGGGCGCGGATGTTCCAGCAGAAGGGCGAGAGCGAAGACTTGGAAGAAGTGCAAGTTGCTTTTGCTAATGTGACAGATTCGCAAGGCTACTTGGTGATCCCAAAACTGTTGGTGCAGATGGGTCTGGCAGCCAGCAACGCTGAGGCCAACCGGAAGATTGCCGAGAAGGCCGTCAAGCTGGACGGCGAAGTATTCGGCGGCTTGAGGGTCAAACTCCCTAAGCTACCCGCACGTGTTGCCGTCCGTCTGGGCAAACGGGCCAAGGTCGCAGTTATCTCGTAAAATGGCGTTCTTCGACTAGCCAAATGGCGTATACTTGTCACAGAGGCAATCCATGGCAACCCATTCCGTCCATGAAGTGCTCGGTGGCGAATCGGTCCTCGGCCGTCCCATGCGCAAGAGCGGCGCGCTCGCCGAACTGGTGCGCGAGGGGCTTCCGGTGAAGGCTCTCTTCCAACTGGCTGAGCGGATGGACCTCCGCCAGGCAGAGATCTCAGAGAAAATCGGCATTCCCCAGCGCACGCTCACTCGGCGGCTGGCGCAGCACTCGCGCCTCACGGCTGCGGAGTCGGATCGAGCGGTGCGCCTGGCCCAGGTCTTCTCCACAGCGGCAGAAACGCTAGGCGATGAGGACAAGGCGGCGGCATGGCTCAAGACGCCCAATCGCGCCCTGCGTGGCGGCCGTCCGCTCGACCAGCTAGACACCGATCCCGGCGTGCGCGAGGTCGAGAACGTACTGGGCCGCATTGCTTACGGCGTCTATAGCTGAGCAGTTCAAGCCTCTAATTCATCGGAGAACCACTTAAGTGCGCATCTGGAGAATCTGTCGGGCACGCTATGCCGACGAGGCATTTTCCGGCCAAGGCGCGCGACGCTTCGGTGGCCGGTGGAACACTCCAGGAATACCGATGGTGTATTCGTCCTCTTCTCTGGCGCTGGCGGCCATCGAACTGTTCGTGCACCTGGAGCCGAACCAGCAACCGGACGATCTCGTCTCGATAGCAGCCTTGCTACCCGAGGGAGAACCTGCGCTGCGCCTTGAGCCGGACAAGTTGCCAAGCGGCTGGTGGACCGACGACGTCGAGCCCTTGCGCAACGTTGGCGACCAGTGGATCCGCGATACCGCTTCGCTCGCGATCGAGGTTCCGTCAGCCGCATTGCGCATCGAGTGGAACGTGCTCGTCAACCCGCTCCATCCTAAAATCGCGGACCTAAAAATCGAAACGCCGCAGCCGTTTCATTTCGATGCGCGCATGTTCCGGTAGGACCAATCGACGACGAGGTTCCACGGTCCTCAAGCAAACACGAGGTGTCTCGCTATTTCTTGGTTTGTGCCTTATGCCTGGTAACCGCCAGTGATGTAGCTCTCGAGGGTGCCGATAGCCTGCTGCTGGCTGTGGATGACCCACTTGACCAGGTCGCCAATCGATACGAGGCCGACGACGCGATCGCGCTCGAGCACGGGCAGATGGCGGAAGTGGTGCTCGGTCATCAGGGCCAGGCACTCATCGACTGTGTGCTTTGGGGTGACGGAGAGGACCGGGCTGGTCATGATCTCTTCGACCTTGGTCTCTTTCGAGGTGTGGCCCAGGAGTGCGCATTTGCGCGCGTAGTCGCGCTCCGAAAGGATGCCGAGTAAGTGGTCGTCCGAACAAACCAGAAGAGCGCCGATGTCGAAATGCGCCATCATCTCGAGGGCCTCAAAGACGGTCTGGCCGGGCGTAATGGACAGGATCTTATTCTGGCTCTTGCCTTTGAGCACAACTCCGATAGAGTCTTCGATTCGCATCTCGACCTCCAGCCGCGCGGTGTCCGGTGGGCGCCGGACCTGATGGAGATGCAGTGTAGCGCGATCTGCGCAGAATTGTCGCGTGGAAACTGGAAATCCTTCCAATTGTCCTGCCCGGGATCGCGGCTGAATTAGGATCGAACCGGAGGTTTTGAGTGGATCGCAGAGACTTTTTATTCCGTGCCGGGGCAGTGGTTGGCGCGTCGGCAGTCAAGCGCGCGGCTTTCGCAGACGCCTCGCCGCAAGTTTCCGGTGAGGTGTGGTTGCACGACGATCCGGCTGCGCCGCAGATTCCGCTGACCTATGTAGGACTGAGTTATGAGTTGGCGCAGCTCAGCGATCCAACGTTTTTCTCCGCGGCAAATCGCGATCTTGTCAACTATTTCCGGTTGCTGAGCGCGAAGGGCGTTTTGCGGTTGGGCGGCAATACGAGCGAGTTCTGCTGGTTGCGTGTGAATGCCTCGGCACCGGAGCCGAAGCTGCATGTTCCCGCGGGAAATCTCGACGCCAACTGGATGCCCCATCGCCTGTTTGCCATCCCGCCGGAAGCGATTGACGCACTGGCGGAGTTTTTGAATGCTTCGGGATGGCGGCTGATCTACGGCGTGAATTTTGGCAACAGCACTCCGCAGAGAGCTGCTGACGAAGCGGCGTACGTCGCGCAAAAGATCGGCGACCGGCTGGAGTTTTTTCAGATCGGCAATGAGCCCGATCTCTACATCAAGGCAAGCAACAGCACGCGGCCGCCGGCCTGGAGCTTTACCGACTATGTGCGCGAGTGGAGCGGCTTCGCGGAGGCCATTGTCGCTCGGGTGCCCAATGCGCGATTCGGTGGACCGGATGTGGCTGCCTCGTCTGATTGGGTCACTCAATTCAGCGAAGAGGTTCCTACATCGATTGCGCCGCGGCTGGTTGCGCTCACAGGTCACTACTATGCCGAGGGGCCTCCGGACGATCCGCACGTGACGATTGAACGGCTTCTCGGCGGCAATCCAAAGATCGCTGTCGAAACCAAGGCCATTGTGGCGTCGGCAAAGCAGCACGCGCGTATCTATCGCATGACCGAGGGCAACTCCTGCTATCGCGGCGGCAAGCCGGGCATGAGCGACGCTTTCGCGGCCGCGCTATGGGCAGGCGATTACATGCTCGAATTGGCGAGCCTGGGATGTGCGGGAGTGAATCTGCACGGCGGAAGCAGCGCCTATCTTACCGCAGGCCTGGGCGACCACACGCCCGGCATGGAAGTTGCGAAGACGCCGCAGGCAGTGCACGCCGGATTCTACAGTCCGATTCAAAGCGAGCCGGGACGAGAGCCGAAGGCCATGCCCGTATTTAATGGAATGATGCTGGCGAACCAGTTCATCGGCCATACGTTGTTGCGGGTGGAGAGCGATTTGAAGGGTACGAACCTGACTGCGTACGCTGCCCGTCGCGAGCAGTCCGTCAAAGTCGCCCTCTTCAACAAGGATGAGCACGCAGGCGCTCTCCTCTCGATACGAAGCGAGCATCTGGTTAGCACCGCGGCCGCATGGCGCTTGCAGGCGCCGAGTCTGGATTCAACGAATGGCGTGAGCCTGGCCGGCGCAGAGATCCAAGACCACGCGCAATGGAATCCTCACGCTGAGGTTCTTGAGGTTCGAAACGGCGTGACTCATCTAATTGTTCCCGCGGGCAGCGCGGCACTGCTGTTTCTTGACTGAGAGAATCGCAGAGACGATCTAGGCTTCAAAATCCAAGATCTAGGCTTCGAGATCCAGGAACTAGGCTTCGAAATCCAGTTCGACGGGGTCGATCAGCGGGACCAGCCACTTGAGCAGCGCCTGGTGCATGGGGTGGGTTGTGTAAGCGTCTGCCGCGCCCTTGTCGGTGAAGGTCATGAGCCCTGCGAAGGTATAACCCTGACCACGCGGAGAGAGATTCGGCCCGACGTGCACATCGATCAGTCCTACGATGTGGTCGCGGAAAGAAACGATGTCGTGCGCAGCGCGAGCTTTGTCGGCCTCGGTGGCCTGCGCCTTCCAGCGAAATCCGAAGATGTGAATGAACATGGGCTCCTCCGGAGCAGTGGACAGTGAACAGTGTGCAGCGAACAGTGCCAGCTAACTACTTTGCCATGGCGAATGCGCGGCCGGCCTCGAGTAGCTTCGCAACTGCTTCTCTTGAAGTGGACTCGGTATAGATGCGCATCAGCGGCTCGGTGCCGCTGGCGCGGAAAAGAATCCACGTTTCGGCGGCATTGGGTTTGGTTTTGGCTTCGGGATTGTCGAGATAAAACTTCACGCCGTCGAGGTTTTCCTGGCGCAGAATCGGCATTCCTGCGATCACCGGGTCGCCAGGCTTGAGCGCCTTGGCTCGCGCGATGGCGGCGTTCTTGATGTCGTCGGGTAGTGCCAAGTCGATGCGGCCATATTGGTGCTCGCCGTATTCTGCTTGCAGGTCGGCGACGAGCTGGCCCAGCGTCTTGCCTTCCTGCGCCATCACATTCGCGAGAAGCAAAGCGTTGAGCAGGCCGTCGCGTTCGGGAAGGTGGCGCTGAAAGCCGATGCCGCCTGATTCTTCGCCGCCCATGACGATCTCGCGCTCCAGCATGTAATCGCAGACGAACTTGAAGCCGATGCCGTGCTCGATGAGCTCGCGGCCATGTTTCTTGCAGATGCGGTCGAGCATCTTGGTGGTATTGAAGGCGCGCGTGACGGCGCCGGGCCAGCCTTTGCGGCGCAGGACCCATGACAGAAGAACAGAAAAGATCTTGTGCGGATCGACGAAGTTGCCGTTCTCGTCGGTGGCGCCGATGCGGTCGGCATCGCCGTCGGTGCAGAGCCCCGCGTCGCACTTGTTCGCGACGACTGCCTCTCCCAACGCGCAGATGTGCGGTTCAATCGGCTCGGGATTGATGCCGGGAAAGAGCGGATCGACGTTGCCGCGAATCTGAATGTGATCGACGCCGATGCGTGTGAAGATATCGGAGATGAGAGTGCCGCCGGCGCCGTACATGGAGTCAATGGCGAATTTCATGCCGGAGTGGGAGATGAGATCGAGGTCAGCGAAGCTCTCGATGGCTTGCAGATAGGGCGGCAGAAAGTCGATTTCCGTGATCGGCGCCGGCTGCGCGGGCCGCGCGACGGGCTTGCTCAGATAAGTTTCGATTGCGGCGATGATCGACGGTTTGCCCGAGCCACCGTACCATGCTTTGTACTTCACGCCGTTCCACTGCGCTGGATTGTGCGACGAAGTGATCATGATGCCGCCCGCGGCGCCGCGCTCGCGTACGCCGTAGCTCAAGGCAGGAGTCGGCGTAATGTCATTGGCGAGCGCCACGGGGATGCCTGTGGCTGCGACAACCTCAGCGCAGGCACGCGCAAAGGCTTTTGAACCGAAGCGCGAGTCATAACCGATGCAGAGACCCTTCGCAGGATCCTCATGCGCTGAACCGAGTTGGGCGTGCACATAGGCAGCAATGGCCTCGGCTGCGGTGCGAACGTTGGCAAAGGTGAAGTCGTCGGCGATGACACCGCGCCAGCCGTCGGTGCCAAACTTGATTTGTGGATGGGGCATGTCGGATGGAACGCTCCCTTGCAAGAGTCTATCGAATCAAATTGAGGGGTCATTTGCGACGCGCAGCGATTCAATGCCGCTTCACTCGTTGCGCGATTGTTTGATCGTCCGCTTGCGTGGGGGCACATAGTGGAAGCGAATCAAGTAGATATTGTCGCCTGTTCCGTGTTTCGCCACCTTGAGCAAATCCAACACGCCGGCAAATCCGGATTCCCGCGCTAGTTGCGGAGTGATGTCAGGGAAGCCGATGGGCTCAATCGAATCCACTTCGATTTCACCCTCATCCATCCGATAACGGCCGCCCACGCGCACTTGAAGGCGTTTCCAGATGCGGACCGTAACGGTGATTTGCCCTTGGCGCACACCGTCGCGGAGACGTTTGGAGAAAACCATGTCCTCAAATCAGTTCGCTGCGGCCGGAGAGGCCGAGTTCCTTCACGATTTTGCCAACATCCTGCGAGTGGTCGCGGTGGGCGATCAGCAGTGCGTCATCTGTGTCGACAACGACGAGGTTTTCGACGCCAACCAGCGCGACAAACTTCTTGGGGCAGTAGACGTAGTTATTTCCTGCCTCGATGGCCAGGTGGCCTTCGGTTTCGGCCACGTTGCCGTCGCCGTCGCCGCGCAGCCGCGCTTCAAGCTGGTACTCGTAGAGCGAGGCCCATGAGCCGAGATCGTTCCAGCTGAACTCCGCAGGCAGGCAGAAGAGGCGCGACAAGTGCTCCCCTTTCGCCGAGCGCGGTTCCAGCACCGCATAGTCGACTGAGATATTCTCGCACTTGGCGTAAAGCTTTTGAAACACCGACTCGAATTCAGGCGTTCCGTAGGCCGCCGCGATGGCCTCGAGCAGCGGAGCCGTCTCCGGCAGGTGCTCGCGTACCGCGTTGGCGAGGGTGCGCGCCGTCCACAAAAACATGCCGGAGTTCCAGAAGTAGTTGCCGGCCGAGACGAAATCTTCGGCGCGGTGCAGGTTCGGCTTCTCAGTAAACCGGCGCACATGCAGAGCGATGTCATCGCCGGTGTAGTCGCCGGTTTCAATGTAGCCGTAGCCTGTCTCGGGGCGTGTAGGCTCAATGCCCAGCACCACAATGTTTTCTCCGCTTGCCGCCAACGTAATGCCTTTGCTCAGCGCTTTCAAAAAACGTGGCTCGTCGGCAATCACGTGATCGGAAGGGAAAACGCCTAGCACGGCATCGGGGTTCTGGCGCTCAATCAGAAATGCGGCCAGACCGCATGCCGGCGCGGTGTTGCGCGCAACCGGCTCCTGGATAATCTGCTTCACCGGAACCCCGGAAAGCTGGTCGGCGATCTCATTGGCCAGGTATTCATTGGTGATGACCCAGGTCTTCTCGGGCTTCGCCAGCGGCTTCAGGCGCTCCACGGTCTGCTGAATCATGGAGCGCTCGCCGTCCAGCGCCAACACCTGTTTTGCATGGGCGCGGCGCGACCGCGGCCAGAAGCGGGTGCCGCTGCCACCGGCAAGTATCACTGGGCGAAAATCGATCGTGGTCGGCATGGAAGACCCATCCTACTCGACTTGATACAGGTTTGCCCAGCCCTCGCCGAGATTTCCCGGTAAGCGGGTGAGCCTGACCACCCCATAAAATCGGGGCTTTGTCGGTGCTTCTTTTGCAGGCGGTATGTTTCAGGCGTCCTTACGCGAGTTTGCCCAGAAATTCGCCCATACGGCGTGTTCCTTCATCGATATTTTCTTTGGTCACAGGATACGAGATGCGGATGTGTTCGCCGGTGCCGAAGGCTTCGCCGGGAACAGTCACAACATGCCCTTCATGGAGCAGGCGTGTGGCCAGTTCCGTTGCCGTGCGAATGCCGCCTTTACCGAGAAACGCAGAGATGTTGGGGTAGACGTAAAATGCGCCTTCCGGCTTTGTGCAGGTGACGCCGGGAATCTCGGCAAGTTTGGCGAGCATGTAGTCACGCAGGTCGATGAACTCGGAGCGAAACTGGGAGACACAATCCTGCGGACCGGACACCGCAGCAATCGCGGCCTTCTGCACGAAGCTGGTCGCGTTCGAAGTGGACTGCGATTGCAGCTTGCTCAGATTGGCGACGACTGGCTTGGCGGCGAGCGCATAGCCCGCACGCCATCCGGTCATGGAGTAGGTCTTGGACAACGAGCCCAGGATGACGATGTGCTGTTTCGCCCAGGTGAATGAGCCGCCGGAGACTGGCTTACCAGCGTAGTTTAAGTACACGTAGCATTCATCCAAAAGCAGAAAAATACCGCGGTCGCGGGCGAGGTGGACGATGCGTTCCAGATCGTCGGCGGAGACGACCGAGCCGGCCGGATTCGACGGCGAGTTGAGAATGATGGCCTTGGTGCGCGGTGTGATGGCCGCTTCAATTGCATCGGCCGTGATGCGGAAGTTTTCGGCTTCGCTGGTCTCGAGAAAGACCACTTTGCCGCCTGCGTATTGGATGATGTCTTTGAAGCTGACCCAATAAGGCACTGGCAGGATCACTTCGTCACCGTGATCGACAAGTACCTGAATCGTGTTGAAGAGGGCCAGCTTGCCGCCAGTGGTGAAGATGGCTTCATCGATTGCGTAATCGGAGCCAAAGTCGCAGGTATGGCGCTCGACAATGGCCTTGCGCACGTCGGGAATGCCGGGAACGACGGTGTAGCGGGTGAAGTTGGCCTCGATGGCGACGATGGCCGCATCCTTGATGTGGCGTGGCGTGGGGAAATGCGGCTCGCCTGCGCCGAAATCGACCAGGTTGATGCCCTGGGCGCGCAGCTTGGCGGCCTCGGCAGCGACGGCCATGGTGGCGGAGACTTCAATGCGTCCAATGCGATCGGCGAAGGTTTTGACGGGGGCAGCGACGGTCATGATGTCTCTATCTTTACAGATTTTGAGCGCAGGGCCAACCTCCTGCGTGGAACGCGCCGGTAAACTCAGGCAAATTCTTCGAGGCTGAAGCCGAGTTGATAGGTCTCACCGTGGCGAAGCAGTTCTTCCCAGGTGATCTCAGCCTGTTTCAATCCCGCCATGCGGCCGAGCATGCAACTCAGTGCGGTTTCGACGCCGGCGGCAATCTGGTTATGCGCCGGGCCGTTGGTGATGCTGTCGATGAAGGTGCGCTCTTTGTCGCGGTCGGCAAACTCCAGATTGTCGAGAAAACTGCCGTTGGCCGCGAATTGCCCCGATCCGGGAGCCGCTGCATTGGAGTCCTTCCATTCCCAGGCGTGGGCGCCGGTGATGGCAATGGGACCAGAGTAGGGAACGGCAGCCGAACCAGAAGCGCCAAAGAACTTGAGGCCCGCGTCGAACTTGCCGTCGGTACCGAATTGGGTGGACGAAAAGGAGAAGTGGACGTCGTTGGGGTAGCTGAAGTCGACCTGGTAGTTGTCCCAACAGTTGCCGAAGTGGGTGAGCACATTGCGGCCGCCTGTCGCAGTTGCCTTGAGCGGGTGGGTACCGACGATCCAATTGCAGAGGTCGATGAGGTGAATGTTTTGCTCGACCAGGATGTCGCCGGAGAGGGCGCGGTCCCAAAGCCAGTTGCGGAGGCGATACTCGTCGGGCGAGATGCCGGGGTGCGTAACCTCAGTAGATGCAGGTGCGTTGTAGTTGCCGGCGACGGTGGCGAGTTTGCCGAGGGCTCCGGACTGGATGCGCTCGGCAATGGCGGCGACGGGCGGCGCGTTGCGGCACTGGAAACCGACGTCGACACTTTGAGTGGATTTGACGCGCTTGGCGATTTCAAGCGCCTGCTGCGCTTGGCGGATGTCGATGCCCACGGGTTTTTCGCAGTAGACATGTTTGCCCGAAGCGACCGCAGCCTCAAGATGTTGGACGTGGAAGAACGGGGGCGTGGAGATCTGGATCAGGTCGACGTCGCGCGAGGCGGCCAGTTGCTCAAAGGCGTGCGGCCCGCGAAAGAGGAGGCTGCTGTCGATGGGCGTGCGGCCAAGCTCGGCGTTGAGCTTGTTGAAGATGTCGTGCCGTGCCTCAAGGCGATCGGCGAAGAGATCGGCAAGCGCGACGACCTGTGCGGATGTGTTGCGGGAGAACGAAGTGGCCACGGCGGTGCCGCGGTTGCCACAACCCAGCAGGCCCAGCCGGACAGCTGAGTTCGCCTGATAACCGAATGCGGTGTTTGATTTGAGCAACATGATTCCAGAGATTGCTTGCGACCCTTTCAGAAGAAATGCGCGGCGGTCCATGCGGGATGATGTCCTTGTCTGCGCGTCTTCGCGTCGGGTGTTGCGTGAAACGTGGCGAATCAGGCGAGGACTTCGCGCAGGATGTTTTCAAGATAGAGCTTCTCCTGGCGCACGTCCTCAATTTGTTGGGGGCCCGAGGTCTCGCGTTCGATGGTCACCGCCCCCGTATAGCCCAGACGATGAAGCTTGGTAAGAACGGCCTTGAAGTCCACCAGCCCTTTGCCGATCAGCACTTCTTCGCCCAGTTGGCTGGGGTCGGTGGGCCAGCGGCCGTCTTTGGCATGAATGCTGCGGACGTGCGGTCCGAGGATGTCGACGGCGTCGACCGGATTGGCTTTGCCGTAAAGGATCAGGTTGGCGGTATCGAGACCTACGGCGAGGTTGGGCAGGTCCACATCGCGAATCATCCGCGCCATAGTTGTTGGCGTCTCCTGACCAGTCTCCATAAGGAAGTACTGCCCGTTCCCGTGGCAATGCTGCGCGACGGTGCGAATGGCCTCAACCGCGCCTGGATATTTGGGGTCGGCCGGATCTTCCGGAATGAAACCGCAATGTGTCTGCACCTGGCCGATGCCGAGCAGCTTGGCGAAGTCGGAGACCTGGCGAAGTGCATCGATGCGGGCAGCGCGTGTGGCGGCAGGAACAAGGCCAATGGTGGAAGGGCCGCGAAGGAAGTTCCACTCGAGCGGCCCTGGGCCGACGACTTCGACGGTGGTGGCCACGACTTCGTATTTCGAAAGCAGGTCTTTGAATTGATCGGCGAGTTGCGGCGTGAATCCACCACCGATATAGCCGTCGAGAGAAAGAAAGCAGTTCGAGAAGCCGAGATCGTGAACGCGGCGAATCGTGGCTTCGGGAGCATTGAACGGACTGACGAGCAGTCCCAGGGCCATCGGCTTGAGGTTGGCTGAACTCACCTCGGCCTGCGATGGAGATGGAAGAAGAGCATCGGCGACGATCGCGGAAGAAGAAGCATACAGAAATGCTCGGCGGTCCATCAAGAGCCCTTTCTTAAGGCTGCGGCGCGTGGGTGCATGACGAGGGATTCATCCACCGTTGATACGGGTGCGCCTCTCAAAATTCATTCCTTCCAATTATTGGCTGGTAGGATTCTATTAACGACAAGGAGAGACGGTGGCAAGAAACACCATACCGATTTTGCTTGCTCTCCTGTGCCGCTTCTCATAGGAGGTTGTGAAGCCTTTTCTGTTGTCTTCACTCCGCCACAAGCACCCGTGAACATGATATATGACGATGACTGCGACGGGGATTTCGACTGCGCGACGCCTGCGCGGTTGTTGTAGCCAAAGACATATGAGTCCGACGCGGACGGTTGGATTGGGAACAGAGTGGGCAGATAAAAGATGGCGGCCCAACTGGCAACGATCACTGATTTTTTTATACCCAATCCCCAATTCGCCGCCCCGGCTACTTCGGGGTCGCCGATCTCACGGTATTCACTGAACCTTTTGAGCGCCATGAGGTAACATCCAGCCATCCAATAACAAATGAGGAGAGAAACCGGCGGAACCAATACGGAGGTCACCATAAACCAGCCCAACAGCATACGCAGAGGGTTATTGACGGATTCGGAAAGCACGTCAACATACACCTTGTCCTTGGTGCGGATAGGGGGGGATGTTATAAAGACAACCCATGATCCAAAGCGCGGCCGCCGCGTAGACAAAGAAGCGAGAGATTGTCCCTGCAAGAGCAATACCGACAACCATCATGAAAAGCCATTGTGCGTAGGCTATCGGTACGCTGACCAGGCCCTGAGCAGCCGGCCTGTTCTGCTTTTTGGGATGCAGCTTGTCGAAGGGCGCATCCAGCACTTCATTCAAGACATAGTTGCTACATGCGATCAAGGTTGTCGCAACAAAGCCGACTAGGATGTTTCTGGCGAGAGGCAGCGACAGGAGCGGCGTCCGCATTACGCTTAGGGGAACCACAATTCCAGGAATGACGAAAATGTTCTTTATCGAGTGGTCCAGCCGCATGATTTGGATGTGCGCCCGGAGACGCGCGGCGAAAGTGGGCTTGATCGAAGAATTCACAGGATCATAGCCTGCTCGAATTGGCATGGTATTCCTTCGCACTTCACTTGGGCTTGATTGGAGTAGACCACTCGCGCTTGCGACGAAGTTTGGTGTGGTCTAGGTTCGGACGCTCGCTTGACTGATTCCTCTCCTTTGTTGCTTGCTCCGATGCGTACGATTCTACACAAGCAGGGCTGCACGGAACGGAGATGCCGGAACTTAGAGACCCTCCAGTTCAAGCGTTTTTCGACATGCGGTATTTCGCTAAGTCGTCCCCACAAGCATCGTATCCAGACCCCTAGCTCTTGCTCATCCGCCCACGCAGGCGCTTGAGCACATTGGGTGGGACCAGGCCAGTGACGTCGCCGCCGAAGCCGAAGACTTCCTTGACCATGCGCGAGCTTACGAAGGAATAGCGGCCAGCGGGCTGAAGGAAGACTGTTTCGATTTCAGGGGCGAGGCGGCGATTCATGAGAGCCATCTGGAATTCGTGTTCGTAGTCAGAGATGGCTCGGATGCCGCGCAACGCCGCGGTTGCGCCGAGCTGGCGGGCGAAATCCACCATCATTCCGTCGAAGGTGGCGACGGACACGTTGCCGAGGACAGCCGTCGATTCACGGAGCATTTCCACGCGCTCTTCCAGAGTAAAGAGGGGATTTTTGACCGGGTTGGTGAGGATGCCGACGGTGAGGTGTTCGAACAGCTTCGCCCCGCGCTGAATCAAGTCGAGGTGCCCGTTGGTGGGCGGGTCAAAGGTCCCGGGATAGAGGGCTTTCACGCTCATGAAGAGGCTCAGGTGTGATTCTACGGCATGGCCTGCGACGCGCAGTCGCTCAGCTTGTTTGTAGCGCCTGTTCGCTTTTCCGTTCGGCAGCGCGCGATGCAACGTAGAGC
>Ga0182024_10011892_pt1 | contig 17355 bp, 20 predicted proteins | sample P32metaG_FD_120480 | JGI IMG/M metagenome (GOLD analysis project Ga0182024, IMG submission 120480) | Permafrost microbial communities from Stordalen Mire, Sweden - P3-2 metaG (Illumina Assembly) | ecosystem: Environmental > Terrestrial > Soil > Wetlands > Permafrost | place: Sweden: Stordalen...
TGGCGGATGACGCCGACCAGGCCAAGCTGCAGCGCATGATCCCCTACTAGGCGGATCGATTTTTATCATGGTCCCTTCGGGGATCGGCGAGCGAACGGAGCCACCGCACGTGCCTGTTTCGCCGCAAAGTTTACCAACACGAGGAGAGAAACGTGCCAAGAGTAAAACGTGGTACCAAACGACGGGCGAGCCGCGCCAAGACGCTGGAACTCGCTTCCGGTTATTTCTTAACCAAGAGCAAGCTGCACCGTTCCGCGCAGGAAGCGGTTGAGCGCGCGCTCAAGTTCGCCTACACAGGCCGCAAGCGCAAGAAGCGGGATTTCCGGTCATTGTGGATTGTCCGTATCAGCGCCGCCGCCCGCGAAGCCGGTTTGTCATACAGCAAATTCATGCATGGGCTCAAGTTGGCGGGCATCGAGCTGGACCGAAAGGTTCTTGCCGAAACTGCGACGGCCGACGCCAGTCAGTTCGCGCTCATCACCGCGCAGGTTAAAAACGCCCTCGCGGGCGCCATCAAGCAGGCTTAAAAATGGCAGCTCCAGGACAGGAACCGGAAGTCGATACTCTGAGTCATCTCGAGGAGCGCATCCAGAAAGCGGTCGCGCTTGTCAATCGTCTGCGTCAGGAGAAAGACGCGGCATTGAAGGAACTGGCGGCGACCCAGACGGCTTTTGCGGAATCCCAAAATACAAACGCGCACCTGGCCGGGGAAATCGAGGCATTGCGTACGGAACGCCACCAGGTGCGGAACCGCATCGAGAAACTGCTGGGCCACATCGATCAGCTGACTGCGTAGAATGGGGACAGGTCGTTAATGGCCAGACAGCCCGTTCGAGTTCAGATTTTCAATCAAAGCTATTCACTGCTCGTCGATGGCGATCCCGCCGAAGTAGAGGAGATCGCGCAGCAGGTAGATGAGTTGGTGGCTTCCATCGCCAGCCGAACGGCTTCAAGTGATTCGACGCGGGTGGCCGTCCTCGCCTGTCTTCATCTCGCCGACAAGCTCCGCGCGGCGGAGAAGCAGCTTCAGCTGTTCGAAGATAAATCCGGGCGCATTGCGACACTGCTTGAAGAAGCACTCGGCCCGGCGTAGCAAGAACAGTAAAGCATTTCAGAGCCACGACCGGTAGGGAGTGTTTACCCCAGCAAAAACACCGCTGTCTGAGCGATCAGGTTCGGAAACGCCTTGACGTGCCGTGCGCCGGCGAGGAAATATCGCCGCTCAATCGGAAAGCGGTGCTCGCGGCACAAATCCTCAAAATCGTTAATGCTCAGGAAGTGAATGTTAGGCGAATCGTACCAGTTGTACGGAAACAGCTTCGTCTTCGGCGCCTGCCCGTTCCGCAGCATCGCGATCCGCACACTCCAATGCCCGAAATTCGGGAATGAAATGATTGCGCGCCGGCCTACCCGCAACATTTCCCGCAAGACCCGAAGCGGCGACCGGGTTTCCTGCAGGGTCTGGCTGAGAAGAACGTAATCGAAAGCCTTCTCCGGGTAGTCGGCCAGCCCTTCGTCGATGTCACCCTGATAAACCGAGACGCCTCGCGCGATAGCCTTTCGCACCTGCGCTGGGGAGATTTCGACTCCGCGGGCCAGCACGCGCTTGTGCTCTACAAGCCACGCAAGTAACTCGCCTTCGCCGCATCCCAGATCCAGCACGCGGCTGCCGGGCTCGACAATCTCGCCGATCACGTGAAAATCCGGCCGCTCGGCCAGCGTTACCGGCTGGTGATGATGAATGGCTGCCACGGCCTGCCCCATTAGATCACCTGTCCCATTTATGCCGCCTGCGCGAGCCTCGCGGTGCTGTCGAGAAATCCGCGCACGATCTCGCTCTGCTCCGCGATATCGACCAGGAACGCGTCATGCCCGTAGTTCGACTGCAGATCGCAATACGCGACATCGCCGTTGATCCGCCGGAGCACGCGCACAATTTCCTGCGATTGATAACTGGGATAAAGCCAGTCGGAAGTAAAACTGATCACGAGAAATCGCGTATCGACCGTGCGGAAAGCATCGTTCAGTTTGCCCGTGCCATTGGTCAGGTCGAAATAGTCCTCGGCCTTCGTGATGTAGAGATATGAATTGGCGTCGAAGCGCCCGACAAACTGGTTTCCGCGATAGCGCAGATAGCTCTCGACTTCAAAATCCACGCTGAAGTCGAAGCCGAGTTTTTCCTTCTGGCGAAGCTTGCGCCCGAACTTCTCGCGCATGGACTCGTCGCTCATGTAGGTGATATGTCCCACCATGCGCGCCACCGAGAGCCCTCGCGCCGGCGGCTTCTTATCGTAGTAGTCGCCCTCACTCCAGTCGGGATCGGCCATGATCGCCTGCCGGCCGACCTCGTTGAACGCGATCTGCTGCGCGCTGTGCCGCCATGTGGTGGCAATTGGGATGGTGCAGCGCACCGCCTCGGGATAACTGACTGCCCACTCGAGCGCCTGCATGCCGCCCATCGAGCCACCTGAGACGCACAACAATTTGTCGATTCCAAGCGAATCGATCAGCATCTTTTGCAGCCGCACCATATCCCGAATCGTGATCACCGGGAACGACAGCGCGTAGGGACGGCCGGTCGCCGGATTGACGGACCCTGGTCCAGTGGTCCCCTGGCATCCGCCAAGCACGTTGGAACAAATTACGAAATAGCGGTCCGTGTCAAAGGCTTTGCCGGGACCGATCATGTTGTCCCACCACCCGGGCTTTCCTGTTTCGTGGCTGACACCCGCGGCATGGGCATCGCCGGTGAAAGCGTGGGCAATCAGGATGGCATTCGAACGGTCCGTGTTGAGACGGCCGTAGGTCTCATAGGCAACTTCGACCGGGGACAGCGTCGCGCCGCCCTCAAGGGCGATGCTGTCGAAATGAGCACACTGGGGTTCAACAATCAAGCTGGCAACCTCATGGTAGCAGGCTGTTGCGGTACGCTGGCCTTTGCGGCCGTTGGCACTTTCGCTCTGTCTTCTCCCACTTCTGGGCGGCGCCTTCGAGTATCGCGAGGCCTTACCTGGCTATCGGTATCAGTTTCCCCGAGATCATTTCGAGCATCAAGACTTTCGCACGGAATGGTGGTATTACACCGGCAATGTGACCGATGCGGCCGGCGAACGGTTCGGGTTTGAGCTGGTGTTCTTCCGCGAAGGCCTCCGGGGAGAAAAGACCCATCCCTCGGATACCAAATCCGCCTGGGGCGTGCAGGATCTCTATCTCGCGCATGCCGCTCTCACAGACGGCAAAGGCAGACGATTCTGGTACGAGGAGCGTTTGAATCGCCAGGGCCCGGGAGTGGCGGGAGCCAGCTTCGATCGGCGTCGCATCTGGAACGGAAACTGGTCCTCGCAGTGGACTGGGGAAAGCCAGGCGCTCGATGCCGTCACAGAACACTTCCGCTTTCATTTGCAATTGACGCCCGAAAAGCCGTCCATCATTGAAGGCGAGAACGGGGTGAGCCGGAAGTCGGAAGCAATCGGCCGGGCGTCGCACTATTTGACCTTCCCGCGACTCGGCGTCTCGGGAACCATCAACGCCAAGCCGGTCTCCGGCACAGCATGGATGGATCACGAATGGTTTACCGAACAACTCGCGCCGGATCAGGTCGGCTGGGACTGGTTCAGCATTCAACTGGACAATCACACGGAATTGATGCTGTTTGAATTGCGCCGCAAAGATGGATCCATCGACCCTTATTCATCGGGCACGTTCATCGATGCGCGCGGCGTCGCGAGACACCTCAGGCACAGCGAATTCACTTTGCAGCCATTGTCGTACTGGCACAAGTATCCCGTCGCATGGCGGCTGCGTGTCCCGTCTTTGAATATCGATCTGACCTCCCGCGCGGTGATTCCGGATCAGGAACTGCGCGGAAGCACCAATTACTGGGAGGGCGCGGTGGATTATTCCGGCACGCAAAAGGGTGTTGGGTACATCGAAATGACCGGCTATGAAGGACCGGTTAAGCTGTAGTGTGATCATCGAACCGGAGTCCGCGGGTTTTCCGAATGTTTACAAGGTGATGGTGGGGTCGATCGTTCCCCGCCCCATCGCTTTTGTTTCGACAGTCAGTCCGCAGGGCATTTACAATCTCGCCCCATTCAGTTTTTTCACCGCCGCCAGCATGAATCCTCCGGTCGTCTGCTTCTGCCCCTTGCGAAACTCGCACGGCCGCCCCAAAGACACCCTCAACAACATCGAGCGCGCCGGTGACTTCGTCGTCAATATCGTGTCCGAGGAATTCGTGGAGCAAATGAACATGACCTCGGCCGAATTTCCGCCGGAGGTCGATGAATTCCAAATCTCCGGACTGACGCCCGTTGCCAGCGATCTTGTCAAAGCGCCGCGCGTGAAGGAATCGCACGTAAGCATGGAATGCAAGCTTTTCCGGCTCTTCGAAATCAGCGACAGGCCGTCCGGAGGCAGCATCGTAACCGGTGAAATCGTGCGATTACATGTCGACGACGCTTATATCGATAACTACCGAATCGATCCCGAAAAGTTGAAGGCAGTCGGACGCATGGCGGGCGCCACTTACGTGCGGACCGCGGACCGTTTTGACCTCGCGAGGCCCTGACCGTGGCGTGCGCACTCCTGCGAGCCGTGTCGAGACTCATCTCGACACCAGTCGCCCGCCGCGGGATAACGTGACTACCGCCGACCTCGCCGCGCAGACACGCCGCCGCATTACCCTGCGGCTCATGCCGTTCCTGTTTCTTCTGTACCTCGTCTCTTACCTCGACCGCGTCAACGTCAGCTACGCGAGCCTCGAGATGACTCGCAGCCTCCATTTCCCGAACGTCGTATTCGGACTCGGTTCAGGCATTTTCTTCCTCGGCTATCTCTTCCTTGAAATTCCCGGCGCCATCCTCGTCGAGCGCTGGAGCGCCCGCAAATGGATCGCCCGCATCATGATTTCCTGGGGCCTGTTCGCGGCGTTAACCGGATTCATCCATACGGCGCCGGAGTTCTATGGAGCGCGTTTCCTGCTCGGCCTCGCCGAAGCCGGCTTTTTTCCCGGCATCCTGGTCTACGTCTCGCACTGGTATCGCCAGGCGGATCGCGCCAAAGCCGTCGCCTTCTTTATGGTCGGCATCCCGTTCTCGGAGATTATCGGCGCGCCCGTTTCCGGACTGCTTCTCCAAGTCCACTGGCTGGGAATCGAAGGCTGGCGCTGGCTGTTTCTGCTGGAGGGTGCCCCCGCCATCGTGTTGGGAATGATCACGATCTTCTACCTCACAGACCGTCCGGAGCAGGCCCGTTGGCTGACCGCTGAACAGCGCGTCTGGATTACCGGTGAACTGGAACGAGAGCGCCGGAGCAAGCCGCCTTCACCAGGTGTCGGCAAAAGCGCACAGGCCGAAGGTCCGTTGTGCGCGCTCCAACCAATTATTGAGGTTCTCCGGTATCGCAGCGTCATTCTGCTGGCTCTCGCGTACTTCTGTATCCTCAGCGCGAATTGGGGCTTCACGTTGTGGCTGCCGAAGATTGTCCAGCGCCTGTCCGGCCTCGGATCGCTCAAGGTATCGCTGATCAGCGGAATTCCCTTCCTGATCGAGATTCCGGTCCTGCTGTTACTGGCATGGCATTCCGATAAGACCGGCGAGCGGCGCTGGCACGTCGCGTTGCCTGTTGCGGTCGGAGCCACGGCTTTTGCGATTTTCGCTTCGAGCGACCGCGTGGGTGCGAATGTCGTGATCGCGATGGTCTTGTTCTCAATCGCCGCCGCCGGACTGCACGGTTATCGCGCGAGCTTCTGGACTCTGCCCACATTGTTCCTGAGCGAAGTCGGAGCGGCGGCGGGAATCGGCGTCATCAATTGTTTCGGAAACCTTGGCGGCTTCCTCGGGCCATACATGGTTGGATTCCTCAGCAACAATACCGGCTCCTATCGCAGCGGAATGTTATTCCTCGGTGGCTGTGCCCTGTTGGCAAGCGTGTTCGTACTTCTGGTGCGAGTGGTCCCGGCGCCGGTTACCTCCGCAACAGCCTGGTCCCCCGCGGGGTTGACTCGCAAGACGGGCGGTCCGTAAACGCTGCCCGACTTGATCGTTAGTGGTCTGCGCAGAAAGCCAAGGCGAGGTACCAGGGCGGGTCTCCGTCGAATGCTAAAATTCGGCGCAGGATGAGTTGGTGACTCTCGCGATATGCGCTTTGGCAGGACTGGGCGTCTGCGTTTGCGCAATGCCAGTACGCGCTCAATGGCTGGGCTACAAGACTCCCGGCATTCCACGCACGGCTGATGGCAAACCGGACTTGCCCGCGCCCCTGCCACGCTTAACTGATGGCAAGCCGGATCTCACCGGCGTCTGGCGTACGGAGTTGTCGGCGCAGGAACCCGCGAAACTCCAGTCGTGGGCCGCGGCACTGGCAAAGAGACGCATGGAAGACCTGCGCAGGGATAGCCCCGAAGCGCTTTGTCTGCCCGGCCCGATAGCCGGTATGGGCGTCGGCAAGATAGTTCAGACACCCGGTCTGCTCCTGATGCTTTACAGCGGAACACTCTATCGCGAGATCTTCCTCGACGGCCGCGAGCTTCCGAAGGATCCCAATCCCGACTGGATGGGCTATTCGGTTGGCCAGTGGGCCGGCGACACACTCATAGTGGAGACCGTTGGATTCAATGACCGAACGTGGCTCCGCGGCGACGGCGTTCCAGGTACGGAGGAGTTGCGCGTCACCGAACGAATCCACCGCTCCGACTTCGGGCACATGGAGGTCCGGACGACCTACGTTGATCCCGGCGTGCTGCTTGCCCCGTGGGAGGTCACCACTAAGTTCGTGCTGGACGACGTTCAGCCGCTCGAATATGTCTGCAACGAAAATGAGCGCGACCGGGCGCACATGGTCGGCACCGCCTCGGATTTGCGAAGCGTTAAGCTGGATCCAAAGGTTCTTGCCGAGTACGCCGGCGCCTACGAGTACAAAGACCCGGATCACCCCGAGGTCCCCCACGTGTATAACTTTGCGGTATCCGAGGGGCAGTTATCGCTTTCAGACGGCCCGAGTACTTTTCTGTTGACGACTCTGTCTCGGACGACGTTCGCAACGACGAACGGAGTTCAGTTTGAGTTCTTCCGGGGAGACGGCGGAGTGGTATCCCACGTGATGGCACTCACTTTTGACGGCGACATCAAGGCAACCCGCAAGAAGTAGCAGCACCGCAGACTGGGAATTCACAAACAGCGGGTGGAACGGCCATTGGACCTTGACCATGCCTCTCGGTTCGAGCAGTTGGAAGCCGCCTTCGCGGCGCTCAATAGGCGTTTGACCATCGACATCCAGGATACTGCCTGAGTGTTTTGAGCAACGCCCCACTACTTCAATTCGGCAGCCTTAGTGATCCGCTCCGCATTGAGATATGGCCTCAGAGCATCGGGAACGACAACACTGCCGTCGCGCTGCTGATAGTTTTCTACGATCGCAACCCAAGTCCGGCCAACCGCCAAGCCGCTGCCGTTCAGCGTATGTGCGAATTCGGATTTCTTGCCGGTCCGCATTCGGATGTTCGCGCGCCGGGCTTGGAACGCCTCATAATTCGAGCAGGAAGAAATCTCTTTGTAGCTGTTCTGACCGGGTAACCAGACTTCGATGTCGTAAGTCTTGGCCGATCCGAAGCCAATGTCGCCCGTGCATAACGTGACGGTGCGGAACGGCAACTCAAGCCGGCGCAGGATATCCTCCGCGTCGTCGGTCAACCGGTCGAGTTGATCGTAACTCTCGTCGGGCCGCACAAACTTCACCAGTTCAACTTTCTGAAACTGGTGCTGCCGGATAATCCCGCGCACATCGCGCCCGTAGGAGCCGGCCTCGCTGCGGAAGCACGGCGTATAAGCGCAGAAGTTGATCGGAAGCTTCTCCGCTTCCAGCGTCTCGTCGCGAAACAAGTTCGTCACCGGCACTTCCGCGGTCGGGATCAGCCAATAGTCGGTTTTTTCCAGCTTGAAAAGATCCTCCGCGAACTTCGGCAGCTGGCCCGTTCCATAGAGGCTCGCCGAATTGACGGCGAATGGCGGAAGCACCTCCGTATATCCGTGCTCGCGCGTGTGCGTGTCGAGCATGAAATTGATCAGCGCGCGCTCCAGCTTCGCGCCCAGCCCGAAATAGACGGCGAACCGGGCTCCGGTAATTTTAGTGGCCCGCTCGAAATCGAGAATCCCCAGATCGGGGCCGATATCCCAATGCGCCTTCGGCTCGAAGTCGAATACTCGGGGATCGCCGACCGTGCGCACCACGAGATTATCCTCGGCGGATTTGCCGACAGGCACCGACTCATGCGGAATGTTCGGAACACCGGCCAGCAGCTCGCGGTATTTTGTATCCGTGTCCTCAGCCAGCTTGGAGAGAGCCGCGATCCGCTCTCCTGTTTCGCGAGATGCGCGCTGCAGATCCGCGGTATCGGCGCCCTCTTTGCGCAGTCTGGCGACCTCGCGCGACTGGAGATTCTGGTCCCGCCGCAGCTCCTCGGACTCGGTGATGGCAGCCCGGCGTTGCGCGTCGAGTTCGCGGAACTGTTCCACCGGCAGCGTAAATCCGCGTGTGGATAAGCGCTGCGCGATAGCGTCCAGATTGGCGCGAAACGTCCCCATGTCGTGCATATAGACGTATGCTAGCAGGCAACGTCAAAATTGCCCTGGCGCGTCAATAAGGGTTGGATGCCGGGCGCGAAACGGCCGTCGGCTATTCCTCGTCGGGCTCGACAGCGACCGGCTCGAGATCTTCCGCCTCGAAGATCTGTCGGCACTCGAGGCACTCCACGTAGTCCACGCCGTCTCTTCGGGCAAGGACGATTGTTTTCTTATGCTCGCAGGCGGTCTGCATAATGAACGCTTGAGATACGAATTATTGTAATGATTCGAGAACCGGTGTCAAGGGTGGTTTGGAACGGATAGGGTTGCACGGGGGTCGACGAAAGGGTCTATACCGCAGATTATAGACCCGCCAGGGTAGGTTTGGCGGGCACTTTCTTGAGGAATTGTGATTTTTCCGTACCATAATCAGCCCCGCAGGCGCGAAGCGTCCTTTCGGCGGCGCTTTCTCCAGCCGCACAGGCGCGAAGCGTCCGTTGTGCGGCGAGCTTAATTGTGACGATAGAATCCCTTCAGATGCCTTTTCCGACACACAGACCGCGCCGGCTGAGGTCGACCGAATCGATTCGCAGCGTCGTCCGGGAGACCCGCCTCGAGCCCGCGAATTTCATTCTGCCCCTCTTCATTTGCCCTGGCGAAGGCGTGAAAAAGCCGATTTCCTCGATGCCTCCGCACTGCCAGTTGTCGATCGACATGGCGGTCGAGGAATGCCGCGAGATTCGGGATCTGGGGATCGGAGGCATTATTCTTTTCGGGCTGCCTGAGTCAAAGGATGAAGAGGCGTCGGGCGCGTACGACGATCAGGGAATCGTCCAGCGAGCGGTTCGCGCCATCAAACAGCACTTGCCCGATCTGCTGGTTATCACGGACGTTTGCAACTGCGAATACACCACTCACGGGCACTGCGGCAAGGTGGTGAATGGCGATGTGGATAATGACGCAACGCTGGAATGGCTCGCGGCCAGCGCGCTATCGCATGCGCGGGCGGGCGCGGACATCGTCGCCCCTTCGGACATGATGGACGGGCGGGTCGGCGCGATCCGCCGAAAGCTCGATACCAATGGATATGCGAATACCCCCATACTCGCGTACTCGGCCAAGTTCGCTTCTGTCTTTTACGGACCGTTCCGGGAAGCTGCGGATTCCGCGCCGCAGTTCGGCGACCGCCGCAGCTATCAGATGGACCCCGCCAACGGGCGCGAGGCCATGCGCGAAATCGAGCTCGATCTCGAAGAAGGCGCCGACATGATCATGGTGAAACCTGCGATGCCGTATCTCGATCTCATCCGCCAGGCGCGCGACCGGTTCGACGTGCCGCTGTCGGCTTACCAGGTCAGTGGGGAATATTCGATGATCATGGCCGCCGCGCAAAATGGATGGATCGACGAGGAGCGCGCCATGGTCGAGAGTCTGACGTCGATCCGGCGGGCGGGCGCGGACTTCATCCTGACGTATTTTGCGAAGCCGATGTCGCGTCTGCTGGGGTAACAATCGTGACAGCACCGTACGTTGCCGCTCCCTGACGGTCACGGTTCGGTATCATCCAAGTCTTACCGAACCGTGACCGTGAGGGAGCGGCGGGATACTCTTCGAGGCCGAGTTAGAGGTTTTCGAACAGATCGGCGACCTGAAGCTGCCATCCCGGGACAAAACTGGAAGTGAGAAATGCGCCTTCGCTCAATCGTTGTACACCGGCGCGTGTGTACAAACATCGTTCTGACGTCAGGGTCGATCAGCCAGACTTCCTGCACTCCCCACTTCAGGTAAGCGTCAATTTTCCGGTGGATGGTCGTCACAGTTTCGGACAGTGAAATGATCTCGACCGCAATGTCGGGCGTTTGGACTACGGGAACGCGATTGAGATCGACCGTTCGCCATATTTCTGCCGAGACAAACCCGAAGTGCGGCCGTAAGCGTGTATTGGCCCGAACTGCCAAGTCCGTTTCCGGCAACACCGCGCCCAACTGCCTGGCCTCGGCGAATTCATCAAGAAGCCTTGAAAGACGCATCAGAATGCGATTGTGCCTGGGGGTTGCGCTCGACACCTCGATCAGTTCTCCGTCCAACAGTTCCCACTTTCGCCCTTCCTCTTCCGGAAGCGCGTCGAACTGCTCGGCCGTCATCCGTGTTCCGGCAAGCATATTCCGATGATGCGGCTACAATAGTGCTTTCCCGATGCAATTCTTACAGAACAGTCTCGTCGAACTGATCACCCAGACATCCACCAACCTGCCCCCAGACGTGCGCGCCGCCATGAGCGCCACCGGCCTCGCCGAAAAACCGGATACCCAGGCATCACAGGCGCTCAACATCATCTTTTCGAACATCGACATGGCGGCAGAGGATTCCGGCGCCATCTGCCAGGACACAGGCATGCCGACGTTCTACGTCCGTACGCCCGTCGGTGTGAATCAGATCAAGATCCGAAACACCATCCTTTTGGCCGTGGCGGAAGCGACGAAACTGGGCAAGCTGCGTCCGAACTCCGTCGATTCGCTCACCGGCAAGAACAGCGGCGACAACCTTGGGCCCGGCACTCCCGTGATCCACTTCGAACAGTGGGAACACGATGAGATCGAGATCAAGCTCATCCTTAAAGGCGGCGGCTGCGAGAACAAGAACGTGCAATATTCCCTGCCCGCCACGCTGGAGCGTCTGGGGCGCGCGGATCGAACGCTCGAAGGCGTGCGCAAATGCCTTCTGCACGCCGTCTGGCAGGCGCAGGGACAGGGCTGCGCTCCCGGCGCGCTCGGCGTTTGCATCGGAAGCGATCGTGCCCACGGATACGATATCGCCAAGGAACAACTCTTCCGCACGCTCGATGACATTAACCCCGATCCGGCGCTCGCTGAACTTGAAGCACGCATCATGAAAGAAGCGAACGAACTCGGTGTCGGAGCTATGGGCTTCGGCGGAAACGTTTCTCTGATCGGCTGCAAGATAGCGGCCGCGAACCGCTTGCCCGCTAGTTTCTTCATTTCGGTTGCCTATAACTGCTGGGCGTTCCGGCGTCTCGGGGTGCACCTCGATGCGGCGACTGGCGCCATCACGCAGTGGCTCTATCGCGACCCTTCGCGAACCCTCGACAGAATGACGAAGAGCGAGGGCTTCCCGCTAACCGGCCGCGAAATCGTTTTGACTGCGCCGCTTACCGAGGAAAAAGTTCGTGCGCTCAAAGTAGGCGATGTGGTGCTGATTCGCGGCGAAGTATATACCGGCCGCGACGCGGTGCATGCGTATCTGATGAAGAATCCGCCGCCGGTCGATCTCAATGGCGCGGTGCTCTATCATTGCGGACCGGTTATGTTGCAAAGCGGCGGCAAGTGGACCGTTAAGGCCGCCGGACCGACCACCAGCATCCGCGAAGAACCCTACCAGGCCGACGTGATCAAGCGTTACGGAGTGCGTGCCGTGATCGGCAAAGGCGGGATGGGCGCGAAGACCTCTGCGGCGCTCAAGGATTTTGGCGCGGTGTACCTGAACGCCATCGGCGGCGCGGCGCAATACTACGCTCGCACGGTGCAGGATGTGCTCGACGTGAATCTGCTCGATTTCGGCGTCCCGGAAGCCATGTGGCACCTGCGGGTCGACAATTTTCCGGCGATCGTGACCATGGATGCCCACGGAAACAGCCTGCACGCCGACGTCGAGAAAACAACTGCCGAACAACTCGAACACCTGCAAACTGTTTGATTGGCACTCATGCCATGCAGCTGGTTTGCCTAATTTACCCGTTTGCGGTCAGTCCTTCCGAACCGTGACTGTGAAGGAGCGGCGCGCCAATGTCCCGGTTACTAGACACTGTTATACTGACATTTTCTTCGCAAAAACCTTCCACAAATGGCCAGGTAGCTCAGCTGGTAGAGCGCAGCCCTGAAAAGGCTGGCGTCGGCGGTTCGATTCCGTCCCTGGCCACCATAATTTTTCAAAGACTTACACGGAATTCTCTGCCGTGATCGTGCCTCCTTGGAGTCCCTTTGGAGTCCAACCTCGTCGCGGCTGCGTTCGTGGTAGCCATGGTAGTCGCCTGGTAGCCACCGGTTTTCGCTCTATCTGCTTGCCCTTGAGCGAGATGGTATCCATGGTAGCCACTTTTACGGATTTTTGTTTTCTCACTCGCGAGAAAAAACAATTGATCCCTATAAGGGGGTACCCCTCCGATCACCGCAAGCACGGTCAGACACGAAGAACACCGCTTGACGCCAGGATAACCTCCGCTCTATCGGGGAGTCCTCTTCGGGCCAGTCTGGCAAATCTAACTTGGCTCGCGTCCTGCTGGCGAACCCGCGACCCGTCCGGCGCTGGCTTTCGGGTTAGCGTCCGATCAGACCGCTGGTGGCTGCGCGGATTCGCGGGCTGGACGACGTGCAGATCAATAGAAATACCGTCCGGGTTCGTTGGTGAAGATGGTGAAGGTGTTGTCGGCGTCGGGCCTAATGACATCCGTCGAATAGCGCCCGCGCGGCTCCATCGCCTCGCAGCCGCTCCGGTCAATGACAACCTCAAGGTGATCGCGACTCTCGGCCATTACGAAGCGTTCCGAATGTGCCGCGATGTTGTGGTTGATGGTCCTGACGGCTCGCGAATCGATGTGCCGGTAAGCGACTCCGTAGTCGCCGTGGATCGTCTTCAGGCACAGCCGTTTTGTGAGCGGAAAGTAGCAGACTGTGCCGGGTATCCGGGACGACAAGTCCGCGCTGGAACTGCCCCGCGATTACGTTCGGCACGGTATTCGGGCCATCGCGGAGGATCTGTGCACCCGGCAACTGGGACATCGTAACCATCTGGACGCGGCGGCGTCGGAACGCCGCGAAATTCAAGAGCGTCGATTTACGTCATTGGACCGGGCGATCAGCCGGGCGAACTCGGTCGAGATAGCGGACTCGGATTCCGCGGAGCACTTCATTGTCCGGCGCTCCGGAGAAAACGCTGGTCGCGAACGAGAGCAACACATCGATGCACGGTTGCTCGTGCTGCAGCAGATGGGTTTGGCGGAACCGGCTGGGACGCGAGAATGGATGGTGCGACGCGATTTCGAAACCGTATTGAAGGCCATGCAGAGGACCAACGACAGGCAGAAGATGTTGGCCTCTCACGGAGCCCTGCTCTCGGATGAACGCCTGCCGCTGGTTGTGTTGGATCTCAGAAAGCTAAAGACTCTCGAAGGGAGGGTACTGGCTCACGGCGAAGAGGAAGCTGGCAAGGGCGCCGGCCGACATTACCTTCTGTTGGAGGGCACGGATGCAAAGGTACACCTGATTTACTACACGCCGGAAATGGAAGAGGCGCGGAGCCGGGGGAAGCTCCGCGCGAACTCGTTCGTCCGGCTGCAGAAGCAGTTTGAGAATGGGCGGCCGGTGCTGGAGGTCGAGGACTCCGGCGATGCGGAACGAGTGCTGAGGAACACCCGCCATCTCGGAGAAACAGCCGAGGTGTTTCTCACCCACGGAATCGTGCCTCCAGAGGATGGCTGGGGCGGATGGCTGGGACGGTATCAAGCCGCCGTGAAGAAGAACGCCGCGGAACTGACGGAATTGAAGGTCGATCAGCATCCAGGGCGGGCCCGATAGTTATTTTTATCCGCATCATTATCTGGGTGCCGTCGCATACCACCTATCAGTAACCGGCGTTACGCGGCAAGGTGGTGGTCACCGAATCGCGTGACCTAAACTAACCGCCTCTATGTGGCTATCCAAGCAGCCGAAACCTCTGTCGGCCCCGGTGCGCTTCAGTTCTCCGATGGCTGCTCGACCCGATCGATTACCATTACATCGACTGAACCCTTGGTAGATTGCAGCCTTAGGCCCAACTGCTCCTGGATCGCAGTGAATAGATCAGGGGCTTCGTTTGAATCTCGGGGTGCAGGGAAGCCGCTCAGACGCGAAGCTTGGAAATCATCTGGCGTCCAATTCAGCCCAAAGTCATAGCGTCCCTGAATTCCTGTCCGATCGACAACCGGCCGATCTTGCCATCCTTGCAGTTCGCCCGCGAGATCCAGCATCGTCGCGTTTCTTGCCCTAAATCGTCCGCGTGCTGGCAGAGCCAAGTTGGGCGGCCCTTTCGGATCGCCTGTGCTGGGTGCGAGAAGCTTGGGGCCATTCTTTGTAACGGTGAGCGCGTAGATGGAAACCTCTTTTTTGTCACGATGATAGGAGAGCTTAAAACGCTCCGCCAGGAGCTTCTGCACCATGATGTGCCATTGTTGCTGGCTAGGTTGACCTTCCCCGCCGGGCTGCGCAACGATATCGTACTTCGTATCAAGCCAAGCCGGTCCGTTCACGACTTCGTTAGCATTAATCGAATAGGCGTAAGTGATGAGATTCATCACGGATTTATTCCACGTCAATAGTCGACGGTTTTGTATTTGGATCGTCGGTAAACGCTGGTCGTCAGGCCGGGAGAGCTTGATCGTCGCCACTTCAAACGCCGGATTCGCGTCTGCTGCCATAGGCTTCGGTACAGCTGGCTGTTCCGGTATCGCCCAGGCGGTATCGGTTGTAGCACGTGCCAAGTTGAATGGCACGGTTTGCAACCCCCTCCATGTCCCTGAGAGTGAATTCCCGTCCGCGCCCAATTTGCCTTCATAAGTTGCGCCAATTCCGGAGAAAGAAATTGTGATACTCAAATCCTGCACGGAGATGGAACTGCTAGGGTTGCTGGCTGGCCCCTGATCGATGCGATACATGAGTGCTTTCAAACCGTCGCTATCGTTTGAGATTTTCATGACAATCCGAAGCTCTCCTGGACCCACATGCAATGTGCCCTGCCATGTACCTGCCAAGTTGTGTTGGGCTGCAACTTGCGCGTGTACTGCCGGCGCGTCCCTCAGGCCGACGCCGAAAGGCACCGCGATGGCGGCGATTGCCGCAAAGGACAGAGCTAGTTTTTGGTGCCTGTTCAACTCGCGGGGCAAAGTTCCGGCCAGGATTGTTTTGAGGCGCTTTTTTACGTCCGCGCCCGTCACTCCAGAAACGCACGGCAGGGGCGCTTCCGAATAGTGCTGGCAGACCGTAAGTATGCCCCGCACATAGTCCGCCGGCTCGCAACCCAACCGCAGCACATCTTCGTCGCAGGCTAGTTCGCGCTCCTCAAGCATTCGCGATCCTATCCACCAAACCAACGGATGAAACCAGAAAATCGCCTCTACACCCATGTGAAGCGCCGCGAAGAAATTGTCCCGGCGGCGGACATGGCTCAACTCATGCGCAAGAAGGGCTTCAAGCTGCTTGGGGTTCAAGCGCTCTAATAGAAGCGCGGGCAAAACGAGTACCGGCTTCAGAAAGCCGACGACTCCCGGCTCATTAGCGCTCGGGGTGATGAGTGCCGGTACAGCGATTGGGAGCTTCACGGGCGTACCCGCCCGCAACATGGCTCGGATGCCGTACCAACTTCGACATCGGGTGAACGCAATCGCGATAAACCCGCCCGCCCATAAGAAGGCCAACGCAGTTGCGCCCCAATGTGTTTGTGTTCGCGTTTGAACGGCGGCATAGGGGTTCGGCGAAAACGGTTCCGCTATCTGGACCAGGGTGTCCGGCAAAGTGGGGGTTGCAACAGATGCAACCCGATGGCCGGGCCACGGAACCACGCTACCCAGACTCACGAGAAGGGCACAGGGCACGACAAACTTGAGCGATGCGCTCAGCCACACCCAATACCGCACCTTTGGCGAGTTTCCGCGAAGCATGAACGCGAGAACGCCCGCTAATAGCGCGAAACATGATGATTGCCACAGATGGTTGACTATGAACTCGGCCGTCATTTCGGTTTTCGCATCCTTTCTGCTTTTTGCTGCCGCTCGGTTTCAGTAACCGCCCTCTCCAATTCACGAATGTCGTCACGCGTAAGCTTGCCGGACTCTACCAGCTGCGCCATCATGGGTTGCGCCCGCCCTCCGAAAAAGCTCAGAACCTCATCGAGGAGGCTGTCCCGAACGGCGTCCTTCGCAATCGATGGCTCAAACAGATGTGCGTTGCCGACCTTCCGGCCGCGGCGCACAACTCCCTTCCCCTCCATCCGGTATACGGTCGTTGTGATTGTTGTGTAAGCCGGACGCGGTCCCGGAAAGGCTTCCTGAATTTCCCGCATCGAGGCCGCGCCCAGCGTCCAGAGGATCTCCAGAATCCTAAATTCGAGTTTGGCGAGCTTAGGCCGCTTCATACGATCTCATGATGCTATAGCGTAAATATACTACTGGATAGTAAGTCTGTCAATGGGGCAGCCTCCGGAGCAGATTCGCTGTCGATAATCCCAGGAAATGTCCAAGTTGACGGTTTGTCGGCTTATCGCGGATTGACCGTCGATTGTCGACGGTTCGCTGTTGGCCGCGAGCTGGGGTGAGATCTTACTGACGGGTTCCCCCGTTTCCCGATTCCACGGTCTCTGGACTCACCATCCGCTCATTTCGGTCGAGCTTCCGTCACCGGAAATACTCTGAAGCCCACCAGAAAGACGGCCACGAACAGTGAGAAATCGATGTCGGATGTCACGCTCGTGGCACCTCGCGGCATACCGGTTAGGCGCAGAAAGCGCCGAAAGGAGTGCCGATGTATTCCCCCAAAACGTCCGATCCGGCCGTGCAGGAACTCGGCGGTGAACCGCTTGAAGGCTCTGGCTTCGAGGCCGAGGACCCGGTTACCGAGTTCGGCCCAGACAACCGTTCCATCGAGGAGGGCCTTCTCCAATGACCCCGCGCGAACAGTCGGGGACCGGCGCGCCAGCAAGGCGCGATCACCGCCAGGAGGTCACCGACTCCATTATCAAAATGCTCGAA
>Ga0182024_10011894_pt1 | contig 17355 bp, 7 predicted proteins | sample P32metaG_FD_120480 | JGI IMG/M metagenome (GOLD analysis project Ga0182024, IMG submission 120480) | Permafrost microbial communities from Stordalen Mire, Sweden - P3-2 metaG (Illumina Assembly) | ecosystem: Environmental > Terrestrial > Soil > Wetlands > Permafrost | place: Sweden: Stordalen...
ATCGGTAAGCCGAAAATCACGGTACAACTCCAGCACGTTTTCTTGGTCGTCATTCCCAGTTGGACAAGTGGAAACGAAATCCAGTTGATTGAAGAAAGTTAACCAAATCGCTTTTTGCATCGCATCTCCCGGCCCAGTCAAATTCGAAGCTGGTAAGAAAGCTCGCAGCCGAAAGGGACGTTGGAGCTTCTTTTCGAGTTCTTTTAGAACCAATCGGACTGCGGGTAGCCCAAGTCCAGAATTGCGGTAGGCTCCACGCTGCCACACGAGCATCAAGTATTCCTTCAGCTGGGTGCCTCCAGGCGGCACGCTCGGCCAAACGGCAACAAACCCAACCGGAAGGACCGTAGGTCCCGGCGTTTTATTTGACTCCGAAACACGAGCCGGATAAATCGCCCACGCCAATGTGCCGTGGCCATTGATGATGTCCTCCACTTTACGTTTCAGAAAATGCTCCTGCTCCTTTTTGGTCCATTCTATCCCGAATTCCCACAGCAACCGGGGTGGCAGCTTCTTGAGCCTTTTGCGTCCGAGCCACACGGCGATTCCGGTAACTTCACCCATGCGCATCTGCCGTTCACAGAAACTCACGAAGTCGCGTGCGAACTCCCCGCGCAGAATTAGCCAGTGCCGGCGGAACGTTGGCGAACTTGTCCAGCGGTAAAAGACGTCCATCCAGCCGCGGTTCAAAGGATGGGCGTAGTATTTCTCCAGGTTCAAACTCAGGTAGGCGTCTTCGGCAACTTGCAGCATTTGCATTAGAATATGCACCTCAGCGATTTCGCGCGATGCACTTTGTTCTTTTGTCTCGATGACGCCAGCTGCACGCGATCCGTCGGGATCGAGTTCGGGATACATATCCAGGGTCAGCCGCCATAGCCGCGGGTCATTCCGCCAGGCTTCCTGCAAGTCGATGTAGCTGTGGGTGGATGCGACAAAACTCGCATCGTACTCCGGCGGCATGTCGAACCAGCGCCGAACCAGTGACGCAAACAGATCACGACACCAGCGCTGCCGCTCCGCGTCGTTCGAAACGGCGGCGGGGTTTCCTTGGTCGTCGTTGGGGTAGGGCTTGGCGTCATAGAACGATTGTTTGAACACGCTCTCGGCAATGTGCTCGCCCAGTCCCCGGTAACTCTCGAATTGAGACTCCGTGAAGAATTGGTTTGCCGTCGTCTCGTGCGGAAAACTCGGATGGCTGGCAGCGTAGTGTAGCACGTCCACGGGCTCGTCGCCGGTCAGAGACGGCTTGATGTAGACCAGGGTTCCCTCCGTCGTCTCCCGATCCACCTCGTCGTAGCGAATCTTGCCAATCGCGCAGTGCCAGCGGCAGTGACGCGAGTCCTTCTGAAGTTGCAGGCAGTCCGGGGCGATTTCAATGGAAATGCCAAGGTCGATCCGCACCTTGCGGACGAGGTTGCCGAGATCCTCAAATCCGTGCATTTCGTCCTGCCCGGCGTCGCACACGACGATATACCGGCAACGGCGTTTGATCAGCTCGTAGGCGCCGAGGTTTTCGAAATGTCCGCCGTCAGACAAATAGACGTAGGGACTCTTGTCGTCGGTCCAGCCGAACAGTTCGCGAAACAGATAGAAGAAGCCCCAGCTCGGACCACGGTCTTGCCAGGACTCCTCGTGATTCGGGTTGCCCAGCCACGCGCCCAGGCGGGCGTTGAAGACCGTCAGCAAGAAGGTGACCGCGGGGGAGGAGTGGTAACCCATGTTGGGACTGGCGGCGGCGCCGGAAATTGCCATCGCTGTGCCCAGCTTGACGCCGCCGCCGTACGGTTGCAGACCGTCGGTCGTGCGATAGCCGGTCGTTTCGCTGCCGCAATGCTCCGGCGTGAAAATAAACGATTCGGCCATTCGTTCCTGCCAGGCGAGGTTGCCGCCGTGGACGAGGTTCATGGCCGCGTTCATGATCACGAAAGGGCCGTCGTACGTTGAGTCGGCGTTGCTTTTTAGCGCGGCCAGGAGGAGATCGTCACTAGGATCGAAGCCAGTGATTGGGTCCGGCTTCCGTTTTCTCGGATCGGCCCCCGTGAGCGGCTCGGTCTGTCGTGAGGCGCCGAGGTAGGCGCGCACCAGGCGATTGGCGTACACGCCGTGAAGGGAGAAGTCATTGACGTTGACCTGCCTGGCAGCCACAAGCATTAGCATCGCGCAGCCGACCAACCAGGCGCCGATTTTGATCAGGAAAATGCCTTTGTCCACGGTGACGACGGGGCCGGTCCCGCCCTTTACACATTGGAGGATCATTCTCCGGACCGGTTCATCCCCCGCCTTGGGAAACTCCGTATCGAGCTTATCTTCGAGCTCCTCCAAGTCCCAAACCCGGTAATTGAACTCCTTCAATTGGCGCTCAATGGCTGGCTCTTTGATTTTCTGTATGAACGAGTCCGGGACGTCAGCCGTCGGCACAATACGCGACAAGATATCCCTATCGAAATCGAACTGAACCGCTGCATCAGGCAGGAATTTGTGAGGGGCAAAGCTCGGATAAAGTCCCACATGATGCATCGGGATCGCGGCCAAACCCACGGTGCTCGCCGCAACAATCTCGGCCGGTGATTTGTGCGCGGCCATAAGCCAGAAGATTGTCGTCCTGACCGCCTCCATTTTCTTGTACACTTCCTTGTCCAACTTCTCGTTCGGGCCACGCAGGTATATCTTGAGGCTGCCTCGAAACTCTTCCGCTTTCCAAGGTTTTGTCCGTGGTTGGAGCATTGCCAGTTTCAGATCGAGGTCTGGTGCATTGATCAGATTCCGTTTGAACACGAGTTCATGCTTGAGAAAGGTTATGTCGTTGTCAGAAAAATAAAACTCGTGGTGTCGTTGAACGCCGCTTGTGTTCAACATGCCGAGCCAGTATTGCTCTCCGATGGCAGCGGCCTCGTCGGTTACGCGCTGGTATTCGGTCTTCCGTTCCGCGGCAACTTTTCCGTCTTTGTTTTGTCGCTTGACCGTAATGAGGGTGGTCCCGTACTTGGGCTCGTAGTAGGACGGCGTGATGGAGTCATCGGCCAGGTCAAACTCCGGCGGTTTGTCAATGACAAAATGCACCAGCACCGAGACGATAATGAAGATGCCGACGACAAAGACAGGCAGCGAGCAGCGGGCGATGACCTCGCGGTACGCGCTTTGAGTTCGCCTGGCGCCAGTGAGGTCGCTGCCGCCTGCCAGGACTCCGCCGGCCATGGTCAGCAGCCATCCGGAGCCCAACGCGAACTGCACCCAGGGACCCGCCCGCAACACCATGGCCGTCCCGTACAAGGCAATAACGTTGATGGCTGCCCACGCCGCGGCCGCGTACAGCAACCTGGCACATAAGCTCGCATGCCATTCGCGCAGCTCTTCGCCCATGTGTTTGCGGAGCAAGCCGATGCCCAGAGAAATCGCCAGCACAAGCGTCAGCAGCAGCAAGGGGGGGCCGAAGGCGGTCATGTGCGCCGTTGCGGATATCTGCAACGCTTGCCACGGCTCCAGACCGTCCCATTGGTAAAACCAATCGATAATACGATATGCTCCATAAAGCATGGCGCCCCAAACCAGCCCGGTGCAGAAGCACCACGCCCGAACGACTCGATTGAACGTCGGCCGGGGCTGAATGTTACTGATGATGTGGTACGGAACGGCGACCGCAAGCCCGGCGACGAGCATGTAGAGAGCCAGGTCGGCGAGCCACCACGGCCATTCCATCAGACTCTTTATGTCGTTCTTCACCCGCAGCTCACGCAACGACCCCGACACAGACCAGATCAAGGCATTGGGTATCAGCATACAAAACGCCACCGCGGCAATGAGCACCGGCACAATGAACCAGCCGATGAGCCACCCCGCACTCTTCGGACGCCTCTCGTGGTCTTTCTCCTGGCGGACCGCATGAATCGCCCGCACGAGGTTAGTCATGGCTATCGTCATCAGTACCACGATCACCGCAATAAGGCTGAAGAACCAGGCCAGTTCAATGCGATACCGGACGAAAGTGCCTAAGTCGGAGTTGTAGTCGGTAGACAGACGCCGAGTATCAGGGTCAACGGTAGGATAGTATGTGAACATCACCAGCCGGGACAGCAGCAGCACGATCATGGCGGCCGGCAGCAGCACGAGTTGATTCAGCAGGAAGTTGCGCAGGTACAGCGCCCACAACACCCAGGTGTCGAGCGAAAGGAAGCCGCGCCGCGGCGCCAGGTAGTTGCTGTGCCGGCGCAGATGATCAATGGGATCGAGCGGCTGATCGGGGTTATCCTTGTCCTTGTAAGCGGCCGCCGCTTTCTGCTCTTGCACCGGGCGAAGCTTGTCCTCAATTTCAGCTGCGGCGCTGGGCGCTGAGGTGCCCGCGGCGGGTGAAGGCGCCGACGCGCGGCTTTCCGCTGCACGCCGCTGGATCCACGCCGTCAGCCACGCTCCGATGTATCCACCCCCTGAAACGGTGGAGAGGTAATCGAAGAACTTCAGCATTCGCAAGCGGGCCAGTCCCTGGAGAATGCCAAGATTGAAGGCCGCGCTGCGAATTCCGCCACCGGAAAACGCCAGCCCCACAAGTTGCCGTTGGTGGGCCTCCCGTCGCAGTTCATCCAACGACTTGCCGCTGGCACCGGCAGGTGGGTTGTTGTCGGTTGGCATGTCGGCAAGATTGCATTGTCGGCGACGCGCATCGATTTGTTTCAGCTCCGCTTCCAGAACGGCGTTGAAATTCTTGGATTTGGACATGCAGACGCCCTCTCTTGGGGATGCTGAATCGACCTTACCCTTTGCAAGGCGAGGATTGCTGCCAGTGACTACGCAATTGGTCGAACAATTCCTTCGACACGCGTCGCTGCCCTTCTTCTCCTTGCTCTTCGGGGTTGGCGACTTGTTTCATGGCATCATGAAACACCTCGATCGCAATGTGGCAGCCAAGAGCACGGTAGCTTTCGAATTGCGACTCGGTGAAAAACTGGTCCACGGTCGACTCATGAGGAAATTCCTCATGGTCGAATTTGTAGTTGAGCACGTCGCAGGGTTCGCAGCCGGTCAAGGACGCCTTGATATAGATGAGGATGCCTGGCTCGGCGGTCCCACCCAACTCTTCGTAGTGGATGAGGCCGACAGCGACATGCGATTCGCTGTACATAAGTGGGCCCTTCCGCCGTAAACTGTCTGTGACAATATCAATGTTGATGCCAAAATCGACTCGGCAGTTACGGATCAATCGGCTCAGGCCGTCGAAAGTGTAAGTTGGGTCCGCTTCGCCGTCGCAAAGCACGATAAAACGGCAGCGGCGGCGCACGAGTTCATAAACGCCCATATTGTCAAAGTGCCCGCCATCCGAGAGGTAAACGTAACTGCTGTTGCTATTGGTTCGGCCGAACAGCTCCTTCCAAAGGTACAACAGCCCAAACGTGGGTCCTGACCCGGTCGTCATGCTGTATTTTGGGTTGGCGACCCAGCCCCCCAAACGGACATTGAAAATCGTCAGCAGCGCGGTGAGCGGCGGAGAAGAATGATAACCCATGTTGGGGCTGACAGCTGCACCGGACAAAGCCACGGACGATCCCAGTCCCAGCGCGTCCGGAGCCGCGTCGGCCGGGTTGCTTGGATAGACCAAACAGCGATAGCCGGTGCTTTTGCTGCCACAATGGCCGGCGCTCAAAACGAACGATTCGGCCTTGCGCTCCTGCCAGGCTAACTCGTCTCCCTGGGCGAGGTTCATCGCCGTGTTAATCAGCAAATAGGGTCCCCAATAGGGTTCCTCGGCGCTCTCTGCAGGTACGGAGCCAATGCGGAGTTGGGACACGTCCATGTCATCATTTGGGTCAAAGCCGGTGACAGGGTTTGGACGCCGCACGGGACCATCGACGCCTGTGGGAGCTCCGCCGCGAAGATCGCGCAGGCGCCCTTTGGGCCGTGAGGCGCCCAGGTAGCAGCGGATGAGGCGGTTTGCATACATGCCATGCAGCGAAAAAGTGTTGACATCGACGCACCATGCCACGAAAAAGGCCACGCAAAATGAGCCCAATGTCCAGTACAACACATTCAGGCAATCGACATCGAGCAAGCCGCACATGCCGCACCAGTAAGGTGTCCAGCTGTCCGGCGACGGTGGCGTGTCCAGGAAATAGCTGATGAAGTAGGAAACGGCAGCGAGCAGCCCCACGACAAAAACAGGGGGCGCCACCAGCACGACGATCTTTTGCAGCCAGCTCGGTTGGTCCCCAGTCGAGTCGGCATCACCCGTTCGGGCGCTGCGGCCGGTCTGGATGCCTGCGAGCGCCGTCAGCACCCAGCCGGAGCCAAGAATGGCTTGCCCCGTCGTGCCGACATAAATCAGAAACCACCGCGCGAACAGTCCCAATCCACCGACCATGGTCCAGACGACAGCGTAGATCATCAACCAGCCACACAGGCTGGCCCACCATTCGCGAATCTCTTCCGGTAGGTAGTTGCCGAGCAACCCGACTTCCAGGACAGTGCCGAGACACAAGCAAAGGAGAGTTAATGGAGTTCCCAGGGTGGCAACGAAAGCCACGTCGTAGGGTTCGGCATAAACCGATTGGAGGCCGAGTGCGAAGAGACAGTAAACCAGGGCCGCGGTCGCGATACTGCTGAGAAAAGTGGCGACAACGCCCCAGGCCAATTGCCTTGACGTTCGCCATTTTGACAACTTGCCGCTGGAACGGTGCTTTCGCAACAAAGCCATGATGCGTGCCCAAACTGGCACGATCAGATAGAAAAAAACAGCCACGTAACCGAACAGAATGCCAAACATCAGAATTCGCGTAAGGTGAAGCACCGTGCCAACGTAACCGTCACGGACGTTGGTCTTCACCCATTCTTGCAGCGGGCAAATGCCGGGAACGTATGTTCGCAGCGGCTTCTCCCAGTCGGCGTACTTCCCGGCGAGCTTCGGCTCTCCTCGTATTGTGCAGTCCCTTGACTTTTCCCAGGAGAGGTCCCAACTAAAAAACCAGCTAATGACAAGGGCGAAGATAACCAGAGGCAACACGATAAAGAAGTGAAACCGCCGGGTGCCTTGCTGGATTGAAAGTTTTGACGACCCGCCCGGTTCACGTGCCTTGTACAGTCGGTTCACTTCAATAGCCATGGTGAACATGGCGATGGCAAGCGACAGGAACATGACAACCAGCATAATCCGTTCCGTAATGCTCTCGCGGATCTCTGGGTCCCAGTCATAGAGGGTCAGGAGGAAGCGGGGCAAGAACATGACGCCGACCGTTAGGGGCAGGAGAATCGCCTGGTTGAGAATCGTGTTGCGGATGTATATGGCCGCCAGCACCCAGGTATCGGCGGACAGACCCGTCGGACGTGGTGCGAGGTAATTGCTGTAGGCGCGCAAATGGTAGATAGGCTCCGGTTCTTCGTCAACAACTCCTTGCTGCGGGACTGCCGAGGCAGCGGCCGGAGATTGGACCGGAGCTTGTGCTTGCAGGCTTCGCCCCTTGGCCTGGACCGTTCTCGCAGGCTGAAGTTGTTCTTCGACCGATTTGACCTGTCCTGCCCGCTTGATCCACGCCGCCAGCCAACTACCAATGTACCCGCCCCCGGAAACGGTGGATAGATAATCGAATCGCTTGAGCAGACCGAAACTTGCCAGCCCCTGCAGCACGCCCAGGGCGAAGGTGGCGCTGCGGATGCCGCCTCCTGAAATTGCTAGGCCGACGAGGTCGCATCGCAGCGCCTCGTGCTGAACCTCGTTCTGGCGAACGTCTGGGTCAACAGCTGCATCTGCCTTTGGCACCAGCTCTCCCGCTGCACCCACCCCCGCACGCCGTTTCTGGATATCCGTCAATTCCTGGCTAAGAACCGTGTCAAAATCGACCGCGGAGTGCGACCGGGGAGGCTGATCGGCTGGCACGGCCGCTTGCGACTTTCCAGGCTTCGTTTTCTTCTCGTCAGAGTTGGCGGACATGGATACCCTCGGAATATGTTCGTATAACCACTCAATGCCTTGGCCTCACTTTGCTCACATGCAAACTCCAGCGGGGCACACCGCTTGCATGTAGCCGCTTTCCAGGCCACACTGGAGAGAGTGATCTCTGATGATTTGCTCGACATGCAGAAAAGCTTTGGCAATACTATCGAGGCGTTGCTTTTTGAGGTCGGGGTTGCCACTGATGATGGAGAGATCGCGTTGAATGTAAAAAAGTGTTCCTGTGGGCTCATAGTCGAACGCCTGGAGTTTTGCGAAGGGATTCGCGAATGGCAATAGCTTAAGCGACTGCGGGATGTTCTCCAGGATTTGCTCCGACAGCGGCAGCCAGGGGACAATGTCATTGCCGAATTCATAACGATCCTGGTCAATCTCAGCATTATAAGCTGCGGCAAATTGGCTGCTGCCGCAGTGGGCTCCGGCAAACGTGACAACCTTCGGCGTGATGCCTTCGGCTTTGTGGAAACGCCAGGCGGCCAGAGGAGCGATTCCGCCCCCCTTGCTATGACCGGTGATGAACAGCTTGGCACCGTCGCCGAGGGCATCGAGACGGCGGTGGACTTCGTCGCGCACGCCGGCCCAAAGGAATTGCAACGCGTCGTAAAAGCCGCGATGAACAGGCCCAGGCATGTCAGGTTTCACGACGGGAGCGAATTCGAAGTCGCTGAACCAGTCCAGCGCAATCTGCAACGGAATAGGGAGCTGGGGGGGCAATGTGCCACGAAAAGCGACGACGACGCCGTCGGCATTCGTTCCCACCAGAACCGCGTCAATGTCCTTGTCGCCCCCGACAAAAACGCCCGGCGCATCCAAGTACCCGGTTCCCGCGAAATACGGAGCCGGCTCGTCCGGGCCTAGTGCGCCGTTTACGATTCCATAAGTACTGGCCGAGGCACAGATCAGTCGGCCGTTGAGCGTTGGAGCAGTCATGGTTACCCTGTGGTTAGAGTGGAAGAAATGTTTTTCTGCGCTAATTCAAGGGCTTTGATGTATTTGCCGGGAAAGTGATCACGCAGCGGCGGCAAGAACAGGACAGATGCTTGCGTGGCGGCCGTCTCCAGGATGGTAGCCTCTTGTTGCTGCGTGGCTTCCTGGGCAAATGCGGCGATCAGCACGTTATTGAACAAGCTGTCGAATTGTTGCTGCGGATTGGGAAGCAAATTAACGGTCGCGGCCAACAGACCTTGCAAAGGATTATTGCTGCCCGCGGCCAGCCTCGCCGTCGGTTCGGCCAGCAACGCCAACAGGGGCAGGTTGTCATCGCCGCCGTCGCCAAGTGCTGTGGCCTTAATCAGCGTACCGTCTGCGGACGCAGTCACCTTAATGCCGCCGTGCTCGTAAATGCCTTGCGGCGGCAGATGAGGCACGACATCGCTGCCATAGACAAATCGGTAGAATGGCGACGGCAAACTGCCAGCAAACGCGGCATTACCGACGCGCGGCCCACCATAGGTGTACGTCGCCCTTACGCGGAACCCGGCCGCTTGCAACTGTACGCCCGCCAAGGTTGCCAGGGCGCCGCCGAGGCTATGTCCCGTGATCCATATCGTGCGATCGGCGGGCAGCGTCTTGAGAATCTGCGGCCGGAGCGACTCGTACGTGGCTGCAAATCCTTCATGCGTTTGAATGTCGGTGTCTTTAGGTCGCAACTTTGCTTCAAAGTCCGCCAGCCAGTTTACGGTGCTGGCGGGACCTGTGCCGCGAAATGCGAGGATCGTGATGTCGGTACCGTCAACGTCGCCGATGAGGCAGTGCGTGTCGTCAGCGTCCTCAATCTTGTTGCGCAAGTGCAGCGACTTCACCGTGGCATCGTCGTTCCATTGCGCCGAGGGGAGATAGGTCGCGTTGCAAATACGGGCCAGGGCCAGAGCAATGTCGACGCTGTAACAATCGCCGGGCACGTCGGCAAAAACCTGGGAAATAGATGCGATCATCGAATATCCTCCGTCATTGTTTACGTCGGCTTGTCACCTTCGTGCGGCTGGTAAGTGCGGGTTTGATCCACTGTTTTCCAGGGGGCGAAAACATTAGCGACGCCACGCAGCACGGGGGCCAGGTCGGGGAAGTGCCGCAGCAGCACTTCGCGCATTCCGGTCTTGTTGACCCACTCGAATCCCACCTGGGAATAGACGGACTCATTGAAATCGGTGGTGAAGAAGCGGTCGCTCTTGAGCCGGCGCGAGGCCATGAGGATGAAAACGCGAAATGCGGTGTCGCTGAAGCCAAAGCCGTCGGGCAACTTCTCCGCGAACATGCCCACCATCAGATCGACGTTGTCGATGTCGTTGTCGTAGACATCGGCAAGTTCCTTCGCATAGGTCGGGTTGAGCTCTTCAAAGCTCGATACGCGCGGCATGTGGAACAGTTGGCGGAACGCATTGTAGCGCGGTACTCCTCGTTCACGGTCGCGCATGATATCCACGGCTGCCAGGTCAACGCGCTCGATCGGGTTGTTGTTATCGTCAAGGCGCTGGAAGTCGCGCAAGAAATCAGGGTAGTTTTTTAGTTCAAGGGCTCCAGGATTGGCGACGCCGAACGAATAAAACACGTCCGCCATCGTGATGCCGTCCTTCAAAACATTGTCGCGTGAGCTTTTTCCGGCAATTTCACGCATCGTGAATGATTTCATGGGTCTGCCGGTTGACAGCGAATACACGTTGAGCCCGTCGGGAATGAGCGGGTGCAAGCGGTAGACGCTCACGAATTCCTCCGTCAGAGCATAGTCGGCGGTGTGATGATTGGTTACGGATCCGGGGATCCCACTGAAGGTCTCATTCTCGCTCAGCCGGCCGAATAATTCCTTGATGGGGCCGCTTAGGAGCCCGGACCAATTGGCGTTCATGGCGATTTGCAGGGCCGCATTGGGCAATATAGCGGTGGTCCAATCGACCGTATGGATCTTGGCGATGACCGCGGCGTTTACCAGCCTGGCCGTCTGGAAAATGCGTTCGTCGGGCCACTCCCGTTGGTCCGGATACGCCGTACGCAAGGCGTCACAAATGGCGTTGTGCTCGCGCGTGAACAGCGTGTGCAGCAGCGTCAGGCCAAGCCACCAATTGCCGGTGAACCCTGACATTTCCACGCCCGTGGTCGGATCCTGTCCCAGCAGATCGTTATTCAGATACATCTTGCCGTCAGGCAATAGCTGATTTGTATTCGGATCGCTGCGAAGTTTGGCCTGCCTGCCATCGTCGTCACCGTAAATCTGCGACGCGTCCCACCAATGCGTCTCCGAGTTTACGTACGTAGGCGGATATCGTTTCCTGGACGGATTCTGCCTGCTATCGTCTGCTTCCTTATCGTAATCTCGCGTCGGGTCGGGTCGAGTGCGGCGAATCACCATCTGGGGAGCACCCCAGGTATCGCCCGCCTTCAGATCGATATTGAATGGATTGGCGTCGATCGGTTCGCCATGGAAGAACCAGTCGTGCGTCTCAAATTGAATCCACGCTGCCGCCAGCAAATTCAGAATGGTCGCCGGTTTGAACTTGTCCCGGGCCAGCAGGCGACGGCTGACCTCGCGCGGACTCGGTTTGAGAAGCATGTCCTCCTTGGGAAATGCCAGATCCAGCGGAATATTGCGGCCGAATCGGGCACCCGGACTGCTTTGGATGACTCGACCGAGTGGAGTCCCTTCTTCCGAAATACTGTCGCTGCCCATCTCCGGCTTGCGCACATCGTTGAAGTAGCCGTCGAAGGTCCGCTCGCGCACGTCGTTGCCGTCAATCGTCGGCTCCGGCCTTCGCCCGGCTGGATTGGTGATAGGAACGGGATCAGTCCCATGCAAGTTCTTGGCACGCAGCACTTCGCGCAGTGCGGCCAGATTCATCAGCCCCAGCCATGTTGGCAGCTTGTGCCAGGGCCGAAACTTGTTGATAAGCACGAAGGTCTGGATATATAGCGTGCCGAGAAATGACTGAGGGTCCATTTGCCGCACGACCACGCGCAGCGCGAAGAAGCCAGTCGCAGCCAGAAACATGGCCAGGCCAAGCAGATGCGAAATCAATCCTGCCTTGGCGGCGAGGACCGAGGCGCCGAAGAACGCCATGAAGGCGAAAAGCTGCAGGGCTCCACGCTGCAATTGTACCAGGCGGTTGTTGTAGGTGATGATCCAGGCCAGCAGAACATCGATGCCCCACCACACTGTCAGGATCAAATCGGGGATCGGGTTGTCCACGACCTTCTCAGGGTTTGGATTGGCGCCCTGCGGGCTGTTGAGCACTTCATGGAAATCGCCTGCAAATAGTATGAACACGGCCCAGAAGAAATGCCATAAATAAGCCAGGTAGCTGAAGGTCCAGAATAGGACCCAGTAATTGGAAGTCGTGTCGGGCCGGCGCATGATATAGAAGCAAAATGCTGGGGTCACCAGCACCAGAGTAACCCAGATCGTGAAGACAATGCGGAAATAGACGGCGGTAAGCGCCGGCCCGACTGCGGGCAGCACCGGAGGCGGATCGCCCTTGTCCTTGGCTTTCTGGATCTGGTCGGCCCGGTCGGCATCACGATGCTTCTTGAGTTTGGCATCCTTGTCGTGGGCAAGCTCGGCCCAGCCGTGTGCCAGTCCCATCAGAATGAGGAAAAGGGCCAGCACGAAGCCAAACTTGGCGGGGGAGATCTTGATGTGCTTGTCGTCGGAGGTTTTCATTGGCGAGAGTTCCTTTCCAGGTTTCCACGGTCTCGTCAGGCGGACCAGTAGTGATACAGCAACGCTAACCAGAAGAGCCATTCCCAGATACCGAATGGCAGTCGGCCGCAGGAACAGCTCGGTCACGACAAACACGGTGAAGATGAAAATGTGTGCGGCCGTACGCTCCAGGCGTACCCACTTTTTCATCGGCGAGGCCAACCATGCGACCAGAACGTCGAACGTCCACCAGGCGGTGAGCAAGAAGTTGGTGGCTGCGATGGGAGTGCGCATATGTTCAAAGGTGCCGGCCACGCCGCCAAAGATGATGAACGCCGCGTAGTAGAAGTGAACCAGAAAGGTCAGGTAGGCGAAGGTCCAGCAAAGCCGTGCCGCCGGACCTGGCACCCCCCCCCGCGGCGACAGCACGTACAGGCAAAGGGCCGGGATCAGCCACAGCGTCGCCGCCCAGATGGTGAGGATGGTGCGATTGAGGGCCAGAAACGTGGTGCCCGCCGGGATCGGCCGCAGGGCCGGGTCGTCGATGCCGAAAAGCTCGTCCAGGAAACCCAAGTTGGGCGTCCCGCCAGGCACGAGAATTTCCGGCACCAGTAGCGCCGCACACAGCAGCAGGCCAAAGGGGACGAACAGCAGTGTGAACGTCGCGAGCGACAGGCCTCGACTAGGCACAGAATCGTTCATTGAAAGCTACCTCACAAGTCTTTCAAATAGAAAGCCGGCGAACTCACGGTCGGCGCGTCAGAATGTTTTCAGGTAGGCGAGCAGATCCTCCAGCGCCTTCTGTTTTTCCTGATTGCCTTTGACCTGCGGCCGTGGCCAGGGGTAGTCGTGTCCTTTATTGGAATTTCCAACGATGTTCGTGTCGAATTTGAAGTATAGCTGCGGTCCCTGTTTATTGTCGGATAACAAGCCGACGGCATCGGCATCATATGCGTTTTCCCCGCGGTAGAAGACCTGCCGACGCGGCGCGAGGTTGATGAGTTCTTTCAATGTCAGGACGCTGCCGTTGTGCAAATACGGGCTGCGCAAGAATGCCAGTGGAATCGGCTTGTTGATGTAGCCGCGGTATTTTTCCAGGTGATTCTTGTCTTCTTTCGCCAACTCCTCCACCGAAGGAAACAGGTCTTCGCGCGGGAAATCGAAATAATGCCCCTTGGGAAACATCTTGGACAGCGCATCCGGAATGCGCTCGTAGTAGCGGAAGGTGACCCGTTCGGAATCGGTGCCGATTGTTTCAAGGACCGTCATTTGTCCCTGCATTTTACCGCTAATCCAGTTGCCGCCGTCATCAGGCTGGCCGTGGCATTTGCTGCAGTGGAACTGGTAGACCGTCTTGCCGTTCTCAACTGCCTTGCTCTCGGGGGCCTTGCCTGGAAACATTTCCGCGAATTTCCAGACCTTTCCATTGTTTTTGCCCTTGAGGCGATTGAGGTAATCGCTGGCCCAATTGATGTTGCCGGCAATTTCGTCGATGTTCATGTTTTGCACGGTGGCCCCCGCTGCGAAGGCGGCCCCTGAACTGCGGCGCGGCAGCCCCAGGATGCCGCCATCGAACTGGCCCCGGCCGTGCTCCAGTTCCTGCCAGAAAACCGAAGCGATCTTGGTGTAGACTTTCATCGTCGCTCCGGGTCGCAGCAAGGCGGTGCGCACCAGGGTGCGAAACGGTTGCGTGCGGGCCTGGCCCGTCGGCACGATGTCGGGATGGATCGACAGGCCATGGCCATATGGCTCGTCAAACTTCTCCGCATCCTCTCTAATCTTGGCGCGCGTTCCTTTGAGCCAGATGGAAATCATGGTTTTTTCAGCAAAGGATAGCTCTCCCCCTGAATCTCGATAGGCGCTTTCGAAGGTGTCCATCGTGAGCTTCTTCTCGTCCAGTAGCGCCGCCTGGAAAGCGTCGAGCCACGCAAACAAGTTGAGCGCGGTGTTGCCGGTGCCGATCACCAGCGGATCTTCGCCGCTGTTGCCCCGGCGCACTAGCGTAGTATGACAGGTGGCACAGCCGAGCCCGACAAACTTGACCGGCGAAGGAGCGCCCGATTTGGGACGGTAGTTGGATATGGTGAAACCCAGCGGCAGCCCTTCGAGCGACTCCCCCTGCGGTTGCTTCACCGGAACTCGGGCCGAGGGAATAAAGCCAAACTGCTGCACCCAATCTCCGGCATCTTTGCCGCGCGGCTGGAAGTGCTCGGGAAACATCGCGGGAAGCACCTTTATCACGGGTAACGGCACCACCTCCGTGCCGATGGTCCCATGGAAGAACGCCATTTCATTGCGCTCCAGCAGCTGTTCCGCGCTCAGGGACGAATCCGGCGTCGGCTTTTTCGATGGGGCCCAGGAGTTTTCCAGGCGGATGAAAATGAACGTCATTGCCAACGCGGCCACGGTCGCCGCAATGGCGATCACGCACAGTAAGTGAAGCAGCCAGCGTGCAACGACCGACAAAAGTGACGGACAATACGGCCGAGTTTGAGGAGTTGACATGGGTTTTATCCAGCTTGCAAGTCGAAGGAATATGGCCAACTTCACGACGGACATCCATGCCACAACTGCTGGTGCTCCGCCTGGGTTTGCGTATAGCCGTTCTTAAAAAGAGTGTCGTAATACTTCAGATCGAGGTGATGAGCCTGAATCCAGACGCCAGGAACGTAAATCGCATCGACATGGGCCGGGAATCGGCCATGTGTTTCGTGGATGTAAGTGCAAACATCCTTCACGCATTCGATCACTTTGTCATCATAATGAGGCACTTCTTTGAGATAGCGATCTCCGTTCTCGCCCTTGAAGATATTCTGGAAATAGGCCCGATCCTCATAGATGCCGGTTGCCTTGTTGAACTTTTGAGCGACCAGCACATCCACGGCATCCGCCATGTCAGCATAGTAGGGTGCACACAGTCCTTGAATGAGATACTCATCGCCCACCTTGAGGCCAACTGGGTGGGCCCTGACCTTCGGCAGAAAAGTCCCCCAGCGGAAGAAATCGAGCAATCGGAAGGGTGGCGTGGCCCATTCAAAACCTAGCCCCTGCTTGCGCAAGTCCTCGGTCGTCTCATAAGGATTGCCAAGTAGGTAGGGGGGCCCCATGCAGGCATGGATCCAGCCTCCCAGCCCCATGGCCTGAATGACCAGCATCAGGTTCTGCAGTAGCAGATCGGCCTCGATCTGCGTCCGCATCGGGCCTAGAACGCCCAGCGGCAACCGCAAGTTCTTATTCAAGAAGCCTGACTTCATCCAGCACTTCACGCCCGCCGCGAGATAAAAATTGCGATCGTCGAGGAAGTACGGCCGATTGCCTGCTTTCTCTGTCAGTAAATACATCAAGGCATTGATGTACTGGCGAGTCATGTCCACGACCGGGAACAGGATCGTGCTGCCGGCCACGTTCGACAGGAAGCGATTGGAGTCGAGGTAGTATGGAAAATCACGCGGGAAATCTGGCCTCCCCTTGTGTATCAGCCGCTTGGATTGTTCCGCCCGGCGCAGCAGGTCGGCCTCGGTCAACGGGAAACTGGCTGGCTCGGCCAGACGTTTGAGGAAGTAAGTGCCTTCGTCATTGATGAGGAAGAAATGAGTCCCTTGAGCATTGTCCGTGCTCCCGGCCGCCCTGCCGATCATGTTAAGGTTCGGAGTGCCGAGGATGTTCTGATGACTATCATCCTGAAAGGGGCGATCCGGCACGGTCAACCCCGTGATACCGGTCGCAGCGATTAGCACAGCCTCTTCAAGTGGAGAGAGTGGTTGAGGAGTCTGGTCGGAAGTATAGGTCAGACTGCCGGCGCAAACGGCCTGGATTCCTTTCGCGATACGGCGCGAACGGCGGTTGAAAATCGCCTGAAACAGGGGGTAGTCAAAAGCAGAACGAAGACCGTCCATAAGACCTCTCGCTCTCAATATCCGGCTTTCACGCAACGGTGCCGCGGACAGATGACGCCGATCTCCTCCGCGATAAATACTGGTGAAGAAATAATGTGCCAGAAAAATGGCCGGAATCAATCACATGAACCGGTGAAGAACATTTACCTAGTCAACCTCTTCGATCGTTGGTTGCTTAGCCGCGGCGTATTTTCAGCCAAGATCTGTTTGGTCATTATTCATTGACGCTGTTTCTACTCGCGATAGAATGCCTCCGGCACGGGAAGATCCCACTTTGCGCTCGAAGGGTGAACCATGGACCGAATTTGCGTCCTGCGATCTACGGTGATGCGCCTCTTCTTCTTCGTGCTATCCCCTGGCATTCATTTGCTCGGGCGTTCGCGGGAATGCGACTTCCGAGTGGATTATGAGACGATCTCGCGGCGGCACGCAAAGCTGGAGACTCACGGGGAAGAGTTGACGTTGATCGACCTGGGAAGCCGCAATGGCTCATTCGTTGATGAACAGCGAGTGACGGCAAGTCGGCTTCGTCCGGGACAGCTTGTTCGATTCGGGAGCGTGAGTTTTTCCGTCACAATCGAGAATAAGCTAGAATTGGAAATGGGATGCGAGGAAGAGACCGACCCATGCGATCAGGAACCGGTTGCGGATGCCTGCGGCACAGCAACTGTACAGCTTACCATGAAACAACGGCGCGTATTTGACCTCCTCGTCAGCGGGCAAACGGAAAAGCAAATCGCCCGGCAACTTAACTTGAGCATTCACACCGTAAATAGCCACACCCGTGCGGTCTTTCGTTTATTCAACGTAAATTCCCGGCCCAAACTTCTTGCTCGCATTTTTCAGGGGAAGAATGGACAAGCATGGTTTCCCGGAGTTCCGGCAGACGCTTTGAAGAA
>Ga0182024_10011895_pt1 | contig 17355 bp, 16 predicted proteins | sample P32metaG_FD_120480 | JGI IMG/M metagenome (GOLD analysis project Ga0182024, IMG submission 120480) | Permafrost microbial communities from Stordalen Mire, Sweden - P3-2 metaG (Illumina Assembly) | ecosystem: Environmental > Terrestrial > Soil > Wetlands > Permafrost | place: Sweden: Stordalen...
CATCGACGACACCGGGGGCTGGAACTGCGGCGGCTATTACGCGCGCGACATTGCGGCGGGAGGCCTCGGAGATACGACCTTCGTTCCGGCGCTTGCGGCGTCGAGCGACGGTTATTTCTTTCGTCTGGCGTGGTGGCTGGGTAACGCCCGTTTGCGCAAGTACGCGCTGGCCTTCGGGCTCGACGCGAAGAGTGGGGTCGACCTTCCCGGCGAGAACGAAGGGAACTGGCCGACGAACGCTTGGGAGCTGCGTGCCTTCGGGGTCCCGATGGAGCCGAGCGAAGCCTGTTTCTTGGGCATTGGGCAAGGCGCGATGCAAGCCACGCCGTTGCAGATCGTCAACGTCGCCTCGGCCGTCATCAACGGCGGTACCCTCTATCGGCCACAGATCGTCCGCGAAATACGCGATCCCAACGGCGGACTCGTCATTCGGTTCGTTCCGCGAATCATTCGTCACGTTCCCGTCACCTCGTCGGCCCTCGGCGCGGTGCGGGAGGGAATGGCGAAGGTGACCGATCCGGGCGGAACCGCTTACGGTTTGGCAATTGACGGCCTACCATATTCCGGTAAGACCGGAACGGTCGAAACCGCCGGAGGGAATGGTCCCAACACGACGTGGTTCGTCGCGTGGGCGCCAACGACGCAACCTCATCTCGCGTTGGCCGTCTTTGTGGATCGCAGCGGGGGCTACGGTGCCACGGTCGCAGCGCCGATCGCGCGTCAGATCTTGGTGAAGTACTTCAACAAGAAACCGTGAGTGGCGCGATCATGCGAGCAGCTCGAGGCTCGCCGTGATGCTCTCGGCGCGGCCGCCCGGATGTTCCGAAAGGAAACGTTCGAGGGGCGCGGTGCGTCCGGCCGTGGTTAGCGCGTGAGCCGCCGCCAAAGCAACGGCTTCGCAGGGGTCGTCGAGCGCGCGCTCGAGCAACCGCAGCGAGGAAGGATCATCGAGCGTCGCAACTGCAAAAATGAACTCGCAGCGTTCGGCATTGGAAAGATTATCGAATTCGTCGATCAACAGATCGGCATCGCCTTTGCGCCGGGGCCGAACGAGCGCGTATCCTACCGTTACGAGCGCTACGATGAGAACCACGAGAACGAGCGTAACGGCGAGCACTAGGCCATCGAGTGGAGCGAAACGGCCATTGCATCGAGTGCGGCATCGAGCTGCGAATCGTCGCGATGCTGCAGCGCATCGATGAACTCGTTGCAGTCGGAATCCCCGAAGCCGTCTAAGGCCTCGAGCAACAGCGCGCGGTAATTCGCACAGGCGGGCGTTTCGTCGGGCAAAAGCCGCGCGAGCGCGGCCCAAGGAAGCGCCGTGGCTAGCTGCGCCTGCGCAAATCGCTCGCCGAGATCTCGCAACTCCTTAGGATCGAAACTGCCTCGCAGCGTGAGTGCGGCGGTGGGAGCCTCGGCCGGCTCACCGCGTGCGGCACCGGCCTCCTGCACCAAGCGTTCGAGCGTGGAACGCAGCGACGGCGTTTCGACGTCGCGCGCCGTCAGAACGTAAAGCGGCAGGCGAAGCTTGATGAAAAGCCGATCGAGCTCCTCGCGCAGCAGTTCCCGCGCCGCTCCCAAAGCGCTGCAACGGCCGTCGCCGACCCCTTCGGGAAGAAAGCCGCGCACTGCAAACAAATGCGTAATCAAGCCGCGAAAGCGCGCCTCGCGCAAGAGACGTAACGTGCGGCCGAGACGATCGGGCGTAAACGCGACGATCGTTCCCGTCGCGTCGGTCGTCTCGAAAACTTCGGGCTGTGCGTCTGCGACGTTGTCGTCGGGTGCGGCCGAGAGTCGCGCGAGGGGGTGAGAGCCGTTGCTATCGCCCACCGGAGTTGCGGGTGGGAGCTGCAGGAACCGGTCTTCCGAAAGCGCTCGTGGATGTGCGGCCAGCGCCGGCCCGAGCATTCCGTCGAGTCCGAAGGGCAAACCAGGAATGGCATTCGCGAAGATCGGCGTTGCGCGGATGCGTAGCACGGCGGAAACGATCTCATCGTCGCGTTCGCCGTCGTAGCGAATATGCGCTACGTGCGCGATTGAGGTGCCGGCGGGCAACGCATTGTGAACGACGCTCCGCCAGCGAATCGTCGCTTCAACGCCGGGATCGACGTCGTTGACGACGATGCCGCGCGCACCTGCAAACGGTGGAAGCGCTCCCGAATCGCGAATGGGCACGTCGTTGACCGTCGTGGAGTTGGGAACGTAGATGAGCGATTCCGACCCGACGATCGTGATCTGCGCGATGCGAGCCGTGCCGTCCCCACCATTGCGAACGTACAAGAACCATTCGACGGTTTCGCCGGGATCGACCGCATCGGCTGGTTCGCTTTGGAAGCTGCCGGTCGAGAAATCCGGCTCGGCGTTCGTGGCGATGGTCAAGCGCTCCAGCGGCACCGGCAGCATTCCGTCCGCCGTAAGTAGCCCATCGACAGTAACGGGCCAATCCTTGGCCAGTCCGCGCAACAAGCGCAATCCCAGCCGGGCTCGCGCATGCGTGGCCGGAGCGAGTTCTCCGAAGAGAAGCGTCGATTTCTCGCGCGTCGCTCCCTCGACGCTTTCGAGCCGCGCCTCAGGCGAGATGTAGCAGCGTAAGCTGACGTTGTGTGCCGTGTCCGTGCCGATATTGGTCACGATGACGTCGACGTCGGCGAGTTGATTCGGACGCAAGACCGATTGGGCGCCAAGCTCCAATCGCGACGTTTCACGGTCGAAGGCCGGATGAGAATCGACGCGCCAGAGCGCGTTGGGCAGCTGGGTTTCACCGAGCTCGCGGGTGTGCAGGCTCGCACCAATGCGTAATTCGCGTGCATTGGCAAACGGTGAAGGCGCGCGGGCGCGAATCGTCAGACGGCGCGTTTCATAGGCTTCGAGGGTGCCCAGCTCTATGGTGTCGGGCGAATCGGCGGAACGTCCCTCGAACGCGAGCCGGCGGCCGCTTTCGAAAATGGCCACGTCGTCAAGCGCCGGCTCAACATGGAGGTGGAGCACGCCGTCGTGCGCGTCGGCGCTACCGTCGTTTTCGAGCACGATGGCGGCTTCGAGCGCGCTGCCGGGAACGACGATCGCACTACCCACACGCGTCAGCCCGTTGCGTCGTGGCGAAAAGGCCGGTTCCGAACGCACTTGAACGCCGCATTCCAAGCGTCGCGACGAGGCCGGCGGGTCGTCCCAATCGAGCACTGCCGCCACACTCACCACGCTCTTATCGACAAGGGGAGAAGTGAGAACGCCGTCGACGCAGAGCGTCACGCATTGGTCCGCGTCGATTGGGCCGAGCTGGAATCGAAGCGGATCTTTGCGCCGCTCGCGGAGCGGGCGCCCATCGATCGTCGCGGCGCCGCGCACGACGAAGAGATGGTCGGGAAGCTCGAGGCGCGCGCTCACACGCTGCGCCGCGGCGCTTCCGGTGTTGAACGCGGCTAGAGTAAGCCGCACGCGTTGACCTGGGCGAACGCCGTGCGCCGGGTCGGACGAGAAGGAGGTTCGATCGTCGCCGAACCCCGGCGCCGATAGCACCGTCAGCGATGCAGGATCGAGCGAAAAGGCCGGCGTCTCTTGCGATGCCGCGTCGGCTCGCGCGACGATCTGAGTCCCGCCGGGTAGCGGCGCGTCGATCGCCACCCGGTAAACGAGCGTTGCGGATGCGCGGGCCGGGAGTGAGCGCAGGACAACCGGCGCATACACGCGGTCAAAGGATGCACCAAGTTCGCGCTCGATCTCGCGCCCGTTGACCCGTGCCGACCCCGCAACGTAGGACGTGTATTCGGGTATCGGGGAGACGACGACGACGTCGCGCGCGGTCGACTCACCCGCGTTGTGAATGCGAATCGTTACCTGTGCCTGCGAGCCGGGAACCGCGTCGCGCGCGGCCTCGATCGAAATACACGTCAAGGCGTTTGCCAACTGAGGTTTGCTGCGCGCAACCAACCGCACGACGTTGGAGCCGACGCACGGCAACTCGAAGGAGGCAACCGCCGCCTGCAACTCGACCGTGGTTCCGTTTTCGATTGCTCCGGCGACGCTGTACGCGATCTCGATTCGCCGCTCTTCGTGCGGAAGCACGTCTCCGACGTGAGCGCCGGCACGCGAGAGAAGGGGGGAGTTGCCGAGTTCGTCGTCGAGCTCGTTACCGTCGAGCAGACCACTCCCGACGAGATAAACCAGTCCGTCGGGAACGTTAAAGCGAATCTGGACGCCGGTTGCCGGCGCGCCGCCATGATTGCGAAAAGTAAACGCCGCTCGCACCGTCATCCCAGGTTCCAACTCGCGCTCGGGCGAAACGACGAGCGTCCTGAGCCGCTCCGGCAACGTCGGCGCTCCCGGCGCAAAAACCTCGGAGAGAGGTCGCATGACGCGGGGACGTTTCGCCGCCGCGCAGGAGGCTCCCGCGCTCGCGCGCACGGACGTTTTCGAAGCCGACTTTTTACGAAAGAATGAGGATTGGTATGCTCGCTGTTCACGAAGACCGACTGGCCGCTGCCGTTGCGCGCTTGGGCTCGGAAAATGCCTTCGAAATCTTAGCCCGCGCGCGTGAGCTCGAGGCTGCCGGCCGTCGGGTCGTTCACATGGAGATCGGGGAGCCCGACTTCGATACGCCCGACGGGGTCAAGAAGGCAGCCGTTGACGCGCTCTACGACAACCACACGCATTACACGCCCTCGGGCGGCCTGCTGTCGTTGCGCGAAACGATCGCCGAGTACGCGAGCCGCTTTCGCAAAATCACGCCGCCGTGGAACGCGCAAAACGTCGTTATCAGCCCGGGCGCAAAGCCAATCATTTGGAATACCTTGAGCGCGCTGCTCGATCCCGGCGACGATTTCATCTATTTCGACCCCGCGTATCCCGCCTACGCATCCTGCGCCACGTATCTGCAGGCGAACGTCCATGCGATTCCGCTTCGGGAGTCGCGCAACTGGCGGATGGATCTCGACGAGTTGGCACGCATCGTCTCCGAGAAAACCAAACTGATCGTCATCAACTCGCCCCATAATCCAACGGGCGGCGTCCTGACCAAGAGCGACTTGGAGTTCATCGCCGAACTGGCCGAGCGCTACGACTTCCTGGTTCTCGCCGACGAAATCTACAGCCGGAACTTCTACCTGGATGCCGACTATTTGTCGATCGCGTCGCTACCCGGAATGCGGGAGCGCACGATCGTCGTCGATGGTTTTTCGAAGGCCTACGCGATGACCGGCTGGCGCCTAGGCTATGCAATCCTGCCCGAGCGGCTGGCCAAAACGGTGACGCTCTTCAACAACAACACGTTTAGCTGCGTCGCGACCTTCGTGCAGATGGCCGGCATCGCCGCGCTGACCGGCCCCGACGAACCCGTGCTGCGTATGAACGAGATCTTTCGTCAGCGCCGGGATCGGCTCGTCGAAGGGCTCAACGACATTTCGGGCATCTCATGTCTGCTCCCCGAAGGCGCGTTCTACGCCTTCCCCAACGTCGCCGCGATTACGCAGGACGACCGCGCGCTGGCGAAGTTTTTGTTGGAGGAGGGCGGCGTGGCGTGCGGCGGCGGTTCGTCGTTCGGGGCCGCCGGCAAAGGCTATTTGCGCTTTTCCTATGCGGCCTCGCTGGAAGACATCGACTGGGCGTTGGGCTCCATCGCGAAGACGATTCCTAAGTTCAAGGAATAAGCCGCATCGCGTGCTTGACGTCGCGCAACGTCGCGGCGGCGATCTCCCGCGTTGCGGCCGTGCCTTCGGCGATGATCCGACGCAGCGTTTCCGGATCACGGCAGTACTGCGCATAGCGCTCCCGCACGGGGCGCAGATAGGCGTTGAGCTGCTCGGCGAAGTCGTTCTTATCTTGCACGCAGCCCAGCGCTCCCGAACGGCACTCCGCTGCGATGGCGTCGAGCCGTAGCGGATTGACGAATCGCCAGAGGGCAAAGACCGGACAAATCTCCGGGCGCCCGGGATCGCCGCGGCGGACCTTGAGCGGATCGGTGAGCATCGAACGAACCTTCCTGGTAGTCGTCTCTTCGTCGTCGGAGATAAGAATGGCGTTGCCGTACGATTTGCTCATCTTGCGGCCGTCGATACCTGGAACCTCGGGAAACTCCGAGAGCGTCGGTTGCGGCTCGACGAGAATTTCGCGCCCTTCCCCGTAGAGGTGATTGAAACGGCGGATGATCTCGCGCCCAAGCTCTAAGTGCGCGACTTGGTCGCGCCCGACGGGCACGTACTGGGCGCGCACGACGGCGATATCGCAGAGCTGCAGTAACGGATAACCGAGAAAACCGTAGGTTGCGATGTGCGTGCCCAGCGCATCGATCTGTCCTTTATAGGTCGGGGCGCGCTCGAGCCACGAGACCGGAGTTATCATCGAGAGCAGCGCTTGCAGTTCGGCGATCTCCGGGACACCCGACTGCAGAAAAATCGTCGAACGCTGGGGGTCGACTCCGGCCGCCAACCAGACCGCCACCATCGCTTCACGGGCGTCACGCACCATCGAGGGATCGGCAAACTCGGTCGTATACGCGTGCAGATCGGCAATCTCAAAGAACGCGTCGTCGTTCTCGCTGTACGTCTCCCACTGCGTCAGCACGCCGACGAGGTGTCCGAGGTGGAGGTCGCCGGTCGGCCGCATACCGGACATCACACGCCGTTTGGTCAAGCTCATCCGCGCGTCAATGTTACGTGCAGGCATCAATGCCTTGCGATCTCGGCACGCACGAAGGCGCGGGCCACTCGTACCGCTGCCGGCAACGGCTTGCCCGAAGCCAGTTCGCAGGCGAGCACCATTGCCAGCGTGCAGCCCGTGCCGTGCATTGCTCCGGCGATCCGGGCTTCGCTAAACAGTTCTACCCCGTCGCTCGTGGCAAGAGCATCCGCTGGGTTTCCCTCCAGGTGACCTCCTGTTAGCAGCACTGCGCCGGTCCCCCGGGCACGTAGTCGAGTTGCCGCTTCGCCGAGATTGCTTCGCTCGATCGTGTCGACGTGCAGCAACGCGGCGGCTTCGCAGAGGTTCGGTGTCAAAACGACGCTCGAGAGCGTTGCAAGTTCCTCTTCCAGCGCGTCGCGGGCCGCGCGATCGGCGAGCTCGCCGCCGCGACTGGCTGCAAACACCGGATCGACGACGGCGGGCAACCAGGGACGCGCCTTCAGGGCCGCCGCGACGGCGCGCACGGCGGCCGACGTCGGGAGCGCGCCCACGCGAACGGCACCAGCGCTCTCCCACGGCAGTGCGGAGAGCTGGGCCTCGAAGAGTTCCTGGGCAACGGGACCCAGCGCGATCACGCCGGTTGAGTCTTGGGCGCTGACGGCCGCCACGGCGGTGAAGACCCGGCATTCCCTGGCGCAACCGACGACGAGATCGCGGCCCACGCCCGCGACGTTCCACGGATGGGTCGTGCCGATCGAGAGAACGATGACAGCCATTGGCGGCAACTACCCGGCAGCGCTCCACCGCGAGACGAGCCGCTCTGCGGCCGTGCGGGGCTGCGCGGTGGAGGTCACCGCCGAGATAACCGCCGCCATAGCGACTCCGCTGTGCCGTATCTCGTCAAGGCGAGCGATGGTGATCCCGCCGATTGCGGCCACCGGGAGGAGCGTTTGGTTCGCGAGGCTGCGCAGGCCGTCGATGCCGAGCGGCGGGCCGGCGTCCGATTTCGAGCTCGTCTCGAAAACCGGGCCGATTCCCAAGTAATCGACGTCGTTCTCGCCGGCGTCGCGTATCTCGCCTGCGGTACCGCACGAGAGCCCGATTAGGCGCTCCTGCATGACGTTGCGCACCGGTGCTACTGCTGCGAATCCGTCGTCGTCCGGTCCGAGATGAACGCCGTCACAATCGTACGCGACCGCTGCCCGCCAGTCGTCGTTGAGTATCAAGAGCGCATCGCGTTCTCGGGTGAGCTCGCGTAACGCGCGCGCGCACTCCGAGCGGATTCCGTTCTTCGCACGGTATTGAACGATGCGAACTCCAGCATCGAGGACCGCACGCGCTAGGTCGAGCGTCTGCATTTCGTCGTTGAGAATCGCGTAGATTCCGTGCAAGAGGTCGGCCCGCGCCGCGCGCGTCACGCGCGCGGGCGCATGCGTTGCCATAGAATCACGTTTGCGGCGAGATAGGCGATGAAGACGACCGCTGTAAAGACGGCCAGTCTGATATTATGGCGCGCCAGCGACAGCGGCACCAGTATGCCGAAGCAAAGCACGCCAGCCATGACGATTGCGACCACCCGCGAAATCGGTACGAACACGAGGACTGACTCCTATGGCTCTTTTTGCAAAAGAAGGTCGCCCAGCCGTAACAGTTCGTCGTCGTTTTGGAAGCGAAACTCGACGCGGCCCCCGCGCCGGTAACGGACGAGCGCGACTTGCGTCCCAAAGCGCTCGCGCAGCCCGTTTTCGAAATCGTGCTCGTCGGGTGTTAGTGCGCGCGGCGTGGGCGCGGCTTTGGGACGCGCGCCGGTTCCCGCGGCCGCCAACCGCTCCAGTGCGCGAACCGTTAAACCTTCGCTCGCGGCGCGCTCGGCCAGCGGAACCCGCGCCGATTCCGGCGCGGAGAGCAGCGCGCGTGCGTGACCTGCGGAAAGCCGTGCGTCGGCGAGCATCGCCTTGATCGAATCGGGCAATACGAGCAGGCGGAGCGTGTTGGCAATCGCGGGCCGGCTCTTGCCGAGGCGGCGTGCAACCTCTTCTTGCGTCAGGCCGTGTTCGTCGATGAGATATTGAAAGCCGGCGGCTTCTTCGAGTGCATTTAAATCCTCGCGCTGAAGATTCTCGACGATTGCGAACTCGAGCGTTTGACGATCGTCGGTGGATCGAACGATGGCCGGAATCGACGGTCGCTGCAAGGCGGCACTCGCGCGCCAACGCCGTTCACCCGCAATCAGCTCGTATCCGTTGGCGCGCCGCCGCACGATAATCGGTACCAAGATGCCGTATTCGGCGATGGAGGCCTTGAGCTCGTCGAGCGCCGCACCGTCGAAGGTCTTTCGAGGTTGAAACGGATTGGGAGTGATCTCGGTCAACGGGATCTCCCGCACGATGTCTTGAGAGCTCGAAATCGGCACGACGCTCTCGCCGAGCAGCGCCGCCAATCCTCTGCCCAAACCTCGCTTCGGCGCGCTCATGCCGAGGCTCGCGCCGGTTCGAGCATTTCGCGCGCGACGGCGAGATAGGCTTGCGCTCCGCGGCTCTTGAGATCGAAGAGCAGCACCGGCTTACCGTACGAAGGTGCCTCGGAGATTCGCACGTTACGAGGAATCTGCGTTTTGAAAATTTGCTCCGGAAAGTACTTCTCGAGTTCGCGAATCACTTCGAGCGCCAAACGCGTACGGCCGTCGAACATCGTGACGAGAACCCCGCTGACATGGAGCGTCGGATTGAGTGCGTCGCGTACGCGCCAAATCACGCTGGTTAGCTGCGCCAGTCCCTCCAGAGCGTAGAACTCCGCCTGCACGGGAATCAGACAGTCGTCCGCGGCGGTGAGCGCATTGATCGTCAATAAGCCGAGCGACGGCGGTGAATCGATCAGAACGAAATCGTACGCGCTCGCGACAGGCGCGAGCGCTTGACGAAGCCGCGTCTCTCGCGAAAGCGCGGCCACGAGTTCGACGTCGGCCCCCGCGAGATTGATCGTTGCGGGAGCGAGCATCAGATTTTCGATTTCGGTTCTCACGATGACGTTCTCGAGCGGAGTCTCTTGCATGAGCGCGTGATAGATGTCGTGCGACAACCGTCCTTTGTCGATGCCTAAACCGGTTGTCGTGTTTCCCTGTGGATCGCTGTCGACGACGAGCACGCGGCTGCCGAGCATCGCTAATGCCGCGCCGAGATTAACGGCCGTCGTGCTTTTCCCAACGCCGCCTTTTTGGTTGACCAGCGCGATGATGCGACCCAGAGGGTTTCTCTCCGTGCTATCTATGGAGTGCTGACGCGATCGAGGTACTGCTCGAGGTTTTGCAGCAGCAACGTCCGCTCGTTACGTTCGGGCTCGTCGGTGACCTGCTCGAAGAGCCAGCGCAACGCGGCGCCGACGCGTTCGTCGCCCGCAAATCCAGGCGATACTTCGTCTCGGCGCAGGAGTGCCGCAATGACGTCGTCGCCGTCGACGGCCAGATCGGCGATCGAGAAGGCCGGTTTCCTGGCAAGTTCGGCATAGACGCGCGCCTCGAACCGTTCGTTGCTGTCGTCGCGTTTCGGCAGGCCGCTGCCGAGAACGTCCGCGCGCCGCAATGCGAACAAACGTTCGATATTTTCCAGTTGAACTCGCCGGATGAAACGGCGCAGCGCCGCGTCGGTAAGCTGCGGATCCGCGTTGTACATGTGATTGCGCACTAAGTGCCCGGTTGCGCTGACGACCCCATTTGAGAACCGAAAACGCTCGAGCATCGCTTCGGCCATCTCGGCACCGATGAGCTCATGACGGTAAAAATGAGGACCGTCCTTGGTTCGCGGCTTTCCCACGTCGTGCAGTAAAGCTGCCAAGCGAATGGTAAGATCGCCGGGCGGAGAGGCGTCGAGCGTTGCGAGCAAATGGGTCCAGACGTCGTAGGCGTGCCACTCGTTCTGCTCGATTCCGACACCTTCGAGCAACTCAGGCCAAAGGAACGCCAGAACTCCGGTCTCGCGAAGGAGTCCCAGACCGATCGATGGTTTGCGCGCCTTTTCAAAAAGCTTTGTCAACTCGTCACTGATTCGCTCAGCCGAAACGCTCGTCACGAGCGGCGCCGACTCGGTCATTGCCGCGCGAAGATTCGCGCTCGTCGAGTACTCGAACCGAGCGGCGAACTGAGCGGCGCGCAGCATCCGCAGGGGGTCTTCACGGAAGCTTGCCGGCGCGAGGATATCGATGCGGCGTTCCCGGATGTCGTCCTGACCACCGTATGGATCGATCAAAAGACCGGACGGAAGCGCCCGCGCGAGCATGTTCATGCGGAAATCGCGCCGGCCGAGGTCCTCTTCGAGGGTGACGCTCGGGCCCGCCTCAACCTGGAACTCGCGGTGTCCGACGCCGACGGAACGCTCCCGCCGCGGCAGTGCCACGTCGACGGTTTCGGAGCCAACGGAGAGTTTGACGACGGAGAACGAGGCGCCCACGACGTCAATCCGGCCCAACGGCCCTAGCGCGGCAACGAGGCTCTCCAGTGGCATCCCGGTCACGACGTAGTCGAAATCCTTCGTCGAGACGGGGGCCGGCTCGAACTGTGCGCGCAACTCGTCACGCACCCTTCCGCCGACAGCATAAAGGCTTTCCGCAGGCAGAGCGTCCGCAAGCAGAGCGTCGATCGAGTGGGGAGGGTGCATTACCGCTATCTTCTACGGATCCGGCCGGATTCAATCGCCCCAAGCCGGCGGGGCCGCCAACGCGCGTAACGTTTCACGGGAAACAATCCGGAAATCCCTGACTACTCGCAGAGCGGGCGTTTCTGCGCCCAGGTGCGGCGCGGAAATCGGGCGGGGGTCGCCCGCTGCTTGCGCAGGAGAACGATGCGGCGATTGCCGCAGACCTCGTCCTCACATTCAACGGAACCTCCCAGCATCAACGAAGCGTCCTCAAGGGCGCTGCGTTCGCGTTCGTCGATGCTCCCACGCTGCAAGACCGCTGCTCCGCCGATCCCGATTAAAGGCAGAAGGAGCTCCGCGACCGCAGGGGCGCTGGCTACGGCTCGGCAGGTGCCGGTCGCGAAGTGCTCGCGCAGCTCGGGGCGATGGCCGGCGGTTTCGGCGCGTTCCGCGACGACGACCCCCTGGAGTTCGAGCCGCTCTAAGAGCGACTCGAGCAGCCGCGCCTTCTTCTGCGTGGCCTCGATCAACGTGACCGGCATCCCGGTCACGATCCCGACCGGAATCGCCGGGAAGCCGGCGCCCGATCCGACGTCCACATACGGCTCCCTCAGATACGGAACGACCGAAAGACTGTCGCTGATATGGCGCGCGATCTCTTCGGGCGAGCGGGCGCCCGTCACGTTGAAGTGGCGATTGGCTTCGAGAACGAGCTGGCCGTAGAGTGCCAGCGCCGCGACGTTGCCTATGCCGAGCCCCTGTGCAGCCAGAAGCTCTTCAAAGGCCGTCAATGGTCAGGCCGTGGGAACGGCGATGTTCTCGTGGCAACCCTTGTGGACGAAGAGGCCGACGATGGCGACGTCGGACGGCGTGATGCCGGGAATTCGCCCCGCCGTCCCAAGCGTTCGCGGTCGCTGCGAAGTAAATTTTTCACGCGCTTCCGCCGAGAGCGCCGCAATCGATTGGTAGTCGAAGTCGGCCGGTATTATCGCGTTCTCGGTCTTCGAGGCTTTGTCGATAGCGAGCTCCTGGCGCCGCACGTAACCCGCGCATTTGAGCTCGATTGTTAGCCGTTCGCCGATCTCGTAATCGAGCGCCGGGTTAAAGTGGCCGGCGACGTCGCGAAACTCGAGGCTCGGCCGGCGCAGGACGTCCCCAATCGTGCTCCCGGCGACGAAGCGTTCCTTGCCGATGCGCTCGTCCGAGACGCGAGTCTTCTCGGCTTGGGTGCGCGCGAGCTGGAGCGCTTCGCGTCGGCTCTGGAAGCACTCCCAGGCCGGATCGCCGATAAGCCCCATCTCGCGGCCGACGGGCGTCAGGCGCAGATCGGCGTTGTCGTGGCGCAGCAGAACCCTGTGTTCGGCGCGCGAGGTGAGCATACGATAGGGCTCGTCGACGCCTTTGGTCACCAAGTCGTCGATCAGCACGCCGATATAGGCCTGGGCTCTGCTTAGGCGAAGCGGTTCCTCGCCAAGGGCCGCCCGCGCGGCATTGATGCCGGCGACGAGCCCTTGTGCCGCGGCCTCCTCATAACCTGAGGTGCCGTTGATTTGCCCGCAGTGGTAGAGTCCAGCGATCCGGCGGGTCTCCAGTGTCTCGCGCAGCTCCGTCGGAGGCACCATGTCGTATTCCACGGCGTAGCCGGCTCGAAGCATGCTGCACGCCTCTAAGCCGGGCAGCGTGTGAAGCATCTCGAGCTGGATCTCGGCCGGCAACGACGTCGAAAAGCCGCCCACGTAGAGCGTGGGCTCGTCCCAGCCTTCCGGTTCGATAAAAATTTGATGCGCCGGATTATGCGCGAACTTTACGACCTTATCTTCGATGGACGGACAATACCGCGGGCCGATTCCTCGAATCAAATCGAGTCCATAGAGTGGCGAATTGCAAAGATTCTCTCGCACCAATGCGTGCGTGCGCGCGTTGGTTTGCGTGAGATAACACGGCAGTTGGGGTCCCGCGAACTTTCTTTCGCTCGCGTAAGAAAACAGCAACGGATGCGAGCTGGGTGGCTGCAGCGTCATTGCGTCATAGTTCACGGTGCACCGGTCGATGCGCGGCGGCGTCCCCGTCTTCAGTCGCGCTGTCGGAAACCCTAGACGGCGCAGCGCAACGGCCAGGCCGCGCGCCGGGGCTTCGCCAAAGCGCCCCTCGGCGCGCACGACGCTCCCGCAAAAGGACTTTCCACCAAGAAAAGTGCCGGTCGCAAGGACAATCCTTCTGGCACGATAGCGGGCCCCGCCGGCACAGATGACGCCACGAACCGCGCCCCCCTCAACGATCAGGTCTTCGACCAGACCCTGGACGATCGTAAGATTCGTCTGCGATTGCAGCAGCGCCGTCGCGAGGCGGCCGTATGCGGGCTTATCCATTTGTTGTCGTAGGGCTCGCACCGCCGGCCCCTTGCTCTCGTTGAGAAAGCGAGCGTGAACGCTGCAGCGATCCGCGATGCTGCCCATCGCCCCGCCGAGCGCGTCGATCTCGCGAACCAACTGGCCCTTGGCGCTCCCGCCGATCGATGGATTGCAGGGCAACGTGCAGATTCTCTGCGGATCGCCGGTTACAAGCATGGTTGGAACGCCTAGACGCGCGGCCGCCAGTGCCGCCTCGACACCGGCATGGCCGCCGCCTACCACGATCGTGCCGGCGTCGTCGAACATAGAGGTCAGCGCGTCGACTCGGCTGCTAAGGCGGCGGAGTGCCCGCGCAAGCGGAGCGAAAAAGCTATCATTATAATCCCGAAAACGATCGCGTACGCACTGATCAGCCAAACGAGTGCCAGCGCGCCGGCGAGTGGATACCAAATCATCAAACCGCTGAAGAGAATCGAAGCAATTCCACCGATGATGAGCCAGAACTCATTGTTCAAGTGCGAGCGCAAATGAATCGCCGCCACAATCTCCAGAACTCCGGTAATGAAAGCCCACGCTGCAATCGTGAAATAGAGGGCGAGCAACGTGATCCGGACATCCCAAAACGTTATTGCGGCGATGAGTACTCCCACGACGCCTTCGAACAAGAGCGGCCACCAGCGCCGATGCGTCTCTGCCGCGCGTATCGTCGCAAGGATCGCCAGGATGCCGTCTACGAGCGCGTAGGCACCAAAGAGAAGCCCAATGACGATGAGTGTGTCACCGGGCCACCGAAGTGCCAGCACCCCGAAGATAATCGCAACGATTCCGCGGATCAACCACAGCCACCAGTTTCGCGCGATGCCGCCGACCATTTCGATCGAACGCACGAGTTATTGCAATACTTTCCCGTTGGCGAGAATAACGCGCTGCGCCGTGCAAAGCTTAACGTCGGGGCCCTGCCACGGTGCGCCGACAAGCGCGTTGCGTTGCATATCGATCTCCTTGTGAGTTGGTGCGTTACTTTCCGATGCAAAAACGGGAGAAGATGCCGGTGACGATCTCTTCGGCGGCAACCTGCTCGCTTACATGCCCGAGTTGCGAAAACGCGTGCGCCAGCTCGGTCGCCACGAAATCGATCGGCTCGGAGGCGTCGAGAGCGCCGCAAGCGCGCCCGAGCGCGGCAATCGCGGCGTAGGCGGCCTCGAACTCGTGAGCCCCTGCCAGGTGAGGCAGAGTCGCGTCAAAGCGTTCGCCCTTCCAGCCGGCCGTTGCAATGGCATCGCGAACGCGCTCCAGCGTCTCGGGATTCCGTACGCTTCCAACGATTGCGCCCGGCCATGCCGTCGCAAACGCCGGGTCCGTTCCCAAATCGGCCTTGTTCAGAAAAAGTATGCACGGCCGGTCTTGCGTGCGTTCGAGCAGCCGGCTTGAGGCCGAATCCGGAGCTTTCGAGCCGTCGGCGACCACGAGGGCGATGGTAGCCGAGTCGAGCGCGCGCTCGGTGCGGGCGATGCCATGCGCCTCCAAGCGGTCGGCGTGGGATCGGATGCCGGCCGTGTCGATCAGCCGCACCGGTACTCCCTCGATTACTACACTTTCCTCGATCGTGTCGCGGGTGGTTCCTGGGATGTCGGAGACAATCGCGCGTTCGGTACCCAGCAGCGCGTTGAGTAGCGACGACTTTCCGGCGTTCGGCGGGCCTACGATCGCGACGCCGAGACCCTCTCGTACGAGCCGTCCGAGCTCGCCGTCACGCGCAAGACGCTCCAAACGCGCGCGAATCGGCGCCAGCCGTAGCTTGAGTCCGTCTCGGTCGGGTTCCGGAACCTCGTCCGGAAAGTCGATCGCACCCTCCAGCTCTTGGAGGATCGTCGCTAGGGCGCTGCGCACCGCGCGAATCTCCTGCGCCAGCCCGCTCTCAAAGTTCGCTAGCGCAGCGCGCGCCGCGCAACGTGTTTGCGCGTCGATGATGTCAGCAACGGCGGCCGCGGCGTGCAGCGCCATTTTTCCGTTTAAGAATGCGCGACGCGTGAACTCGCCCGGCTCTGCGAGCCGAGCGCCGCATGCGAGCATCGCGCGAACGACTTCGCGGCCGACCACCGGAGAGCCGTGGATCTGAAGTTCGAGCAAATCCTCGCCGGTGTAACTGTGCGGCGCTTCGAAAAAAATCGCCAGCCCGCGGTCGAGCAGGTCGCCGCTCTCGTCAACAATTGTCGCATACGTCGCCACACGGCGGCGCAGGCGAGATTTCGTGTGAACTAGGCGGCGGACGAGTTCGCGGACCGACGGACCACTGGCTCGGACGATGGCGATCGCGCCCTTTCCCGGAGGCGTCGCGACGGCGACGATGGTCGTCGAAGACCCGTCGAGCATTTGCTCAACGGCTCAACGGGGAAATATGACGACTCGGCGTTCGGGCTCTTCTCCCTCCGATTCCGTGCGCACCGACTCCGAATCGGCGAGTGCGAGATGCACGATCTTGCGTTCGGACGGCAGCATCGGCTCGAGCTTCTGCGGCGAGCGCTCGCGGACGCAGCGCTCGAGCGTTGCAAGCGCGAGATTTTTCAGCTGGTCGGCGCGGCCGGCGCGGTAACCCTCGGCGTCGATCGTATAGTATCGGCGATTGTTTCGAACGCCGGCGTTGAGCACGTTGTTGAACACGAGATTGAGCGCTTCTAACGTGTTGCCGTGGCGACCGATCAACATGCCGAGGTTCGGCCCGGTTACTTCGAGATACTCGCCCTCGGGGCGCGCGATATACTCGATCTCGATCGGCCCGGCGCCCATTCGCTCGAGTAACTCGGCAAGAAAGTCGTGTGCCGGTTTTGCCTCGTCGGGGAGCTCTTGCCGATCGCGCGGCGCGCTCTGGCTGGGGCGCGGGTCGCGCCGCCGGCGAGTGCCGCCGCCATTTCTTCCGCCTCCCGACTTGCCCGGAATTGGGCGGTCGCGCACGTCGGCCGGCTGTTCCTCGAACTCAAAATCATCTTCGTAGAGCATGTTAGTTACCTTTTTTGTTCTTTCGCTTCGATCGCGAGGAGCGCGCCGCGCGAGGCTGGCTCGACTGCGCGGCGCCGTTGTTGCTCGGCAAAGCCTTTCCGGAGGCCGCCTTGCCGGTCGCGTTGCCGCCGGAAACGCTTTCGGTGATGACGTGCTCGCTGTCGATCAATGCCAACGGCTGATGATAACGGCGCAGCAGATAGAACTGCTGTCCCATCGTGAAAATGTTGTAGAAGCACCAGTAGAGGACCATCGCCGACGGCCAGTGATAGCGCCAGCCTAGAAAGCCGAGCATCAGCGGTGAGAAGACCGCCATCGACCGCTGCATTTGAGCCTGCTGTGGATCGGTTGCCGGCATGCTCACGTAGCGAACGCTTAGATACATCGACAGCGCGTAGACCAGGATGAGGATGAGATCGGGCAACGAGAGATTGGCAGCGAGGATCGGCCATTTAAACAACAGCGGGACCCAAGAAGCGAACGGCAGGGGCGGCGAATTTGGAGGGGCGTGTGGAAGTGCGTGCATTATGATGCCGGGTATCCACAACCACGATTGGTTTTCGAAGACCGCTTTGTGATTGAGCACCACATAGTAGACGCTGATGATGACCGGATATTGTACGAGCATCGGCCAGCAGCCGGCAAGCGGATTGACGCCCTGCTCTTTATAGAGCGCCATCGTTTCCTGTTGCTGTTTTTGCTTATCGTCCTTGTAGCGTTCTTGAACGCGTTTGAGCATCGGCGCAATCTTCTGCATCTTCAAGAAC
>Ga0182024_10011896_pt1 | contig 17354 bp, 22 predicted proteins | sample P32metaG_FD_120480 | JGI IMG/M metagenome (GOLD analysis project Ga0182024, IMG submission 120480) | Permafrost microbial communities from Stordalen Mire, Sweden - P3-2 metaG (Illumina Assembly) | ecosystem: Environmental > Terrestrial > Soil > Wetlands > Permafrost | place: Sweden: Stordalen...
AAAATGACCTACGGCCAATGGCGTCAGTTGCATCCGCAAACCAAAGTGCTCGTCCCCCCCGACGGCTGGCGACCCGGCGGCCCGACGGCTCCGACCGCCCCTTGCTACCCCATGCTAAATTCGCTTCCCGGCCGGCAGCCAGTGCAGCTCGTCGCCTTGATCGACCTGCCCCACCCCATCGCCGTGCGCGAATCTGATGTGACCGCCGCGCCGCTGAATCTGCTGCCCGGTGCCGATCCGCTGCTGCTTCTGCGGTCAGACGACGGCCTCGTGCGCGCTTTTCTGCGCCAGGCCAACGGCGATCTGACGCCGAGGTTCTTCCCCGTCTCCCTCCCCGGTCATCCGACGATCGCCCTGACTGAGCGAGACAGCAACAGTTTCTGGACCACTGACGGCCGCGCCGTGGATGGCCCCCTCAAGGGCGAAAAACTGAAACCGTATGACGTGGACGACGCCGTTTACCTGAATGTGATTGAGTATTGGTATCCCGATCTGAAAGTGATCGTCCCCACCCCCGCCGACGTGGGCCAGCCTCCCGCGCCGAAAACCCCCGCCCGCCGTTTTGCGCACAAACCGCGCCGGCTGCGCCATCCCGCCGCACAGGTCACAGCTTCGTTTTGATCCCCATGGCCCGCAGGGCGCACCAGCCCGCCCGCGCTTCAAAAATGCAGAACCCGCCGAGCACAAAACCAATCGCCGAACTCACCCAAACGATCCCGCCGCCGCCGCACAAACCCCAGATCGCAAGTGCCACGGCGATGACCACCAGAATGATTCCATTGAGCAATCGCGCCCGCCTGCCATGTGAGTCGATGTTGCACGCGAGCGGCATTCCGGGCATTCTACGGCCATTGGCGGTGAAATGATATAATTCCCCGGCGGGGGAAGGTCGATTACGGAACTGAGCGATGCGATACGGTGTCATCATGGCGGGCGGATCGGGCACGCGGCTTTGGCCGCTGTCGCGCGCCGATCAGCCCAAGCAGCTTCTGAAGGTCGTGCGCGGCCAGAGCCTTTTGCAGCATAGCTATCAGCGCCTCCGCGGCCTGCTTCAGCCGGAGCAGATCTTCGTCTGCACCGCCGCGTCCCAAGGGCCGGCCGTGCTGCAAAACCTGCCGGAACTGCCGCCGCAGAATCTGCTCGGCGAGCCGCAGGCCCGTGACACCGCCAACGCCGTCGGCTTCAGCGCCGCCGTCCTGGCCAAGCGCGATCCCGACGCCGTCTGCGCCATCGTCACCGCCGATCACGTCATCGAACCGATCTCCGAATTTCAAAGCTCCCTCCGAAAGGCGTTTGACGTGGTCGCCCAGCAGCCCGCCGCGCTGGTGACGTTCGGCATCATCCCAGATCAGGGCCACACGGGTCTGGGCTACATTCATCGCGGCGAAGCCCTGCCGATCTCCGGCGCTTACCGGGTCCAGGCCTTCAAGGAAAAGCCCGACAAAGCCACCGCCGACCGTTACGTCGAAAGCGGCCGCTACTACTGGAACAGCGGCATGTTCGTCTGGCGCTGCGACACGGTGCTGAACGAACTGGCCAGCCACCTGCCTGAATCGCACGCCGGCCTGATGAAGATTTCCGAAGCCTGGGGAACCCCCGCGCAGCAATCCACGCTTGAATCGGTCTACCCCAAGCTTCCCAAGATCAGCATCGACTATGCCGTCATGGAACCGGCCTCGCAGGCCAAGGGCAAAGCCCACGTTGTCGTCGTGGAGATGCCTGTACAGTGGCTCGACATCGGCTCCTGGCCCGCGCTGGCCGAGACGATGGACGTGGATGATCACAACAACGCCGTCAGCGCCGCCGCGTTTGTTTATCTCGACAGCGACGACAACGTCATCGTCAGCCAGGATCCCGAGCACCTCGTCAGCGCCATCGGCATCAGCGACATGATCATCGTCCATACCCGCGACGCGACGCTGGTCTGCCCCAAGCAGGAATCGCAGCGGGTGAAGGAACTGCTCGCCCACATCAAGGAAAAGTTCGGCCCCAAGTACCTCTGACCCATGCGGCACCTCTGAACCATGCGAACCCTCGCGATCGATCTGGGGACGCGCCGCGTCGGCCTTGCCCTGAGCGACGAATCCGGCCGCCTTGCCACGCCCATTGATGTGCTGCAAGTCCGCTCCCCGGAGCACGCGATCGAGCTTGTCGCCCAAGCTGTGAGCAAGCACTCCGCCGTCCGCCTGGTTCTTGGTCTCCCCCTGAACATGGACGGCACACTCGGCCCCGCCGCGAAATCAACCATTAAATGGGCCAACGCCCTACATATCCAATGCAAGCTGCCGCTGATCTTCGTGGACGAGCGGCTTTCCAGTTTCGCCGCCGAGCAATCGCTGATGGAACTGAAGCAGCGCGGCGCCAAACTGACGCGCAAGGGTAAGAAGCAGCGCCAGGACGCCCTCGCGGCGGCTGATTTTTTGCAGGCGTTTCTTGACGGCCGCGTACCACCCTTCGATGTCGGTAAAGAGGACGGACGACCGTAGAGGATGTTATGATCTTCCGGCCGTGTTGCGCGAATTGGTGGGCGAGCCCCATAGAAAAACGAATGGGTAATTGGAATGAGTTCCTTTTCACACCGTGATTATTTCCGAAAATTCAGATTGAATGTTGAGCAATACGGGGAGATTCTCGTATCAGAAGCATTCCGAGGAATAAAGATGGGCGATGCCCAGCCGGGCTACGATGTTTGCGTCGAACCATCAGCGTTCCGGGAGGCGCTGCGAACGATCGGAATCACCGCCCCTGAAGATATCTGCGAAATCCGTATCGAGGTAAAATCGAAGCTAAGCCGCACCGGTGCCGGCAACGCAAGCGTCGTTCATTGCAATGACTGCAAGTTGGATGGGCGCATATCAAAGAGGGGTGCCCAGCGGCCGGGAATGACCCATTTGGCAATTATTATTGTGGATCCTGGATCACGGGCCGCCGGCGATCCCAACCACGAGGGGCGAATCGAATACGCGTGGTTGCTAAGTGCCCAAAAAGCGCGTGACCTGCGAAACAAAAAAGGCAAGACTCAGTATATTTCAGTTCAGCAACTGCAAAAGGAATCTCCATCAAAGATTTTTCTTATAGCGGACTTGCTCAACAGAGCTGCAGATCGAAAGATCGGAGAGGTAGGGGCCGGTTAGCCGACTTGAAGAATGGGACATCGCTGAATTATCACCCCGCCAGACCGTTATTCCACGACAGGGCCGCCTGTCAGAATCGACGGGATGTCGCGAGCGCCGTGCAGCACACGGATGATCTCGACCGTGTCGCCGACAGTCAGATAGTTTTTGAAGCCAACGACGGAACGCTTACGAAGATTCGCCAGGCGAGGATGGCGCAATTCATAACGCGGCCAGCGCCCGGGATGCTGGGCAAGCTCGCGGCAGGTGCGTTCCACCGCGTCGTAAAACCGCAGTGCGGCTTCAAGATTGTCACGAGAAATAAACTCGGCGGCCGCGTCCACGTCAGCGTCCGCCGCCGGCAGGATTCGCAAGGCGTGACTCATGCGGTTTTCTTTTTGCCCGCTTGCTCAATCAAGGCTCGCTTCCTAGCCTTGAAGTGCCCGCTGACGAAGGGAACAGGCTTGCCGCTGTCCAGGCCTTCCAGAAGCTTATGGGTCAGCATCGCCCTTGCTTCCTCCCGCTCCTGGTCGCGCTGGAGCTTTTCGCGGATGGCTTCCCGAACGAATTCGCTGGCGGAGCCGTAGATGCCCGAAGATACCCTGCCCTCCACGTACTCTTTCAGCGGTTCAGGCAATGAGACGTTCATCGTGACGCTGTTCTGTTCGGAAGCCATATTGGTCATATACCATATCGGCCAAAGATTGGCAAGGATTAGCCTGCGTCCCCGGCTTCAGCGGCTTCGGGCCTTTATTTCTTGCAACGGCCCCTTTATGTTGGCCATCGGATTCCAACAAAAGGCGAGCCAAGACCATGAAGATCGCAGTCATGCCCGGCGACGGTGTCGGTAAGGAAGTGATTCCCGCGGGGATAGCCCTCCTCAAGGAAACCGCGCGAAAATTCAAATTCAGCTACACCACCACCGACTACCCCTTCGGCGGCGAGCACTACCTCAAAACCGGCCAGACGCTGCCCGATTCAGCCATGCGCGAACTGGCCGCTCACGACGCCATTCTCTTCGGCGCGGTCGGCGCTGATCCGCGCGGCTCATCGCAGATTCCGCAGGGAATCCTCGAAACCGAAATCCTCCTCAAGATGCGCTTCGAGCTGGACCAGTACATCAACCTCCGCCCCACGCGCCTGATGCCCGGCGTCCCCACGCCGCTGCGCTGCGCCGGCCCGGAAGACATCGACATGGTCATCGTCCGCGAGAACACCGAGGGCCTCTACTGCGGCAACGGCGGCTTCCTCTACAAAAACACGCCGCATGAAGTGGCCAACCAGATCGAAGTGACCACCCGCCACGGCGTCGAACGCTGCATCCGCTACGCCTTCGAGTATGCCAAGGCCTTCGGCCGAAAAAAAGTCACGCTGGTCGCCAAGACCAACGTGCTGCGCTTCGCCCACAATCTCTGGCAGCGGGCCTTCGAGGAGGTCAAGCTCAGCTACCCCGACATCACGACCGAATATCATCACGTCGACGCCTGCGCGATGTACATGGTCACCAAGCCGAAGATTTACGACGTGATCGTCACGACCAACATGTTCGGCGACATCATCACCGACCTTGGCGCCGCGATGCAGGGCGGCATGGGCATGGCCGCCAGCGGCAATCTCAATCCCACGCGCCAGGCGGCCAGCATGTTCGAGCCGGTCCACGGCAGCGCCCCCGACATCGCGGGCAAAGGATACGCCAATCCCATCGCCACATTTTTGTCGGTCGGCATGATGCTCGATTTCCTGAATCACCCCGAGGCCGCCGAGGCCATTCAAAACGCCTGCCGCGCCGTCATGGCCGATGCAAAGAACCACACGCGCGACCTCGGCGGAACCGCCGGCACCACAGAGGTCACTGAAGCCGTCATCGCCGCGCTCGCGTCCGCCTAATAACCGCGCGCAAACGTCAACATCGCCCCCGCCACCGCATCCGCCGCCGGATAGATCAACCTCCCCGCGAACAGAAACACCAGCAGAAACACGATGCTGGCACCGCCTCCCGCACGCATTGCCTCGGCCAGCCGCGCGTATGACGGAATAAAATCCGCCGCGATGCGCGATCCATCCAGCGGCGGAATCGGAAGCAGGTTGAAGATCGCCAACACCAGATTGACTGATCCAAACACCCATGCGAAATACTGCACGCTTCCAATTCCCCCCGTCGGATCATCCGATCCTCCCTGATTCTGCCGCTGCCACAATCCGAGCAACCCCAGCGACACAATCGCCAGCAGCACATTGCACGCCGGCCCCGCCGCCGCGACGAGCGCCGGCGCAAACCGTCCGCGCATGCGCCGCGGATTCACCGGCATCGCCCCCCACGCGATCCCCGCCACCAGCAGCAGTATCAGCGACATGCCCCCCATGTGCTTCAGTGGATTCAGCGTCATGTGCCCCGTTTCGATCGGCGTGCGATCACCCAGCCAGATCGCCGCCATCCCGTGCGAAAGCTCGTGCAGACACACACTCACGATCACCGTGATGCAAACCGCCCAAAAAAACTGCGGATCAGTGGTGAGATTCTGAAAAAAGATTTGCCCTGAAAACATGAGAACCGAATCGTACCACCCCGTCCTCACCCTTCACACTCCCGACAAGTCGGGATTTCGCTTTGCTCAACCTTCTTACCCTTCACACCCTTCTTACCCTTCGCACACCCCGGCGCGCTCCCGAACCAATCGGGACTTGCAGCGGGATTTCGCTGCGCTCAATTTCCTCGCTACAATGAAGTGATGCCCGAAAAGATCGTCATCATCGGTTCCGGCCCCGCGGGCTGGACGTGCGCCATCTACGCCGCTCGCGCCAATCTCAAGCCCCTCGTCTACGAAGGCGCTATCACCGAGGAAAACCGCGTCGCCAACGTCCTGCCGCTGGGACAGCTCAATCTGACCACCGACGTTGAGAACTACCCCGGCTTCCCCAAGGGTGTGCTCGGTCCGACGCTGATGGTCGCCATGCGCGAACAGGCCGAACACGTAGGCGCTCGCATTGTGACCGAGGACATCGTCAGCGTCGATCTTTCCAAACGCCCTTTCACCCTCATTGATTCCACCGGCAAAACCGTCCATGCCCACACCGTGGTGATCGCCACCGGGGCCAGCGCCAACTATCTCGGCCTGCCGTCGGAGGAGAAATATAAAAACCACGGCGTCTCCGCCTGTGCCGTTTGCGACGGAGCGTTGCCGCGCTTCCGGCATCACCCTCTGATCGTCGTCGGCGGCGGCGACACCGCGTGCGAAGAGGGAACCTATCTCACGAAGTTCGCCAGCAAGCTCTATATCATCCACCGCCGCGACACGCTGCGGGCGAGCAAGATCATGTCCAAACGCCTGCTGGACAATCCCAAAGTCGAGTCGGTCTGGGATTCGGTCATCGAGGAAGTGATCGGCGACGAGGAGAAAGGCATGACCGGAGCGCGCGTCAGGAACGTCAAAACCGGCGAGACGCGCACGCTGCACGCCACGGGAATGTTTGTCGCCATCGGCCACACGCCCAACACGAAGTTTCTCCAGGGCCAGCTCGCCACCGATGAGCACGGCTTTGTGAAGCTGACCGACCCGCACCGCACAAAGACCAGCGTGGAAGGCGTCTACGCCGCCGGCGACGTGGCCGATCCGATGTATAAGCAGGCCGTCACCGCCGCCGGCATGGGCTGCAAAGCCGCCCTCGACGCGGAGCGCTGGCTCGCGGGGCAGGGGATTGATTAGCGTTCATCGCATCCGAAAATGGATAACCCGCTGCGAAACATCCATGGTCCGAATCCGCAGCAGAATCCGCGCCACTCGATAACGTGCCCGTCCTGCGGCGCAGCGATCGATCTCGACACGGTCGGCGGCACACTCATAACGCAACCGACGCCGCCCGCTTTTGAGCCATACCGGACAGCGAGCCTGCCGCCCGCGGCGCGACCACGAGTCATCATGTGGATCGTCTTCTTCAGCGTCCTCTCCGCCCTCTGGGGTCTGTGGTACAGCGATCTCTGGACGACGATGCCTTCGCATGACCGCTTCCATGTCTTCACGCGATTCAGCGCCTTCATCAACTTTCCGCTCGATTCGCTCCTGCTGGTCAGCAGCATCGCACTGCTGACCGAACACCGCGCCTGGGGCAGGCGTTGGATGATCGTCTGGTCCATTGCGGCGTTTTTATTTCAAACGTTCTCGCTGCTCGTCATAGCATTCTGGATCGCGCCCACGTCCACCATGCAGGACTTGACCGCGGACGTTCAGCAGTTGGTACAATTCATGGGCGGGACTCCCGACGATTCGATCGCCCTTGACGCATGTTGCGCTTGGCTCTCCATCCTCTTTCTTTCCAGTTGGATTTACTGGACGCTGACCCGGAAAAAAATCATGGCCTATTTCGAGCCGAATCATGCCGCCCACCCAACGAACATTTCCTAAATCCCGCCGCATCGGCGGCTGCGGCAGTTTCGCCGCCATCCGCGACGCCGCCGTGCGCGAATCGCGCGGTCCACTTACTGTCTGGACCGTCCCAAACAATCTGAAGCATTGCCGCCTCGGCATCAGCATCGGCCGCCACTGCGGCAACGCCGTGCGGCGAAACCGCATCAAACGACTCCTGCGCGAATCCTTCCGCCTGTTGCAAAATGATTTCCCCGTCGGCTACGACCTGCTCATCTCCGTCCGCCCGCACCCGCCATTGATTCTCGCCGAATACCAAAAGCTTCTCTCCGCCGCCGCCGTCCGCCTGCACGGTATCTGGCAAAAGCGGGTATAATCGAAAGCAATGCGCTGGCTGCTGATCCAACTCGTCCTCTTATATCGCGTGACCCTCGGCCCCTTCCTCGGCGGCCGCTGCCGGTTCCATCCGACGTGCAGCCAATACGCCATCGACGCTCTGCAGCGTCACGGCGCTCTTCGCGGCTCAAGACTGGCCCTGCGGCGAATCCTCCGCTGCCATCCCCTGGGCGGCCGAGGATACGATCCGGTTAACTAAACATGCTATAATGATCCGAGATATGTGATATTCGCCACCTGGAGTCCGACATGCAATTCCAATCTCTCATCACCATCGAAGCCGGCAAGCGAGGCGGCCGGCCGTGCATCCGCGGCCTGCGCATCAGCGTGTATGACGTCCTGTCGTATCTCGCCGCGGGGATGACCAACGAGCAAATCCTTGCCGACTTCCCCCTCCTCACTACGGAGGATATCCAGGCTTGCCTCGCATTTGCGGCTGAACGCGAGCGCCAAATGTTCGTGACTTCCAAGTGAAGCTCCTCTTCGACGCAAACCTCTCGCAGTACCTGGTCGAGCGTCTTAGCGATCTCTTTCCCGGTTCCAGCCACGTCCAAATCCATGACCTTCAGCGCGCGATCGATCCCGTGATCTGGGATTACGCAAAACGCGAGGGGTTTGCCATCGTCACCAAGGATGAGGACTTCAATCAGCTCGCAGTCATTCGTGGATTTCCACCCAAGATTCTTTGGCTCCAGCTCGGGAATTGCACCACCGCTGATGTCGAGGCTGCGATCCGCAGCGAGCACTTCGCCCTGCAACAGTTCAACGCCGATCCAGACGTCGGAACATTTGTCCTGCGGCGAACAACTGCGGAATAGCGTTCCATGCCCAGCCCCCAGACCATGACCACGCGCCCCGCCATCGTCCTCCTCTCCGGCGGACTCGATTCCGCCACCTGCCTTGCCATCGCATCGCACGAAGGTTTTTCTCCCATTCACACGCTCGCCTTCGATTACGGCCAGCGGCATCGCCATGAACTCTCTGCTGCGGAGAAAATCTCGCGCGCGATGGGAGCGGCTGAACATCGCGTCGTTCACATCGACCTTCGGCAGTTCGGACACAGCGCCCTGACGGCTGACATCGCCATTCCCAAAGACCGCGACGAGAAACAAATGTCCGCCGACATCCCCATCACCTACGTCCCCGCCCGCAACACGATCTTTCTCAGTTTCGCCCTCGCCTTCGCCGAGGTGCGGCAGGCCCGCGACATTTTCATCGGCGTCAACGCCATCGACTTTAGCGGCTATCCCGATTGCCGCCCCGAATTTATCGCGGCATTTGAACGCATGGCGAACCTTGCCACGAAAATGACCGTCAGCGGCGGCAGGCCTCTTCGCATCCACACACCGCTGATCGAACTGACCAAAGCGCAGATCATCCGGCGCGGCACGGAACTGAAGGTGGATTACGCAATGACGCACAGTTGCTACGACCCCGACCCCGCCGGCCGCGCCTGCGGCCGATGCGACAGTTGTATCCTGCGACGGCGCGGATTCAGCGAGGCAGGTGTCGCCGACCCGACGCGGTACGTCGATTAAACGCGCGGCGCCAGAACCGGCCGGCCGCCCGGCCGCTCCAGGCGATCCATCGTGATTCCATAGACTTTGTCCAGAATCGCCGGCACAAGCACCTCATCCGGCGTCCCCGCCGCCGCGACGCGGCCTTCGCTGAGAATAATCACTTCATCCGCAAACGACGCCGCCAGGTTCAGGTCGTGCGACGCCATCAGCACGCCGATTGACTGATCGCGGGCCAGGTCGCAGAGCAACCGCCGCAAATCCATCTGATGTTTCAGATCGAGGAAGGTGTCCGGCTCATCCAGCAGCATCGCCCGCGGCTGCTGCACCAGACACCGCCCCAGCAGCACCGTCTGGCGCTGACCGCCGGAAAGCTCATCCATGCGACGATCCAGAAGATCGGTCAGTTCCAGCATCCCCGCGACCGCCAGCACAGCTCGCTGATCGCCCGACGATTCCAAACCCAGCGGCCCCCAGTACGGCGCGCGTCCGACGGCCAGCGCATCGGCGACCGTCTGCGTCGGCTGCCACGTCGGCGACTGCGGCAGATACGCGACCAGCCGGGTCAATTCCCGCCGCCGCCACCGGCTCAGCGGTCTGCCCTGCCACTGAATCTCTCCCGTCGCCGGAAGATACCCCAGCAGCGCGCGGAGCAGCGTACTCTTCCCGCTGCCGTTGGGACCGATGACCGCCGCGATTTTCCCCGCCGCCAGCGCGAGATTCACCCCCGCCAGCGCCGGCACGCCGCCGTAGGAAAAGGACAATTGCTCGGCGCGCAGCAATTCGCTCATTGCCCGCTCCCTTCCATCAGGAGCACGAGAAAAAACGGCCCGCCGAGCAGTCCGGTGAGGATGCCCACCTGCAATTCCGAGCCGAGCAGATGCTGCTGTGCCAATCCCCGGCTCGCCGCGTCCGCCAGCGCCAGCAGAATCGCCCCCGCCGCGACGGAAGCCGGGAAAAGCCGCCGCTGATCCGGCCCCACCAGACGCCGGGCGATGTGCGGGCAGATCAACCCGACAAAGGCGATCGGACCGCTGATCGCCACCGCCGCCGCCGTGGCCAGCGACGCCGCGCTTAGCGCCACCCAGCGCAGCAGGTGAATGCGCACGCCCAGCGCGAACGCCTCCGGCTCGCTGAGCGCCGCCGCCGTCAGCGGACCGGAGAGACCCAGCAGCGTCGCGCAGCTCACAACAATGAAGAATGCGGCGCAGACCAACTGCAATCGCGTGACGTGCCCGATCCCGCCGACCAGCAGGCCGATTTCTCCGCCCGCTCCCGGCATGTCCTTGTGCATTGCGTTCAGCAGCAAGTAGATCGATCCATTGAAGGCGTTCACGATGACGCCGACCAGCAGGAGCGTGACCGGGTCCAGCCGGCGAGCGCCAGAGCGCGTCGTGGTAATGGCCAGCACAACGGCGATTGCCGCCAGCGCGCCGGCGAAGGCAAACGCCTCCTGCCCCGCTTCCACCGCCGCCGCGCCGCCGAGGGCCAGAATCCCCGTCAGCGCCGGCAATCGCCAGATGTACGCCGCCAGCGCCGCGCCGCTGCTCGCTCCCAGCAGATACGGATCAGCCAGCGGATTTCGCAGCACCGCCTGATACGCCGCCCCCGCAGCGGCCAGCGCCGCCCCGACCAGCGAGGCGACGATCACCGATTCGCGCCGAAAGATCATCTCCCCGCTGCTCGGCCAGTGCACGCCCGTCGAGCCGACGCACAGGCAGACCAGCGCCGCGGCGGACCAGGCGGCCACGCCAATCGCCACGTGCAGTGTTAGACGCCCAACGCTCCATCGCTTCATCTGGTTTTACCGTGCAAGTCCCGAAAGAATATCTCCGCGAGATCGGCCAGATGCCAGCCGGGACGGGCAGCGTAGGCTTCGGTGATGGTGCGAACATTGCCGGTTCGCACGGCCGCAAGGTCCGGCATCGACTGCCAGAATCGCGCCGCCGCCCGAAGCTGCTGCGGCGTCGCCGGCGGAGAAGGCTCCAAATCCAGCACCACGTCCGGCGACAGCGCCGCCAACTGCTCGCGATCCACGTTGACATACGGCTTGCCCAAATCCGCCGCGACATTCACGCCGCCGGCGATCGTCAGCAACTCATCATGAAACGTCCGCGGCCCAATCAGGCTGACGGAGCCGCCCTCACCCATGGCGACCGCAGCGCGCACGGGCGGAAAATTCTGCGCCTCTTTCGCCACGGCGGCTAGGCGCTGCTTCAAATCGGCCACCGCCTCGCGCTCCTGATCCTGCTCGCCCAGCAGATCGCCGAGCCGGTCCGCCTCGCGATAAACGTCAGCGATTACATCTAGACGCACGTCCACCAGACTGATTCCAAGCTGACTGCAACGCTCGCGCAGCCCAATCGGCATGCGATCGCCGAATTGCGTCACCAGCACCTTCGGCGACACGGCGGCGAGTTTTTCCCAATCGACGTGATCAAAATCCCCGATGTGCGGCAATTCATCCGCGCCCGGCCGATCCTCATCAAAATCACTGACCGCAACCAGGTGATTGCCGGCGCCGATGCCGATGATCAGATCGGTCGCGGCGGGAGACAGACTGGCGACGGTTGGATCGCTGTTGGAATTGGCCGCGGCGCTGTCATCGGCCGCCTGCTCAGCGGCGTGTCGGCTGGCATTGGGCACGACCGGCATCGCCCACCACGTCAGCGCCGCGACGCCGCCGAGAGTCAGAACGCCGGCCAGAGTGGCGAACACCAATGCGGGGGAAAAAATCGGGCCTTTGCCCATCACGAACGATGGTAACAGATGAGTTGTCGTTAATGAACGATCCGAACCAACACTGCCCCATGCGCCGGAACATCCGCCGCCAGATGATCGTCAGCGGGAATATCCTCATTCCGCCATAGATCATGCACCGCCCGTTTGCCGCTGATGCCGAGCTGCGCCCAGGTAACAGCGACATTTGCTGTCGCATTCGTGCGATTGAACAATCCCACTGCCAGCGACCCATCCGCCAGCGGCTTCTTCCACACTTCCAGATTGCCGCGCGGGCCGACCAATTGAGCCGGCGCGCCCAGCGGATCCTGATCGACCGCGATCACCGCATCGTTGGTCAGCAGCGAAAGCGTCCACGCATCGTTGTCCGGCATGTTCATCCCCAGCATCAGCGGCGATGGAGCCAGCGCCCACATCGACATGAGCGTTCGCTGCTCATCATGCGTGAATCGCGTGCGCCGATCTCCCCCGCCGCCCGCGTTGTCGCGGATGGCGATGTGCCCCAGCGGAATCATGTCCGCATCCGGCCAATGTCCCGGGCCGCCCACGCCCTGCCACCGAGCGATCAAATCAAACTGCCGGTTCAGAAACCGCCACCGATCCCAAAAATCGTTGGAGATTCGCCACAAGTTCGCGTGTGTCTTCACATGCTCCGCGTCGGCGATCGGCGTCTCGCCCGGCGATAGGCTCAGCACCATCGGCCGTCCGCATTTGTCGATGGCGTTTCGCAGCGCCGCCACTTCCGCCGCTGAATACGGCTGAGAAAGATCGTCCACCTTGATGTAATCCACGCCCCACCGCGCATACTGCCGCACGATCGAGTCATACCACGCCTGCCCTGCCGGCGTATCGCCACGCACGCCGTACATGTCCTTGCACCAGGCGCAAATGCTCGCAGTGTTTGCCGCATCGACCGCATGAAAATCCGCTCCCTCGATCGGCGTGTTCGCCCGCACCGACTGCTGCGGAATGCCGCGCATGACGTGAATCCCGAATTTCAGCCCCATCGCGTGAATCTGTTCGGCCAGCCGCGCGAAACCATCGGCGTTGTACGCGGAGGGAAAGCGATCCGGCGCCGGCGTCAGCCGGCCGAATTCATCGGCCGTCAATTTCGCGCCAGCCCGCGCGTTGGGATTGCCGGAATTCGCTCCGGGATCGTACCAGCGAAAATCGACCACGACGTACTGCCAGCCGTGCGAGCGGAGATGATCGCGCATGTACAAGGCGTTGGCCAGCACCTCGGCCTCGGTGACGGAGTCGCCGAACGTGTCGTAACTGTTCCACCCCATCGGCGGCGTCGGCGCATAAGTCAGAAACGTCGCGGGCCCCGGCGGCTGGGCGGCACAACCGGTTAGAAGAATCGCAACGATGACAACGGAGGCGCGGCAGCGGTTGGACATGGTTCACGGATTTATACCGCGCCGGCCGCGCAGGTCTAATCCTGCGGCGGACTCTTGAGGTTTTTCACGGAAAGATCGCCGTAGATTCCTATAAAACTGTGCACGCCTTTGAAACAGAGGATCACGGACGTTTTGTCAGACGCGGACTTTCCGCCGAAGTATTCCCAGGGCTGGACGACGTACAGGCTTGGATTGGGCAGCGGCCGCGTGGAGGGCTGCGCGAGTGCTCCCAAGCCGAACCTCGGCGGCTGATTGGTCGGCGTCGCGGGAAGAAGCATCATTGCTGTTGCCGTTATCTCAGGCTCCGGGCCTAAATGCATGGCGGCTTCGAACTCGCTCCGTTTGCCCTTGTAAACGGCGCCCTTGGGAAAACCCGACGCATCGGTGGGATACCGGCCGTTGTGGGCGGCGGCGTAATCGTACAAGTATTGAACCATCAGGGTTTGATACTGGTCGGGCGTCATCAGTGCGGACCCGTAAATGTGCTGCGTGTAATCCGCGGGAACGGTTCGGCTCCAGTCGACGCCGGGAATGTCGGGGTTGGCGACAAAGTTGCGGTATACGGTGTTCTCGGTCAAACCCGGCGAAGAAATTCCCTTTTCCACGCGCACGAGGTCGCCGGACTGGCGATCGATAAAAAGGTTGTAGGTTTCGTGGGATCTCTGCAGCGAAGAAGAGGCCATCCCAATGATCGGGGGGCCGTCGCGCTCGACGTGGAATTCTTCGCTCTGATGCCCGTCGATCTGGGCCGGCCCCAGGTCCCTGGAGGGGGCTTGGATCATCGCTCGAAATTCATCCAAAAGAGTGAACTGGGGCGTATCCGGCGCCGCGTTCAAAGTGACATTGGCCAATTTCGTGCTTGGGAGAAGACTGATGTTGGCTTCGCCATCGCGGGCGACCTGCATATCGATCTGGCCGTCGGGCAGGAATTGGTACGCGACACCGGAATCGGTATCAACGTGCCTGATGGTATAGGTTTTTGTCACTTGGAAAGTGATCACTTCCTCGTACTGCATGAGGTGGGCGCTGCCCATTTTTTCAATGACGCCGGCGCAGGATATCGCCGGAGCGTGCAGGAACAGCCACGCAATGACTCCGGATATGCCGATCAGAAGCGCCGCCGCGATGGGATTTCGATTTCGCATGATCAATATCCTCCAGCCGGGTTGACTTTCACTCTTGTCCAATGCCGCCAGCGTCCGCGCCACAACCTCAGCCGATGGCCCTGACGGCGCCTCCATCGACCGCAGATTCTCAAATTCGCTTTCAATCCTGTCGTGCGGCTTGTTCATGTTCGTTCTCCAGCAATTCGCGCAAGCGCGCTTTCGCCCGATGGATCAGAACCCCGACATTGCTGACCGTTGTTTCAAGTTCGCGGCTGATTTCCTCATAGCTGCAGCCGCTCAGCAAATGCAGACTGATCGCCTCGGCCTGATCCGCCGGCAATTTCGCCAGCGCCTCGCGAAGATGCCGTGCCCGCTCGACGTTTTGCGCGAGCTGCCCCGAATCCGCCGCGCTTGACGCCAGTGATTCCAGGTCGGCCGGATCGGCACGGGAACGCAAACCGCGCTGCCGCCGCAAATGATCAATCGCCCGGCTCACCGCCAGCCTCTGCAGCCACGCCGGCCAATGCTCAATTCTTCGCCGACGCGAAGTCCGCACCGCCTCCATGAAAACGTCCTGAAAGCAGTCGTCCGCATCTGCAGGCGTACCCACAATGCGAAAGAGCGTGCGCCACACGGACGGCCCGTTGGCTCTGATGATGGCTTTCCAGTCGGTCAAGCGGCTACAGGATAGACGAAGCAGAGGGGAGATTTATTACAGGTCAGCCGCCTAGCTCAGCAATGGCGGCCGGAAGTGAATCAATCACATCCCGCGAAAGCACAGATCGCCGGCCCAATTTTTTCCCGGCCAGTTCGCCGGCGCGCCCGTGAATGTGCACGGCCAGGCACGCCGCCTCGAATCGCTCCATCTTTTGCCCAAGCAGACAACCAAGCATTCCACTGAGCAGATCGCCCGAGCCGCCCTTCGAGAGGGAGCTGTCGCCCGTTGTGTTCACAAAAAAGCGATCGCCGTCGGAGACGACGGTGCGCTCGCCCTTGAGAACGATCACCACTTTCCACGCGCTGGCGACCCCCGCCGCCAGTTCGATTCGCCCCTGCTCATCCGTCGGTACGGTTTGTTTGCCGAGCAGGCCGATCAGCCGCTTCATCTCGCCGGGATGCGGCGTGAGAACCGCGTTGGCTTTGAACGCCGCCGGCCAGCGCTTTCCGGCGGCGAGAATGTTCAGCGCATCGGCGTCAATCAGCAGCGGTTTGGGAACACGAATCAGTTGTGCGACCCATTGTTTGGCCCGAGCCGACTGGCCCATGCCGGGACCGAGCACCATCGCATTGGCCTTCTCAATCGCTTCGGCTGGAATTTTCGACGCCAGCCCCAGCCCGACGAGTTCCGGCGTGACGGTCAAACAAGCCGAAAGAATCGCCTTCGGCACCGCGATCTGCACAATCCCCGCACCCATCCGCAGTGCGGCGGTCGAAGCGAGCAGGGGAGCGCCGATCATGTCCGAACTTCCGCCCACCACCAGCACGCGGCCGAACAAGCCCTTGTGCCCTTGCGGTCCTCGCGGCGGCAGCGGCGGAATTTGCGTTACGCGCGTCATGTCATCTCGCTTCAGGTTCCCACCGGCTGAATCTGACTAAACGTCACGGCATCAAGGTCCAGCCCACTCACTTTGCCCGCCTCCAGCAGCAGCGATGCCAACCCCGCGGTCATCGCCGCATTGTCCGTGCAATACCGCGGCAGAGGAAGGAACACCGGCAGCGAAAAGTTCGCCACGGCCGCCCGCAATCCGCGATTGGCCGACACGCCGCCGCCGATGATGATGCTCCGCGCATTGATCCGCGCCGCCGCGCGGCGGATTTTCTCGCACAGCACATCGACGCACGCCGCCTGAAACGCCGCGGCCACGTCCTTCAATTGCTCGTCGCTCAGATTCAATTCGCTCCTGCCCAGCGGCCCGCGGACGCGATAGAGCACCGACGTCTTCAGCCCGCTGAATGAAAAATCCAGCGACGCGCGATCCAGCATCGCCCGCGGAAATTCGACCGCTCCCGGGCGGCCACCCTCGGCCAGCCGGTCGATGATCGGGCCGCCGGGGTAGCCGAGATTCAGCATCGCCGCGACCTTGTCGTACGCCTCGCCCGCCGCGTCGTCGAGCGTTGAGCCGAGCATTTCGACATCGGTGAAACTGTTCAGCCGATACAGCGCCGTGTGGCCGCCGCTCACCACCAGCCCGACCGCCGGCATCAACGGCGCGGCCTGTGAATCCAACATCACGCTGTACAGATGCGCCTGAACGTGATCGACGCCGACCAGCGGCTTATCCAGCGCCCACGCCAGCGTCTTGGCGGCCGTGACGCCGATCAGCAGCGAGCCGATCAATCCCGGCCGATGAGCCACGGCAATGGCGTCGATGTCGGACAGCTTCACCCCGGCGGCCGACAGAGCCTGCTCAATCACCGGCAGCATATTCTCCAGATGTGCCCGGCTGGCGATTTCGGGAACCACGCCGCGATACTTGGCATGAAGCTGGGTCTGCGTGGCGACGATGTTGGACAGCACACGCGCACCGTCCGACACGACCGCCGCGGCCGTCTCGTCACACGTCGATTCGATGCCGAGGATGGTCGCCATGTTCTTTAGTGCGCGCTGGGCTGCGTCGCGGGAGCGGCGGAAGGGGCAACGGACGCGCTGACGGATTCCTTCGGCTGCTGCGGCATCTCGATCGCGCCGACCACCGAGGCGAGCCCCCAGCCGAGCGCGAGC
>Ga0182024_10011897_pt1 | contig 17352 bp, 15 predicted proteins | sample P32metaG_FD_120480 | JGI IMG/M metagenome (GOLD analysis project Ga0182024, IMG submission 120480) | Permafrost microbial communities from Stordalen Mire, Sweden - P3-2 metaG (Illumina Assembly) | ecosystem: Environmental > Terrestrial > Soil > Wetlands > Permafrost | place: Sweden: Stordalen...
ATGAGGGAATAAAGAATGGGCCTGTCTGCGAACCTGTCTTTTACTGGAAAATTGTCGATGGCAAGCTCCATATCATTGACAAGGACAACAATGGAGCATTTTCCGAAACCTTGGTGCTTCTCAGGCAGGATGCTTCAGGGATTGTTGCGCAAAAGATTGTCGGAAAAAACTCAAGCGAAGTCAGGTACGCGATTGTTAAAAAGTAAGCCGCGGAAGACCGGGAAGTCGTCCCTCCATGAAAATAAATGGTCGCCTCATGTCCTTCATGTTCCTCCTGTCTAAGTTTCCTGCCTTCCAATCCCGTTAATTACCATTCCGTAATTCCGTTAATCCCCTCGAAAATTTCCCTAAGCCCGCACTGCAACTCGACTTGCATTCAAGGCGCGTCATCGTATTCTAGGTGTGCAGTGAAAATACAAAATTTGCTCAAAACCTCGAGCGAATGGATTCGAGGCGAGAATGGCGGCAATCGCATCGTGTTCAGTAGCCGGTTGCGCCTTGCCCGCAACGTCAATCATCATCCCTTTCCCGGTTGGGCCAAAAAGGCCGAGCGCGAAAAGGTGCTCGCGCTCGTGCAGCCCGCCGTGGCTGATCTGCCCGAGATGAAGGACGCCGTCATCAACGATTCGATGGAGCACTTCACGCCGCTCGAAAAGCAGGTGCTGGTCGAGCAGCATCTCATCAGCCGCGAACATGCGGCCAAGAACACCGGCAGCGGCCTCATCATCAGCAAGAACCGCGCGCTCAGCGTCATGATCAACGAGGAGGACCATCTTCGCATTCAGTCGCTGAAGTCGGGCCTCCAGCTCAAGGCGCTGCTCAAGGCCGTGGACAAACTCGACACCGAGCTGGAGGAAAAACTCGATTTCGCGTTCTCGCCCCAGATCGGGTACCTCACCGCCTGCCCGACCAACGTCGGCACCGGCATGAGGGCCTCGGCGATGATGCACCTGCCCGCTCTCGTGCTCGACGACCAGATCACGCAGATCATCAAAGCCGTGAACAAGATCGGCCTGGCCGTGCGCGGTCTCTATGGCGAAGGTACCGAGGCGCTGGGCAATTTATTCCAGATTTCCAACCAGATGACCCTCGGCGAATCGGAAACGCAGATCGTCGACAAGCTCACAAAGGTCATCGCGCAGGTCATGGAACACGAGGAAAACGCGCGCCAGAAGATGCTCGAGGACAAGAGCCGGATGATTGCCGACCAGGTGGGCCGCGCCTACGGCGTCATGATGCATTCCTATTCCATTTCATCGAAAGAGGTACTCAACCTGCTCTCAATGCTTAGGTTGGGCGTCGACCTCGGTCTGATGCCCGAGGAATACCGCGCCACCATCGATGAACTCTTCATCCGCACGCAGCCGGCCCATTTGCAAAAGGACTTCGAGCGCAAGCTCACGACCGAGGAACGCGACGGGCTCCGCTCCGATCTGCTGCGCGAACGCCTCAAACTGGTCCCCGAACCCAATACGAAATCGCTCGCTCTGGCCAAGCCGGATGCGGACAAGAAAAAATCATGAATAATTTTACTCCCCGCGCCCAGCAAGTTCTGGCTTTGGCCCGCAAGGAAGCCGATCGCTTCAACCACAATTATGTGGGCACGGAGCATTTGCTTCTCGGCCTGATCAAGCTCGGCCAGGGCGTCGCAGTCAACGTGCTGCAAAAACTTGGGCTCGACCTGGAAACTGTTCGCATCGAGGTGGAAAAGCAGGTCGGCTCCGGTCCCGACACCAAGATGTCGGGCAACATTCCCTACACGCCGCGCGTGAAGAAAGTCCTCGCGCTCGCAGGCAAGGAAGCGAAGGCGCTCAATCACAGCTACGTTGGCACGGAGCACATTCTGCTCGGCCTTCTGCGCGAGGGCGACGGCGTGGCCGCGCGCGTTTTGAAGACGCTCGAAGTCGACATCGAGCGGACCCGCAACGAAGTCCTCAAGGAGCTCGATCCCAATTTTGCCTCGGGCGAAGCCGAAGGCGAAGAGAGCGGCGAATCTCCTTCCCAAGGCGGCAGTGGCAATCCGCAGGGCGAAGGCGGTCCCGGCGGCAAGAAGGACATCAAGACGCCCGCGCTAAAAGCCTTTGGCCGCGACCTGACCGAGCTGGCCAAGAAGGGCGATCTCGATCCGGTCATCGGCCGCAAGAGCGAAATCGAGCGCGTCATCCAGATTCTCTGCCGCCGCACGAAGAACAATCCCGTTCTCATCGGCGAGGCCGGCGTGGGCAAGACCGCGATTGCGGAAGGCCTCGCGCAGGAAATCGCCGCGGGTAACGTCCCGGAACTTTTGCGCGACAAAAAAGTGATTACGCTCGATCTCGCCCTCATGGTCGCGGGCACGAAGTATCGCGGCCAGTTCGAGGAACGGATCAAGGCTGTGATGGAGGAAATCCGCAAGGCCAAGAATGTCATCCTTTTCATCGACGAGCTTCACACCATCGTCGGCGCCGGTTCGGCCGAAGGCGCGATGGACGCCTCCAACATCATCAAGCCCGCCCTCTCGCGCGGCGAGTTGCAGTGCATCGGCGCGACCACGCTCAACGAATTTCGCAAGCACATCGAAAAGGACTCGGCCCTCGAACGCCGCTTCCAACAGGTCATGGTTGAGGCGCCCAGTGTCGACGAATCGATTGAAATCCTCAAGGGCCTGCGCCCCAAGTACGAGGCGCATCACAAGGCCAAGATGACCGACGGGGCGCTCGAGGCCGCGGCCAAGCTTTCCGACCGTTACCTCACCGGCCGCTTCCTCCCCGACAAGGCCATCGACGTGATGGACGAAGCCGGATCGCGCGCGCGCATCCAGGCCACCATGCGTCCGCCCGACGTGAAGAGCGTCGAGGCCGAGATCGAGGAGATCAAGGGCCGCAAGGAAGCCGCGATCAAGGCGCAGGATTTTGAAAAAGCCGCCGCCCTGCGCGATTCCGAGAAGGAAGCGAAGGACAAGCTTGAGAACATCCTGACCGAGTGGCGCACCCGCCGCGACGAGCAGGAAGTGATCGTCAGCGAGGACGACATCCGCCACGTCGTCTCGAAGTGGACCGGCGTGCCGCTCTCCCGCATGGAACAGGCCGACATGGACCGGCTCCTGCGCGTCTCGGAAGAACTCAAGGGCAAGGTCATCGGCCAGGACGAAGCCGTCTATGCCATGGGCAAGGCGCTGCGCCGTTCCCGCGCCGACCTCAAGGACCCGAAGCGGCCCATCGGCTCGTTTATTTTCCTCGGTCCGACTGGCGTGGGCAAGACCCACCTAGCGAAGACGCTCGCCCAATACATGTTCGGCGACGAAACCGCGCTGATCCAGATCGACATGAGCGAGTACATGGACGCGCACAACGTCTCGCGCCTGGTCGGAGCGCCCCCCGGCTACGTCGGTTACGAGGAGGGTGGCCAGCTCAGCGAAAAGGTGCGCCGCCGCCCCTACAGCGTGGTGCTTTTTGACGAAATCGAAAAGGCCCACCCCGATATCTGGAACCTGCTCCTGCAAATCCTCGAGGACGGCGTGGTGACGGACAGCCTCGGTCGCAAAGTCGATTTCCGCAACACGATCATCATTATGACCTCCAACGTCGGGGCTGACCTGATGCGCAAAAACATGGTCATGGGTTTCGGCGTCAAGAGCGACGAGCATTCCTACGAGCAGATGAAGGAAAAAATGATGAGCGAGGCCAAGCGGGTCTTCAAGCCCGAGTTCCTCAACCGGCTCGACGACATCATCGTCTTCCACTCACTGACCCGCGACGACCTGACCAAGATCGTCGACATCGAAGTGGCCAAGGTGCTTACGCGCCTCAAGCCCCGCTCGATCACCTTCCGGCTCACGCCCGAAGCGACCGCGTTCCTCATCGAGAAGGGCTATGATCCCGCCTACGGCGCGCGTCCGTTGCGCCGCGCGGTCGAGCGCTTCCTCGAAGATCCGATGGCCGAGGAAATCCTCCGCGGCACAATCAAGAACGACGACTTCGTGGTTGTCGGCGAAAAGGAAAAGGCGCTTACGTTTACTGTCGGCGCGGATACGCCGCCCGCTTCCGTCGCTCCCGCGCCGTAATTCATCCCATGCCTAACCGAGAGCTAACCGAGGAAGAAAAGAAGATCGTCGCCGAGACGGTCACGATCGGCTTGGAGATGCAGCACCGCTTCCGCCCTGAACCGCTCTACAAGCTTACCGGGAAAGGCTACATGAAGAGCGAGGGCGTAACCGAAATGGTGCGATTGAAGGAAGAGGCCGCACGTGCCAAAGGCGTGGCTCGCTGAGTTTCCGTGGGAGGGCGTTGTCGCCCTCAACGCGCAACTGTGTGCCGCGAAGCAGGCTCTTCACAAACCAACCAGCGACGGAGCTACGTGCGTGCCCTTTCGCGCAGCGCCGTCATACACTTCTTCAACTCCTCAAAAGGGAGTTCCAGCGCGGGCGGGCGGGCGATCCAGACGAGATAAGCTTTTTCGGACGGCTGGGCGAGGTAACGGCGATAAATCTCCCGCATCCGGCGACGGAGTTGGGTGCGTTTCGTGGCTGCGCCGACTCGCTTGGGGGTGAGAAAAGCGACCGTGCCAGTCTCGCCGGATTTTACCGCGTCCTGCGGCAAAAAATTGAGCGCCAGGTAACGGTTGCTCACGCGACGGCCCTTGTTGCGAGTGGCGTCGAAAACCGTACGTCGGCGGATGATCCGGGCGCGGGGAAGGGATTCAGAGTGTAAGGGCACTCGACTGCCTCCGTTGTAGCGGGGGTCTACGACCGCCGACAGTGAAAAGGAAACTCAACGCTCTCCCTCGGCGGTCATAGACCGCTGCTACAGCCGACCTTAGGCCTGCGTATGACGGGCGAACTTGCGGGCGGTTCCGTCGCCAGCCAGACGTTTCCGGCCCGCTGCCCGACGGCGATTGATGATGGCGCGGCCGTTCTTCGTGGCCATGCGGGCCAGAAAGCCGAATTGGCGGACACGACGCTTTTGGGAGGGCTGGAACGTTCTTTTCATGGGAAATACCTTGGATAGGGAAGGGAGAGCATACGGATCGGGTCATTTATGACAAGAGTATTTTAATGACCTCTTCGATCTCGGCTTCCGTGTTGTAAAAGTGGGGCGAGAGGCGCAGGCACGAAATGCCCGAGCGGGTCTGGCGCAGGGAGACGTCGACGCCGTTGTCCCGCAGTTTGCGGGCATGGGTCACGGCGGCCTCCGGGTTTTCGAGGGCGATAGTCGTGATGCCCGATTTTTGCGAGCGCCGGTTCGCAACGCCCATGACCCGGAATCCCCTGAGCAGCAGGTTGTCCTCCGCGAAGGCGCGCAGGTCGAGCAGCCGTGCCTCGATCTGCTTCACCCCCAGGCCGAGGATTAGCTCCAGGCTGGCCTTCATGCCGTGCAGCGCAAGCATGTTCAGCGCCCCCGGTTCATAACGGCGGGCGGTCGCCTCAAAGGCGATGTCGGGCTGGGCCACATAACCGGGTGAGCGGACATTCCACGCCCCCACCAGCGAGGGCCGGAGGATTTCAAAATTCTTGCGCTTGACGTAGAAGATGCCTGCGCCGAGCGGCCCGAGCATCCATTTGTGGGAGTCGGCGGCGAGGAAATCGATATGCCGGACATCGATGGTGGTGGCCCCGAGCGACTGGATGGCATCGAGGCAAAAAAGGACTCCGCGCCGGTGGAGTTCCTCGGCGATGCTCTCATAATCGAGGCGGAAGCCGCTCAGGAAATGGCACGAGGCCAGCGCGACCAGCCGCGTCCGGGGTGTCAGCGCTTTCAAGACGAGCTCGGGAGTGATCTCGCCTACGCGTTCGGGCTGGAGGGGAATAACGCGCACGCCCCGCCCGGCCAGCGCCTGCCAGGGATAGACATTGGCGGGATAATCGTCGGGATAGCAGACCACTTCGTCGTCCTGTTTCCAATCGAGACCGTTGGCGACCAGGTTCAGTCCCAGCGAAGTCGGGCCGAGCAGGGCGACTTCATCGCTGTTGGCGTTGATCAGGCGTGCGCCGACGCGCCGGATGGCTTCAATCTCCGCCATGTAATCGGCGCTTTCCTGGGAATAGGAAGCCCGCTCGGCTTCGTGCTTGAGCACGTCGACGGTTGGACCCGGTAACGGCGCGACGCCGGCATGGGCGAGAAAAATGCGCTTCTGCGTGACGGGAAAAAGGCGATGGCGGAGCGTTTCATCCGCCAGAATATGGTCGATGCTGAGATCGACGAGCTCTCCATGCTTTTGCACCCTGCAAGTTTTACTCAGATTGCGGAAAAAGCCACTGAGAAACGTAGAACTTAGAGGTTAGAACTCAGAACTGTTTCCAGTTCTACACTCGTCGCTCGAAGTTCCTTAAAGCTGCTTGCTTTGGATCTTGCTCCAATCTTCCTCGGCAAAAAGGCTGCGGGCAGCCTTGGCATCCGTGGCCATGGAAGTCGGCGTCCACCAACTGATGGAAACATATTTCGCGGCGCTGGCGGCAAACTTCTCGCCTTCGCTGGCGTCCTCGAAAAAGAGATCGACCACGATGGCGCTGCGCTCTGCGGCGGTATGGCCGCCTTCCTTGGCGGCGGTGCGCGAAATCACGGCGGAACCAGTATCAACGGCCAGATACTTGCCCACTCCGGCGATTTCCACGACGCTGCCATAAGGGATAATGTTGGGATCCACGGCGCAGTGGCCGTCATGCAGATGAACGCCCGTTGCACTGATGCACCGTCCAGTGTAGTAATCGCCCTCGCCCGCCCAATAGGCGGTTACGCGCGCCAGCCGTTCACCTGAGATGGCCTGGCCGGGGTTTGATTCTGTCCTGACGGGGCCCGATTCGGTCCTAACAGGAGTAGTTCCCGTGGCGTAAGTCATTGTTGAAAAGTGTCTTGTAACTAAAGTTGAGGCTTCGCTTTCGATCGGCTTTTCGCTGGGCAAGGTTTTCGTCGGAGTCGATAAGGCCGTCTCCTGCTTCGCAACCAAGCTGGGGGAAACTGCGCCTCTGGAGATGTCAGGGGTAATGATAATTTCCGATTTTTTTGGGCTTTCTGCCTTCGCTTGAGCCACCGGCGAAGAGGACGGGATAACCTTGTTTCCAGCCTTCGAAGATGTCGAAGGCGTGGGATTATCGGTTCCCATATTTTTGGCCGACAAGGGCAAGCCCATGCCGATCATCAAAAAGCAGCTACAATAAAAATATCGAATCATCTGTTTTTAAGTTGTTGTCCGCGAGTAAAATACATGCCATGAGTCTGATTGACATCGTGGGGTCTAAGACGCTTGCCTACGAAGATACTTTCAAAAAAAACGAAAGCTCCGGCACAGGTCTGTTTCTGGGGAACCGGCTAAAAAACAGCCGATTGCCAAGAACATGTATCGCAACTCAGCGATTGCCCGGAAAGTAGACAAACTGATAGATAGGGCAACCTTTTTTTTCATTATTTTTTCGCTTTTGTTATAACTAAAGCTAATGCAACGAGTTCGAGGGGGTAGAATTTTCAAACGTTTTTCCCAAGACGGTGTAGATGAAGCCTTCGGCACTCTCGAATTAGAAGAATCCGCTCTTTTCCGAAACGGCCTCCCCGACGGCTTCCAAGGCAGCGAGCGACCACTTGGCGCATGCTTATTTCGAGACTTATGACCTGCCGGTGCTGGCGTAGGATTGCTTAAATTATTGCGGAACGCCTCAATTATCCGAGAAATTAATTCCTCTAATGATCTTCCATGCCAAAGGTGCGTTTCAGGAGTTCCGCGCGTTTGGCCCAGGTATGCCCGGCCGACCAGACGCGGGCCGCTTCGGCCTGATCGGCTTCGTGGCGAAAATTCTTCAGCGCCTCCACCCACGCGCCGCGGGCGGGACTGGGAATTTGCGTGCACCACGAACCGGCGTCGAGGCTTTGCAGGGACGGCAACGCCGTGCTGAGGACCGGCAGGCCGCATCGCGCGTAATCGAAGAGCTTCATCGGACACGAAAACTCTCCGGATGGCATATCCAGGTTTGTTGGAATCAGTCCCGCGCGCGCTCCGGCCAGGACCTCGGGCAACTCATGCACGAGCACGTGCGGTTGCCATTCGATCCCGCTCGTGTCGAGTTGATCGCCGACCATCCGCCATTCTTCCTCGGTTCCGCCGACGATCTTCAACGGAACCTGCGTGTCGCGGGCCGCTTGAATGACGCCGGCAAGCTCCTTCCCGTCGTCGATGGAGCCGCAATAAACAAACGGGCCGTCCGGCGCGCTGATGCCCCAGTCCAGCGGCGGCAATCCTGCATTCGGCACAATCGCGAAGTCTTTCGATAAAGCGAACCACGTATTCAACGCAACAGCCAATGGCGCGCTGGTGGCCACACAAAGGGCGGCGGCGGACAGGACTTGGCCTTCCAGTTTGTGAAGGATGCGTTGACGCGCGGCACTTTGCGGTGCCTGGGCGAAGATCCCATGCGCTTCGTAGGCGTAGGGGATGCCTGCCTGGGTTGAGATCGGCCCGGCTTTCAGATGAATGATGTACGCCAGGTCGAAGGGAGGCTGGCCGCGCAGCCAGTGGGTGAAGTTGCGCGAAAAAATCGAGGTGCTTTGGATCGGGCCGAGCGTGCGCGAAAGCGCGACAAGATTGAGTCCCGGCACGTCGGCCGCATCGGCGACATCCAGCAGATGCTCGCGGAGTTCCGGTTCTCCTCCCGCTGTTACCAGCGTGACGTCCACGCCGCTTTCGGCCAGCGCCACGCAGGTCGAAAGGGTGTGGACTTCGCGTGCGCGCCGCCCGGTCCATTCCTCAGGGTAGAGATAAAGCAGGCGCATGGAGATGAAGGAAGACGCCAGTCGTCATGACGATGGCGCAGGGGCTTCCCGATGGAGCGAAGCTTCGATGACCGCGCTCGCTTCGGCCAAAACCTGGTCGAGGGAAATCGTGTGGATTGGGTCGCCCAGCCTTGCGGTTTGCAGCGCGCGATGAAATGTTGCCGGGGCTTGGTGCGGACCGCACGCCTCCACGGAGGAACCCCGATCGGTCGGCGCGAAAAGCGTCACGGTCGGGCAGTTGACTGCGATCGCCAGATGGTAGGGTCCGGTGTCGCCGGAGAGAAAAACGAGCGCCTGTGACTCGATTTTTGCGAAATCGGTCAGCGACAATTTTCCGGCCAGAATAAAGGGGCGCCTCCGCATGGCGGCGGCGATGCGGGCGGCGAGAGAATGCTCGCTGCGATCACCGGTCAGCGCGATCGCGCACTTGAATCGTTCGCCCAGGGTGTCGGCGAGACGCGTCCAGTTTTCCACCGGCCAGCGCTTGATCTCACGCGAGGCGCCCGGATGAATGAGGATGCCGCGTTCCTGCCCGTCCGGTGGGACGACCAGGTGAGGCATGCTCAGCCGATGCGTTGTCGGCTCAATGCCGAGGGCCTTGGCCATGGCCAGGTTATTTTCAATCGCGTGGCCGCTCGCGTAATCGGGCGCGCCACGGCGGCGCAGCATCGATTCGTTTGCCATCCAGCGCGGATAGTGGGTCCAGCGCGTGCGATAACGGAGGAAGCCGCGCACGCCGCAGCGCCAAAGAAAGGGAATCAAATCGGGCTCGGTCATGTTGGCGAGCAGCGCGATGCGGTGCGGATCGGCCGCGAGCTTTTCCTGCAAACTGCCCCACCGATATTTGCCGCGCACGGAAAAGACCCGATGCAGCCGCGGGTCGGGCTGATAAAGCTCGGCGTAGGGCGTCTTCACCAGCAGCGAAACGCGGCCGGGGCCGAGCGTTGTCGACAGCGTTTCGATCAACGGCGTGGTCAGGAGCGAATCGCCCAGCGCGGTCGTGGCGACGACCAGCACTTTTTCTCCCTGGTCCAACGCCGCGCGCGTTTCGGGCAGCGACCAGGTCTTGATCAGCCGCGTGAGGTGCGCAGCTTGATGGGCAATCGTGTAGGCGGGGTCGAGGCCGGGAAAGTTCATCAGGCGAAGGGGGATTCAAGGCGCAAGGCACGAAGCATAGCGATTGCCTATCCACCTGGCAACTTGGAGTCAATGATAAGGACTGGCCCTTTTTCTTTCACCGTTGACAGTTTCTTTTTGCTTGAATAGACCGAATGTAATACGCGCTTCTCGCGCAGCTTATGTCCAAGCCTAAAAAAGTCTTCCCAGTCCACTTCGATGAGTTCTTCGACTCGATGCAGGGGGAGTCTCATCGCGGGTGCGTTCTTATCGGTTGTCATGTCTTGGACATCGCATTACAACTCCGCATTCGCTCTTGCTTTGTCCGCCGTCGCCCCGTCCTACGCCGAGCGATTATTCCTTTGTTTGAGCCAACACGTCCGCTCTCCTCTTTTTGGGCTAAGATTCAGTTAGCATACGCACTCAACCAACTTGACGATTGGGCTTACGAAGACCTTGAGACCATTCGAGGCATCCGCAACTCCCTTGCCCATTCTCACGGCTCCTTTTCCTTCGACGCCCCAGAGACTCAGCAACTACTCTATCACTTGCAGTCGCCGCGAAGGTGCTTTGGTGATGGTGATTCAAGGATGTGGTCGCTGCCTAGGACGCTTCTGCGCTGTCAGGCGGTCGTTGAGGAGTTTAGCCCCAACGTAAAGTCCCTGAATGAGTCCTTTTTTCTAACGGGCTTTCATTATCTACATGGCTACCTCACCAAAGGTATTGCATATAAAAAAACACGGCGACTGCTTGCAGACCCATTGGCAGTCGCCGCGCCTCACCCCGATCGGTAACTGTTCTCGTTAGGATAAGCAAAGCGTTCAGTTCATCGTAGGGCACAGTTTCTCATTTTAGCTCCAGACTTCCTTCAGCTTCAGGAAAACGGTTTGGGCGGGGATGTCGGCCATGGACGCATCGGCGGGCGTTTGATAATTCGCCGGTCGCGGCAGTTGCACCACGCGATGGCGCAGCCCGTAGCAGTAGGGGCCGACGCGGGTGACCGGATTGTTGCAATGGATTATCGCCACGACACGGGTGCCGACGGCGAATCCGAGATGCATGATGCCGGTGTCGGTCGAGACGAGCGCCTGGGCGCCGGCCAGCAACGCGGCCGACTCGGCCAGGGAAAGTTTGTTCACCATGTTGTGATAGGGCTTCACGTCGTTGGCAAAAAAGCGGTCGAGTTTCTGGAGACGTTCTTCCTGGTCTTCGCCGCCGAGGACAAAAATTTCGGCGTTCAGTTCATGGGTGCAGAGGCGGAGCAATTCCGCATAGCGCTCGATTGGCCAATCGCGCCACGAAGCGCGCCGTCCGCCGCCAAGTTGCAGGACGAGGCGCGGCCTTTTTCCGACGAGCATCCGGCGCAAGGTTTCTTCCAGGCGGGCGCGTTCCTCGTCGCGCACGGCGTAAACCAAGTGCGGCTCGCTCGTGTGGGCGCCGACGTAACGCGCGATGCGCAACGTCTGCTCGACGCCGTGGGTTGCGTCCCAATCGGGTTGCTCGACCTGGTGCGCGCAGAGCCAGCTCAGCCGCGTCATGTTCGGCACGCTGACCGTCACGTCGGGGTCGACGAGATAACTCAGGCAACGCGGTTCGGGATCGTTTCCGCGCAGATGCAGAATCGCATCCCAGGGACCCGCCGCGCGCAATTCCTTCTGCAATTGCCAGAATGCTCCGGGGCCTTTGTGAAAAAGAAAGATCTGGTTGACGTAGGGATTGTGTTCCAGCAACAAGCTGCGGCGGCGATGGACCACGCCCGCCAGATGCGTCTCGGGAAAAGTTTCCCGCAGGGCCTTGAAGACGACCGAATCGGTCAGGGTGTCGCCGATGCCTGCGCAGGTGAAGCAGAGGACGCGCGAATTCGGACCCAATTCGATAAGCCGGGGCTGAGGCGGACGCCGGCGCGCCAGTGCGCGAAAAATCATTTCGTATCCCGAAGCGGAAAGGCGGCTGATGAGTGAGGCCATGTCTTGTTCTTATGTTATGACATGAAATCGGATTCGGGTGGTAGCTCTAGCAAATCGGCCCATTGTTTTTCAACCTCATCCTTTTTGAGGATCAGGTAGGGTTGAAGAGCCTGCCAAACGCGCTCCGGGGGAATGGTTTTTTCGCCCGGTTCGGCGTGGACAAAGGCGTGTCTCCTGCCCCGCGAATACCATTTTTTGAAGGGGCCCTCCGACCAAAGAACAAGCGCGGGCGTGCCGACGGTGGCGGCCAGGTGGGCGGCTCCGCCCTCGGGCGTGAGCAGAAAGGAGGCCTTTTCCAGCAGCGCCGCAAGGTCGAGAGGCCCCGGCGTGTACACGGCGATGATTCGTTTGGAACCCATGCAGAACGCTATTTCGTCGGCTTTTGCCTGATCGAACGGGGCAGCCACCAAACCGATGGCGAAATTGGTCGAGCCCAAGATGCGCCCCGCCAGCGCGATGAAATCTTCCTCGCGAAATTTGAGCCCGACGGTGCTGCTGAGATTGATAAGCATGAAGTGGTTGGACGTGGAGAACGGGGGTTCCGATAGAATTCCTGCGGCGAATTCCCGGGCGGATTCGGGCACGCGCAGGCTCAAGTCGACGGTAAATTCCGTCGGCCTGACCAGACCCAACGGCTTCAGAAGGCGCAGGAGCGTGTCGATCTGGTGTTCCTCATTCGGTTCAGCAGGAAGCGCCACGGGGTCGGTATAATAGGCGGAAGGGCGATCGATGCGGCGCTCGAAACCGATCCGGACGGCGGCATTGGTGAGGCGCGCCAGCACGGCCAGCCGCCGGTCAAAACCGCCTTTTGCGGCAATGACCCAATCATAGTCCTGAAGCCGGGCGGCATTTTTGAGCACGGCCTGCCAGGGATTCCAGCCCGGTTCAAGCACGATGACCTCGTTGACTGCCGGGCAAGCCTGCGCGATGGGCGCGCCGAGCGGATCGCAGGCCACGGTGATATGCGCTTTGGGATTGTGTCGGCGCAACGCATGCAAAAGCGGCAGCGTGTAAATCATGTCGCCCATCCGATTACGGCGGATGACCAGGATGCGGGGCTCGACGGGATCGCGCCGGGGCTGATGACGACGGCCCAGCTTGAGAGCCAGCGCGATCTGATTGAGTATGGCGCGGGACAAGCTCATAAAGCGGAGTTGAGATGGCGAATGTTTTGCAATTCCATTATCGGTGAGAAAACGGCATCGTAACCGCTTCAAATCATGAGGCAATGGCGTATTCTTCACACCGAATCCTCGCTGGGCTGGGGCGGACAGGAGGTGCGCGTCCTGGCCGAGTTGGAATGGATGCGCGCGCAAGGCCACTGGGTCGCGCTGGCCGCTCCTTCCGAAAGCGCCATCGCGAAACGGGCGCGCGAGGCGGCCATTTTGTTTTATCCGTTGCGCACGCACAAGGCGCTGCTTCCGGTGGAGGTCGTGCGGTTGACCGCCTGGCTGATTCGGAACCGGGTCGAAGTGGTCAATACGCACAGCTCGAACGATGGCTGGCTGGCCGGGCTGGCGGCGCGGCTGGCCGTGCGCCCGATTCTCATCCGCTCGCGGCATATCGAGGTCGATTACCCGAATCGTTTTTGGAGTGGGCTGGCCTTCCGCTTTCTTCCGCATCATGTGATCACCACCAGCCAGCGCATCGCGGACCGGCTGGTCGCGGAGTTGGGGATTTCTCCGGCGCGGGTGACCTGCATCGCCACGGGCGTCGATCTCGCGCGGTTCAACCCCGGAGTGGAGGGGAAGCTGCATCAGGAACTTGGCGTGGCGCCCGATGTCGCGCTGGTCGGCATGATTTCCGTGCTGCGAAGTTGGAAGGGACACGCCACGTTTCTTGAAGCGGCGGGAAAATTGCTTGGCGATAAAGCACGGCGCGTCCACTTCGTCATCGCAGGCGATGGTCCCGCCCGCGAAGAGTGGACGCAATTCATTAAAAAGGAGCCTTGGAAAGATAACGTGACGTTACTCGGTCATCGCAATGATGTGCCCAATGTGCTCGCCTCGCTCGACGTTCTCGTGCTGCCCTCCTATGCCCACGAAGGCATTCCGCAGATCATCCTTCAGGCGCAGGCGATGTCGTGCGCGGTGGTCGCGACGACGATCGGCGGCATTCCCGAAGTGGTGGAAGACGGCGTGACGGGCCTGCTCGTTCCGCCCCGAGATGCCGAAACGCTGACGGAAAAAATCGGCACGCTGTTGGATGATTCCGCACTCTCCGCCCATTTAGGGCAGAATGCGCGAGCCCACATCGAGAAGAGCTATAGTCTCGACGCGATGGGCGAACGGCTGCTGGCGTTGTATGAGACGCTTTCCAAATAACGTAAGATAAAAAACTTCGTCATCCTGAGCGAAGGCGAGCCGAGAATTTCCTTTATCCACGAACTTTCGTCGAGCCGCAGTCGAAGGACCTAGCCCCGACCAAGCTTGGCTTATGCGTTGCAGCGCAAGATTGCATAGCAAAAGGAAGGCTTGTTGTCCGGTCGAAGTAGGCATACCCGCTTCAATCAAAAAGGCGGAACGATGACCGTTAGAATTTTTTCGTAAAGAGAAGAAGGTCCTTCGACTGCGGCTCGGTGAGCAATTTTGGGAAAAATCTACGGTTCGCTCGCCTCCGCTCAGGATGACGGATTTTTTGCGGGCACTTACCGTCTTGCGAAGACAATGCCAACGAGGAACCCGATGCCTGCGGCGATCGCGACCGACTGCCACGGATTGTTCTCGATGAAGTCCTGGGTATTGTAGCGGACGCCGGCGGCGGTATCGCGCAGGACGTTGGCCTGGTCGTTGATGGTTTCGCTGACCTTGCGGACGGCTTCCGAGGCTTGGGCTTTTAAAACATCGGACGGATGGGCCGGATCGGTGCTGGTGCTCATGCGGTTATTATAAAAGCGTTCTGGAAATGTGCAAAGACTGCGATAGGTAGCCCGTGCTACCAACCTATTTCGCTTTGGCCAGCGCGGCTTTGACCGCCTCGAAATCGGGCAAATCCTTCGGCGTGGGGGTCTGTTCCACATGGACGATTTTGCCCTGCTTGTCGATGACGACGGCAGCGCGTGCGGCGGTATCGCCGATGCCGGCCAGTCCGGGGAAGACTACGTCGTAGGCCTTGGTGACGGTCTTGTTCAGGTCGCTCAGGAGTTTGACGATGATCTTTTCCTGTTGCGCCCAGGCTTCCTGCGCGAAGGGGCTGTCAACGCTGATGCCGTAGACGGCGGCGTTGAGGCTTTCGTAGGACGAGATGCCGCCGGAGACGTCACACATCTCTTGCGTGCAGACGCCGGTGAACGCGAGCGGGAAGAAGAGCAGAATGGTGTTCCGCTTGCCGAAGTTGTCGCTGAGCTTGACGTCTTCGAGTCCGCTGGCGGTCTTGGTCTTGAGGGTGAAATCCGGGGCGCTGGTTCCGATTTTGAGAGGCATAATGGTAGGAGGTTAGAGCGTAGAAGTTAGAACTGAGAAGTCTGAAGTTCTTCGTTCTTGATTTTATTTCTGGGCGGGAGCTTCCAAGCCGGCGGCGGCGCGTTCTTTCATCGCGGCCTTGCGGCTGAGCTTGGAACGGCCCTTGTCGTCCTGGCCGATGCACTTGACCCAGACTTCGTCGCCGACCTTGGCCACGTCGTCCATGCGGTTGACGCGGGCGTCGCTCCACTCGGAGATGTGGACGAGGCCGTCCTTGCCGGGAAGCACTTCGACGAACGCGCCGAAGTCCTTGAGGGTAACGACGCGTCCGCGATAAATCTTGCCGATTTCGATGTCGCCGACCATGCCGAGGATGATTTCCTTGGCGCGTTCCATGGCGTCGCCGTTGGTGGAGTAGATCTTCACGCGGCCATCGTCCTCGATGTTAATTTCCGCGCCGGTCTCGGCGACGATGCTCTTGATGTTCTTGCCGCCGGGTCCGATGACGAGGCCGATCTTTTCGGGATTGATCTGGATGGTCTCGATGCGCGGGGCGTATTGCGACATCTCGGTGCGCGGCGCGTTGATGACCGTCTGCATGAAGTCGAGGATCTGGCCACGCGTCATTTTGGCCTGATCGATGGCTTCATTCATGAGCGAGAGCGGAATGCCGCCGAGCTTTAAGTCGAGCTGGAAGCCGGTGACGCCTTCGCGCGTGCCGCACAATTTGAAGTCCATGTCGCCGTAGTGATCTTCCGAACCGAGGATGTCGGCGAGGAGGAGATAGCGCTTGAGGTTATCGTTCTCATCGTGCTCGGTGACGAGGCCGACGGAGATGCCCGCGACGGGCGTCTTGATCGGCACGCCGGCGTCCATGAGGGCGAGACAGCCGCCGCAGACGGAGGCCATCGAGGTCGAGCCGTTCGACGCCATGATCTCGGAGGAGATGCGGATCGCGTAGGGGAAGTCGTTTTCGCTCGGGATGACGGCGAGGAGCGAGCGCTCGGCGAGCGCGCCGTGGCCGATTTCGCGGCGGTTCAGTCCGCCCACGCGACCGGTTTCACCGACCGAGAAGGGCGGGAAGTTGTAGTGGAGGATGAACCGCTTGGTGATTTCACCGCCGGTGTAACCGTCGAGGTCCTGCGCTTCGTCGCTGGGAGCGAGCGTCGCCAGGCAGAGCGCCTGGGTTTCGCCGCGCGAGAAGAGCGAGGAACCGTGCGAGCGGGGGAGCAGGCCGATTTCGCCCGCGAGGGGACGAATTTCGGTGGTGCCGCGTCCATCGCTGCGCTGTTTTTTGTCGAGAATGGCGGTGCGGAAGGCCTTGATCTGAACTTGATCGAAAGCGGAGCTGATGTCGAAGCCGGTTGCGTCGGGATACTTCGCCTTGATGGCCACGGCGACTTCGTCCTTGAGCGCGCCGACCGCGGCATAGCGTTCGACTTTGCTCGGGCGATAAATCGCACCTTCGATGCGGCTGGAAACCAGGTCATAGGCCATTTGGACCAACTCGGGCTTCACTTCATAGAGAGGCAGCTTGCGCTTGGCCTTGTTGACCTTGGCGGCGAGGTCCTTTTGCAGGCCGATGACGATCTGCGCTTCCACTTGCGCGTAGGCGAGGGCCGCTTTGAAATCGCTCTCGGGCATTTCCAGCGCCGAACCTTCGATCATGAGGATCTCGGTTTCCGTCGCGACGTAAACGAGGTCGAGGTCGCTCAGTTCCATCTGCGCGTGGGTGGGATTGGTGACGAACTTGCCGTCGACGCGACCGACGCGGAGCGCGCCGATCGGGCCACCAAAAGGAATGTCGGAGACCATGAGCGCGGCGGACGCGCCGTTGATGCTGAGGATGTCGGGATCATTCTCGCCGTCGGCGGAGAGAAGCGTGGTGATGATCTGCGTGTCGTAGAGATAGCCCTTGGGGAAGAGCGGGCGCAGTGGGCGGTCCGTCATGCGACAGGTGAGGATTTCCTTTTCCGAGGGACGGCCTTCGCGCTTGAAGTAGCCGCCGGGGATCTTGCCGACCGCAGCCGCGCGTTCGCGGTATTCGACGGTGAGGGGGAAGAAGTCCTGGCCTTCCTTGATCTTGGTCGAGGAGACGGCGGTGACGATGACGAGGGTGTCGGCGTAGCGGAC
>Ga0182024_10011898_pt1 | contig 17351 bp, 16 predicted proteins | sample P32metaG_FD_120480 | JGI IMG/M metagenome (GOLD analysis project Ga0182024, IMG submission 120480) | Permafrost microbial communities from Stordalen Mire, Sweden - P3-2 metaG (Illumina Assembly) | ecosystem: Environmental > Terrestrial > Soil > Wetlands > Permafrost | place: Sweden: Stordalen...
CATCGGCCTCGGCTGCGCCCGGGCGCTGGCCGCGAATGGACACCGGATTGCCGTGTTCGACATCCGGCCGGACGCGGTGCAGATGGCCGTCGAATCGCTCCGTCAGTCCGGCACGGAGGCGATCGGATGCACCGTCGACGTCGCTGACCGTAAGCAGGTCGATGCCGCTATAGCCGAGACCCGGGTCAAGCTCGGCTCCATACAGATTGTCGTCACCAGCGCCGGCATCGCGCCGTCTACGATTTGCGAAATTGCAGATATGATAGCCGAGTCGCTTTGACAGCACTCCCGCTACGGAAAGCATGACGTGTGAAGAAACTCGTCGCACATCTCAAACTCACCGCGAAGGAAACTGGGATCACTTCAATTTTTTAAACGGCGGCAATCCGCCGGCGCGGGGCGATCCGCGTCGGGCGCTACCAGGCAAAAACCGCGGCCGCTCCCCGCTCGTCGCCCATACGTAAGTACATCATCGGAACAACACGCAGCGTCCGTTGCGAATTACCATCACCTGGCGCTCGGCGACACTGCACTCGAAAGAAACGACTTGGTCATCCCGCCACATTCGCGTGACGATGGTCTCGCCTGGGTATACGGGTGACGCAAACCGCGCATCAAACGACGCGATTGCGCTGGCATCATAATTACAAAAAGCTTGCAGCACAGCTCGACAAGCGAACGCGTAGGTGCAAAGACCATGGAGAATCGGCCGGTCGAAGCCAGCCAGGCGCGCGGCACGCTCGTCGCAGTGCAACGGATTCCGATCACCGTGCAGCCGATACAGCAGCGCCTGGTCCGGCCGCGTCGGCAGCGCGACCTTAATGTCCGGAGCGCGATCCGGCACTGCATGCGCAATCAGTGGGCTCTCCGTCGGACCGCCGAAGCCGCCGTCGCCGCGACAAAATAAAGACATTATGGTTGTCGCGTACAGCTCATCCGAGGTGCTGTCCGCGATCTCACATTCGACATTCAGAATCGCGCCATGCTTGGCCCCCTTATCTACAACACCAAGACAGCGAGATTTCGTCGTAACGGACGCCCGTGGCGGCAAGGGCCTGTGCACCTGCAAGCGCTGCTCGCCATGCAAAAGCATTTTGAAGTCAATGTCGCCCTCGGTGATGAACTTTCCCGCACCTGATCCAAGGATCGCGCTCATCGTCGGCGCCACTTGTAGAGCTTTCTCGTAGACATACGTGAGCTCTCTGGAATCAAGGGGATTCTGAGCCATCCCAATGGATAGTGCGTACAGAATGACGTCCTTATCGCAGTAACTGGAGGTTACGGAATCGGTGCGGACTGCGAGGATGTCGGGATATTTCATATTGTGAGCCTAACAAGGATTTATCGTAATTCTATTGCTCGATTTTCATCTGCGATCCGCGGGGCCTGGCGCGCCAAGTCTCTTGGCGCCTTTAAGGTCGATGGCGCAGGGGTCGACAATTTGCTCGACTGATAGCGGGGAGCGCATACTTTCTCGAGTTGTTGGCGACCCAACGGCTTGTGCATGATCGAATCATCGGGTTGCCTAGGAGCTTGAAACAGATGGACTTTTCCATTTTTGACGCCGATCAGCACTACTACGAAGCGGAGGACTGCTTCACCCGGTACGCCAGCCGTCGGATGCTAACGGAAAAGTATATTCGCTGGGTGACCGAGTCGGACGGAAAGCGGAGGCGCCTGTTTGTGGGTGGTAAGGAGGCGAACGTCATTGGCAACCCGACATTTGATCCGATTACCACTCCCGGCATCTATCATCAGACATTGAAATCCCTCGAGGTAGGCAAGGACCGGGCGGCCGATGCCTACGGCAAACTCGAGCCAATCCGTGCCTGCTATCGTGACAAGCAAGTGCGCATTGGAGTCATGGACGAGCAAGGCGTCGAGAAGACGCTCATGTTTCCCACCCTCGGTGTGACGATGGAGGGATTCCTCAGCGAGGACGCGGAGATGCTCTATGATTGTTTCCACGCGTTTAACCGGTGGATAATGGATGACTGGGGTTTCGCGTATCGGGATCGAATTTTCGCGGCGCCCTATCTTTGCATGCTGGATCTCGAGCGTGCCATTACCGAGCTCGAATGGGTTCTCAAGGAGGGTGCGCGGCTCATTACAATACGCCCGGGTCCGGCCTATGGCCGTTCACCGGCCGACCCTTATTTCGATCCCTTCTGGGCGCGGGTTGAAGAGTCGGGCGTGCTCCTCACGTATCACTCCTTCGAGGGACCTTCCGAAGCCGGTAATGCTCACAACAAGTTATGGGCCGCGCCACCGCAACGACGACTGAAAGAGCACGGCCTGCTGAAGAGTGTCATTGCCGGCAATGACGCGGCCATTATGGACACCTTGAGTGCTCTTGTTCTGCACAATTTGTTCGGGCGCTTCCCCAAACTGAAAGTAGCGGTAATAGAGATGGGCGCAAGTTGGGTGCCATACTTATTGACCCGTATCGACCACGCCGGCGGATTGGTGAACCGTAAAATTACCGCCTTCGGCGGCACTCTCAGTGACAAACCCTCGGAGATTCTAAAGAAGCACGTGTCAATCGCACCGTTTCCAGAAGAAGACGTGCCGGCGCTCATTGGCCAGATCGGCGCCGATCAAGTCCTTATGGGCTCGGATTGGCCCCATGCGGAATCAATCCCGCACCCTCGCGACTATATCCGCTGTTTGGAAGGCGTCGATCAGAACACCATCAAGCACATCATGCGTGACAATATACAGAACTTGATCAATTAGAAATAAGCGATAGCGGATCGAAAAAGGGGGGCAAGTGGGCAAAGATGACATAGTCTTTGTTGCCAACGAACGGCGCGTTTCACGCGAAGAATATCAGGCGCGTGTCGCAAAAGCGGTCACCCTTTTGCGCGATATTGGTGTCGGAGCGGGCGATCGCATCGGTGTTGCGCTTCGCAACTGTCCGCAGTTCTTTGAGCTGCTCGCCGCCGCAACTGCTATCAAGGCAAAGACGGTGCCGATCGCCTGGCGGCTGAAGCGCGACGAAGTTCTGTATTTGGTCGAGGATTCCAAGGCCAAATGGGTTTTTTACGACTCCGATAGCGCCGACCAAATGGCCGGTTCGTACGGAATTTCGCTGGACGATTACGAGTCCAGGCTTGCGGCCTGCAAGCCTGCCATGGATGTCGAAGGCGGTACGAGTCGGTTTGAGATGGAGCTTTATTCCTCGGGAACAACCGGGCGGCCGAAAGCGATCGAGCGCGATGCAGTGCCCATCGAACCGGATCAGAAATCCGGTTCACGCAGCCTCGGCATTCTGAGCGTCATGGGCATAGGTCAGCCGGGCGAGGTCCATTTAATGTGCGGGCCGCTCTATCACTCTCAGCCGATCGGATTTGCCACCGCGGCGCTCGCCGCCGGCCACCGGGTGGTGATGATGAGCGGCGGATTCGATGCCGAGACATGTTTGGCTACCATTGCGCGAGAACGCGTGACCTGGCTTACGTGCGTGCCCACCCACCTGATTCGGATTCTGGCATTGCCGCAGGCCGTTCGCGACCGCTACGACCTCAGTTCGATCAAGGCTGTCCTGCACTCTGCTGCGCCTTGTCCTCGCGACGTCAAAATCGCCGTCATGAATCTTTTGCCGCCAAATACTGTTTGGGAAATATATGGAGGTACCGAGGGTTCGTTTTCCATGATCTCGCCGCAGGAGTGGCTGAGGAAACCCGGCTCCGTCGGCCGTGCGTTCCCCCGAGGCGCCGAACTTAAAATTCTCGATGCACAAGGCAATTCGCTGGCCACGGGTGTGCAGGGACTGATCTATGGGCAGCCGCTGGTGAATTTCCGCTATCGCGGCGCCAAGGAACTTGACGATCAAACCTGGCGCGGCAGCCTGTACACGCTGGGTGATGTCGGTTATCTGGACGAGGACGGCTATCTGTTCATTACTGACCGTCTCAAGGACATGATTATCTCCGGTGGGTCGAACATTTACCCCGCGGAAGTTGAAGCGGTGCTGTTCAATCATCCGGCGGTAGGGGATGCCACGGTCATCGGCGTCCCGGACTCGCATTGGGGTGAAAAGGTCAAGGCTATTGTGGAGCGTCGGGCAGAGACAAGCGAAGCAGAAATCATCGCGTTCTGCCGGCAAAACCTCGCCCATTACAAATGTCCGACCTCGGTGGACTTCGTGGACAAGCTTCCTCGTGACCCCAACGGAAAAGTTCGTAAGCGCGATCTTCGTGAAGTCTATTGGGCCAATGCGGGACGCGCGGTATAGCAATGAGCGTTACGCACAAGAGCTATGAGACGTTGCTGGTCGAGCAACAGGATCGTGTGGTGCGGGTCACACTCAATCGACCGGATCGTCGAAACGCGATTTCGCGCGCCATGCGGACCGAACTCATTGACGTGGTCGAATCATGTGCTCAGGATTCGACTGCGCACGTGGTCATCATCAGAGGCTCAGGCAAATCGTTTTGTGCCGGCTACGACGTCAGCGCTGCGAGTTCTGATGCGACGCATTCGACTACTGCAGGCCAAGTATCCTGGCCGAGGCGCGCGGTCGAGACCATCAGCCTTTCCCGGGGCTGGTCACGCATTTGGAATGCGCCAGTCCCGGTAATCGCGCAAATCCATGGGCACTGCCTCGCAGGGGGAACCGATCTTGCCTTGCACTGTGACATCGTGATTTGCGCTGAAGACGCCACGATCGGTTTTCCGGCACTGCGCATGGGCGGCACGCCCCCGACGAGCATGTGGCTGTACAACATGGGACCACAATGGGCGAAACGGTTGCTCCTGACCGGGGATACGTTCACCGGCCGTCTCGCTGAACGGATTGGCTTTGCGCTGGAGGCCGTTCCAAGCGATCAACTCGAAGCAAAGGTTTCGGCACTCGCCACCAGGATCGCTGCAATGGGCCGAGACATCGTCGCGATCAACAAGCATGTGATCAATGTTGGACTGGATCTCATGGGCCGGGCCGCTTTGCAAGACATCGCGGCCCCGATGGATTCGATTGCCAATCAAGCGGCGGAGATGGCTACCTTTACCGCACGCGTTCAGGAAATCGGCCTAGCGGCGGCGTTCAAGGAGCGCGACGCGCCATTTGCCGAAGGCGTGCCCATAGATGTCTCCCCGAAGCATGATTAGACCTTGGCTCCGGCGGGTGCCTAAATGACAGGCCTTCGGCGCCGGGACGAACGAGAGGTCGCGCAGGGATTGCTGCCTTGGCTGCGTGCGAAGATTCCCAATGCCGACGAAATTGTATTGCCGTTGCCCTGCCGGCCTGAGGCTGGAGGTTCCAGCGATACTTTATTTCTTGAGCCAACGATTCGCGAACAAGGTCGAATCAGGCGCGTCGCTTGGGTTTTGCGCATCGAAGCTGAGAATCAGATCTACCAGTATCCCTCCGTTGAGCGCCAATATCGCGTCATGCAATCGTTGCCGGTACATAGCCCGGTCGCGGTGCCACGAGTGCTTTGGTACGAGGCGGACCCTTCGGTAATTGGCGCGGCCTTCTTTTTGATGGAGCGCGTAGACGGCGCGATACCTGCCCCCCTGCACAATTCCGGCGGATTTCTCACCCAAGTTACCACCGCAGATCGCGAATTAATTTGGCTGTCTGCCATCAAAGTCATGGCGGAGATTCACTCGGCTCCGGTCGGGCCCTTTAGTTTCCTTGATCGCCCGAATTTAGGAAAAACCGGTGTGGACCAGGAGATGGCGTCTTGGAATTCCTACATGCGCTGGTCTGGCGCCCCGCTGCGACCGGTTCAAGAGCGAGGCTGCCGGTGGCTGTACGATCACGTTCCAACAAATCGGACCACCGGTCTGGCTTGGGGCGATGCGAGACCGGGAAATATGATCTTCCGCGACAACCGCTGCGTTGCAGTCATCGATTGGGAGACTGCGTCTCTGGGGGGTGCGGAAACGGATCTTGGCTGGTGGCTCTTCTACGACTGGTTGGCATCGGAGGGGTTTGGGGTGCCGCGTCTGCCTGGGCTCGGTAGTCGCGACGACACAATCAGGGTCTGGCAGGAATTCGCGGGCCGCAAAGCGCAGGATATGGAGTGGCATGAGGTTTTCGCCACCTGGCGTTTCAGTTTAGTGTCGGACCGGGCCAAACATTTGGCGCGCATGCGCGGATCTGCCGATGCCCCGCCTGTGGATGCTCGCAGTCCCCACGCGGAACGACTGGAAATGTTGTTGGGGAGCTGAAGCTCGGGAATCGGATAACAGAACCACATACTTTGCAATTTCAGGCAGTGAGGGGAAACCATGAGAAGCATTTCATTCGAGGGCCGTGTCGTCGTCGTGACAGGAGCCGGCGGCGGCATCGGCCGCACGTATGCGCTTGATATCGCGAGGCGCGGTGGTGCCGTCGTCGTGAACGATTTAGGCGGTGACATCGCAGGGAGGGGCTCTTCGAGGGCGATGGCCGATGCGGTAGTCGCCGAGATCCAACGCGCAGGGGGACGGGCTGTTGCAAACCATGACAGCGTCGCAGATCCCGACGGAGCGCAGCGGCTGATTGACCTGGCACTGAAACAATTTGGGCAAGTCGACGCGCTGATCAACAACGCAGGCATCATGCGCAACCACTTGTTCGAGGACACCGGCGATGAGGATTTCGACGCGGTTCTCGACACCCACCTGCGAGGCACGGTCAATGTGACCCGGGCTGTCTGGCCACATATGAAAAAACGCAATTATGGGCGCGTAGTTTTCACCACATCAGGCACCGGCATGTACGGCAACAAACTTCAGGCGGGGTATGCCGCTGGTAAGGCGGGAATCACCGGCCTCATGAATGTGCTGGCTCTGGAAGGAGAGGACCATGGCATCTTGTGCAATGCGCTTCTGCCAAACGCAGTGGGGCGCATGTCGGAGCAGATGGTCAAGGACAACGGCCCACAGTCATCGGCTGACGCCGGCGCCATGATGAAAGTCGTGGGCAAGTCCATGAATCCGGAATTCAACACCGCCCTTGGCGTTTATCTGGCGAGCGAGTCATGCGCTTCGACGCATGCGATATATTCTTCGTGCGTAGGCCGCATCGCCCGCGTGTTCGTCGGCGTAACGCCAGGCTGGCAGGGCTCGCGCGAGCATCCCGCGACGGCCGAGGACATTGCAGAGCATTTCGCGGAGATCACCAGCCTCGCGCGCGGATTCCATACGCCAACCTCGCCCCGCAATGAGATTGAATTGGTGCTAAAACAAGGGCAGACGGTCAGCCCATCGGGAATTTTGCATCAGGACAAATCATGATTACTCTCGCTACGCATGACACTGCCGATGACTGTCCGCACGCACCCAGTGATGACCCTAGCTTTCAGGAGAGCGCGCTATTTGTATGGCACGATTTGACGTCAGGCATCGGCGGCTTTTGGCGGCTGGGCCAGGAACCGGTGATCGGCGCGCTCAATTCATGCTTCGGCATTTTTACGGCTGCTGGGCAAAGGTTTCGTTCGAACGTCACAGGCGTACCGATGAGAGCGGATGATCGCGGTAAGACTCACATGGGTTGGGGGCCGGTTCTTCGGGTTGACCTCGACACGCTGTCGGTGACTGCGGATTTTCCAGATCTCAAGGCTTCGCTGCAGTTTGAGGATTTCTTCCCTCGATACGATTGGTTCACGTTGCTCAAGCGCCCCATTGCGCCATCCCAGCATTTTGAAGTTGCCGGGCGCATGAAGGGTCGCGTAACCATTGGCGGGCGCAAAGTCGAAGTCAACGCGCTCGGATACCGCGACCGTTCGTGGGGAGGGCGAAAGTGGGATGGGATGCGTGGCACTCGCTGGTGGCCTTCGGTATTTGGTACCGATCTATGTCTTTTCCTCACCGCTTCCGTGCACGAGCCAAACAGCTACGGCTCATACGGCTATATGATCAAGGATGGCATCCCGACAACGTTGACCAACGTCGATATCGGCGCCACGTTGGATTCTGATGCGATTTCGCCGCGCTCCGGCGTCGGGCGATTCACGATGGCCAATGGTGAGGTAAGTACCGTGCAGCATGAACGGACTGACGGAATACTTTTGCATGTTCGCGGCTACTCGGCGATCGAATCGATAGGAACCGTCCGCTGGGGTGATCGGGTCGGTATGTCAAATCTCGAGGTCAGCACGAATCCTGCCGGCGGCAACCGCCCACCCATCCTGACGTTGGGTGCGAACAGCGGCGAGGGTCTCAGTCATCGTTGAAGAACGGCACTTGATCTCAATCGGCATCGGCAGTGGCATTGCAATCGAGCCACTGGAGGATTTGCTTGGTGTGTTCGTCGAAGCGGGGGGCGCGTCCCACCGGATCCGCCAACTTGCGGTCGCTGTGAACGGGCGTACCGGGCAATAAATAACACCGGCCGCCAACGGAGAGACTGGAGAAATAGCCTCGCTCAGCGAGGTGGGGATCTTCCATAAGTTCGGGTGGCGTCAGCGCGGGAAACGCCTCGAGTCCTGCTCTCTGCAGCAGCTGCGTCAACGCGCCCTTATCTTGAGACACCGTGCAGGCCCAAATCATTCGATGGAGTTCATCGTGATCTTCGGCGGCGACGGTTGCCGATGCTAGCTTCGTCAGCCCAGTAACCGCCGCAAAACGCTCGAGGTCAGATGCGCCGGTCAACCGGATCGCGATCCATTCATCGTCTCCTTTGCAGGGAAATACACCTTGGATCGCTCCCGAGCGCGACCGGTTCGCGATGCGCGGGAAAGATTTGTGTCCCATCGATGAGGCGAGCACATCCTCACCGCTCATTGCCGCATAGGATTCGAGCTGCGAAAGGTCAAACCAACCGCCGTGCCCGCGCTCCTCGCGTTCCCTCAGTCCGCGCAATGCCGCCAAGGCGCCCACCACACCCCCGATCCCATCGGGAAGCGCATGACCCAGTCGCATGGGTTCCCCGTCGACATAGCCGGTCCTGTCCATGATCGAGGACGCCGCCTCGATATTAGGGCCAAAAGACCGCCAATCTCCCCAGGGGCCACCGCTGCCAAATCCCGATAACGATATATAAGTCAATTTCGGATTGGCGGCGCATAGGTGCGAAGGCCCAAGACCCAGCCGATTCGCGACGCCTGCGCGAAAATTTTCCACGACAATATCGGTGGAACCGGCCAGCCGCCGCGCGGCTCCGAGACCGGCTGCCGTACCCAAATCAAGTACGACGCTCTGCTTATGCCTATTCAGTTTTTGATGATAAAGGTATTGGGCGATGACTCCCGGTTTCGCGATATGCGCATCGAAGTCGATTCGCGACTTTGGTCGCTCGACCCAGATAACCTCTGCGCCAAGATCCGCCAGGAACGCTGTCGCGCTGGGTCCAGCCCAAAATGCGGTGAAATCAAGTACCCGTACCCCTGCCAGAGGCAGATGCTTGGCCGCTCGCTGACCATCGAGCAACCGCCTGCGCGGCCCTGATTCCAGAGGGTCGCTGGGACCTGCGAAGGCTGTCGAGGCCGGCACCGGATTGCCCGGCATGTAGGCATTACTTGCGCAGTCAGGGCTCGCCCAGAATTTTCGATAATGTAATTGAGGATTGGCGAGTACTTGCTGGATGTCTGCCACCATGGTCGAGGCCACTGCGTTGGCCTGCAGTACCGCAACAACCTCGACCCTCGAATGACAATCGAGGAATTTGGCGAGCTCCTGGTCAAGCTCGTCACGGTTCGCCCAGCGAGCCTCCCTCGTCGCAAACCTGTCATCGGATGCGAGATCGGGCATGTCGAAAGCGATGGCGAGCCGATCGAAATCTTCGTCCGTCACGACGCCAAGCGATATGTAACCATCCTTACACGGCCGCACCACCAGCGGGTATACCTCGGCATAGCGGCCGGTTCGCTGACGTATAAGGCCCGCGGCAAGCGTCGAAAATGTAGATTGATGCAGACCAAGCATCGCTTCCATCGTGCTGATATCAATATGTTGACCCTTGCCGACCATGCGACGTTCGCGTAGCGCGGCCTCGGCGGCAAGCGCAGCGGTATATCCGCCGGCGTATGCACAAAGGGTTTCCGGGCCAATCAAGGGTTCCTTGCCGGGATCGCCGGTGAGGGCGAGATAGCCGCTTGCCGCCCACTCAGCTAATGGGCCGCCCCGAAAAGTTGAATAGGGTCCCGCGCATCCAAAGCTCGACGTCGTGACCTGTATGCAGCGCTGAGGTAGCTGAAGCGCCTGCGACGCAAAGCCGGTATATCTGCCGCGGTCGAACGAGGTGAAGACCACGTCCGCATCCGCGAGCAATCGGGAGAGGTCGCCGTCATCACTGATGGATACGACTCTTTTCCCGGCATCCAGATAGAGCGTTAGGAAGTCCTCGATGTCGGGTTGCGCATCATGCTGATGGAATGTGGGACGGGCGACGCCCACGTCCGCCATGGCAAAAAGCTTGGCGGCGAAACGCCCAGACACATCCGTACTGAGATCAACAACCTTCATGTGCGCGTAAGGGTCGAACTCCCAGCACCTTTTCCATACTGTCTATAAGTGGCTGGTTGAACGCGCGCTTGGTGCTGGCCACACCAGCGGGCGGCAGACCCGCAAATACTTTGGCCAATTCCATTGCCGTCTGAAGTTCCATCCCGCTCGCGCATTGGCGATTAGCCAATCCGATCTGCACCGCTTCCGCCGCGCAGACCCGTCGGCCGGACATCAGTATTTCTCGAGCAAGAATTTCCGAGGCCAGCCGCGGCCAGATCAGCTGCGTCGCTGTGTTGGCACCAATACCGAATGTGACATGCGGATCGCAAAGAAACCCGTCTTCACCGATAACGACGAGGTCACACATGGCGACCAGCCCGGCCGCATACCCCACCGCCGGACCATTTACCGCTGCAATGACGGGAATGGAAAGACCTAGCATGCAACGAATGGTGCCGGCGTGAACCTTTGCCAGGGCTTCCTGGTCTTTTTGCTCTCCTGCCGCTATCTGGCGTAAATATTCTCGATCGCCGCCCGCCGAAAAGGCGCGACCCGCGCCTGTAAGAATGAGAACCCGAGCTTCTCGATCCGCCGCGATCGACTGCAGGTGGTCCAGCAGGCGCTCTTGCATGTCAAGGTTGGCTGCATTCTTCTTTTCGGGTCGGTTCAGAGTCAGAATCCGAATCGACTCGACTGATTCGGAGAGAACGGTGCTCGACGGAGTTTCCGCGGCTTTCATGAGCTAGACCGGATTACAGGGCGAGATCCTTAATCGGGCCATCAAAACCGCCGCCGAGCGCAGCCATCCCCTTGGATAGTTTTCCCGGGTCGGCACCGCGCAGATAGCCGTCTATCAATTGTTGGTAGTTGCTGATCAAGCCCTCGATGTTTTTCGATAGACGCATGAATTCGAACCCTTCGGCATGCAGGCCGATCTGTTGCAGCGGGATATTGGAATAGTCTTGCTGCGGGATCGGCGGAAACTTGTCGCTGTTATAGGGCAGCATCAAGGGCTCACGCGGCGGCTCTGGCTCTTTACCTTCTGGGAAGAGGGTGAGCGACCACAGTTCGAACAGACAGCTTTCGGGCCCCAGCGGCCTGATGCGATAAGACGCCATGCTGGAGAGGAACGGCAGCAGGAAATAGTGCGGGAAAATGAACTCTACCGCTTTGACTGGATGGGTCACGGCGAGGGCGTTGAGATCCGGCGTCGGCTCACCGCGCGCGCGACCCTGCTGGGTAACCTCATGATTTAGCATGCCGTACCAGTTCATGACGGCGTCGAGCGGATTTTCCGGCAGCTCGACGTCTTGCAGCGCGCGGGCGACGGCAACATCCTTGGCGTGGCACATGCCGGCCATGCCCTCACTCAGCACCTCCATATGCCGGAAATGCGCCTTGATGTTCTCCCGAGCGGTGGCCTTGGGGTTGACCGGACTACCTATTCCCCCCGTGTCCTGCCCATACATGGAGTTGTAAACTGAGCCGGCCGCGGCGTGCAACTGCGGGTGGGTGCGCATCACGTGATAACCCTCCATGAAGGCCTCCATGGCGGTCTTCCAATTTGCCGGTAACACCGTGGCGTACCACCACTCAGCGCGCAATTTGTCGACTTGATACTGATCGAGCCGCTCAGCGAGGGGCCCGACGCACTCGCGCAACGGCGGCGCATTGTCGTCGAAGTTGATGAAGGCACAGCCGCCCCACAGCTCCACCCGGCAGCGTCTCAGCGCAAGATCAGCCTCATTCAGCGCCGCCTCGCTGAATAAGTGTCTGCCGTAGACGAATACGTTCTTTCCTTCCATGTTCCAGCTCCAGCCGTGGAAGGGGCAGATGAAGCCTTTTGCCTTGCAATTACCGTGACCCTGCGCCAGTTGCACACCGCGATGGCGGCAGGCGTTGTGAAAGGCCCTCACGCCGTCCTTCGTGCGGACGATGAGCACCGACTTGCCGAGATTCGAGTATTCCACCCAATCGCCCGTATTGGGGATTTGCTCCAGCCGGCACGCCATCTGCCACACATGGGGCCACACCCGCTTGCACTCGAGCTTGTAGAACTGCTCATCGTAATAGCGCTGCACTGGAATGCGCTCGCGATTTTTGACCTCGAAGGGCACCTCTTTCATCGGACACCTCGTAAGTTTTCCGGCGATACTCCCGCTTGCAAGTTCATATCTTTCCATAGTCACGAGGGCCGCGCACGTTTACTCTTCAGGTTCCACATTGGAGCCTTGAAATGACCTCGAATCTCGTCATTCGCCGGGCCACGGTCGAGGACGCCGCGATAATCGCGCGGCATCGCGTCGCCATGTTCACCGATATGGGAATCGTGCCGACCGACGCGCTGGCGAGCAGACTTCTGGAATTGTCAACGGCGGTTCTAAGGGTCGAGCTGGGCAAGGAGTCCTATGTTGGTTGGTTTGCACTCGACGGCACGGCTGAAGTCATCGCCGGCGCGGGAATCTACTTCATGCCGCAGCTGCCCCGCATCTCTGAGGACGGCATCGATGTCGTGAGTTCATCCATGCCGGTAGTACAAAACGTGTATACCGAGCCGGCCTGGCGGAAGCGAGGGGTGGCGCGTGCCCTCATGCTTAAGCTGATGCAGTGGGCGGACGAACATAGCCTCGATCGACTCGTGCTCCACGCATCCGAAGAGGGACGTCCTCTTTATGCGTCACTCGGTTTCAGCGCAACTCGAGAGATGAGTTGGCCGCGGCGTAAGGGAAAATTAGCCTGATTGCGTGATGTTGGCGGCGCTCATTTTGAATGCGAGATCAGCTGATGCGATCGACGATGCGTAGCCATTTTCGTCGATCACGGTAACGCGGCCCATCGCCGGATTGACCACGACTCCTTTGACGCTGTCGACCCATTGACGAAGCACCGCGCGAGCCCGCACTAGCGAAGGCTCATCGACCGCAGCGAGCCCTGGCGCTTCGATTTCCTTTCCAAGTTCGACAATGCGCTCGGCGGTAGCCTTGATTTTCGAATCCTCGGTCATGGCGTTCTCCCGACATTTACTTACCCTAGACCTAACCTCGTCCATTGTAGACGGTGGCCATCGCGGGGATGATCACTGACTGAGCTTGTGTATTCTGACATTCGACGACAGGCGGTCGAACTTGGCGCGGCGCCCTTTATGTGTCCTAGTTTGATTAGTATTAGAATATACATTATAAATAGTATGTAATAGACTGAAAATTAAATAATAATAAAAGGATCGACAGCGAGCTTGTCGTACTGAGAGTTCCAGCGACCGGAGAGATATTCTTTGCACACCGGGGAGTGATATGAACAAGCAAATGGCGGCATGGGCAGGCCTCACCGCTTTGGTAGCAACAGGCATTGCGATCGCGGCGTCCAACACTGATCCAGTGCGGCCCACGGTGGTCTCGCCCGCGTCGCTGGGATTTTCAACCGAGCGACTCCGGAAGCTCGACGCAGCAATGCAGGCAGAGATCGACAATGGCAAATACGCGGCAATCAGCGTGATGATTGCGCGGCACGGAGAGCTGATAAAGGACAGCCGATACGGCTATCAGGATCTGGCGAATCGGTCGCCTCTTCATGCCGACGCCATCTTCCGCATTGCCTCGATGACAAAGCCGGTGACGGGTGTTGCCCTGATGATTCTCTATGAAGACGGAAAATGGCAGCTAGACGATCCCGTCTCGAAGTTCATTCCGGAGTTCGCCGATCTGAAAGTGGCGAGTGCCCAGGGCCCTGCCGCTCTCAATCATCCCATCACAATGCGAGAACTCGTGACCAGCACTGCCGGTTTCGCCGGTGGATACGACATGGGAAGCGCAAATCCCGAGGTCGATCACTCGTATGTGCGAGCGAACCTCAAGAACGGAACGCTTGCCGACATGATCGAAAAACTTTCGCATATCCCTCTTGAAAGCCAGCCGGGTGCGAAGTTTCGATACGGCTATCAGCACGACATTCAAGGTGCTGTGGTCGAGCGCATATCGGGGCAATCGTTCGACCGCTTTCTACGAGAGCGTCTCTTCCTTCCATTAGGAATGATCGACACCGGTTTTGGCGTTGCTCCGGAGAAGCGCAGTAGGCTCGTTCCGCTCTACACCTATGATCACGAATTGAAACTCGTGCTCGCCAAAGAGCAGGGCGCATTTACCCCGGTGGCGGGAGAGACGCCCACATATTTATCAGGCGCCGGCGGCCTCTACTCGACGATGCCGGATTACATGCGCTTCGCGCAAATGCTTGCGAACGGCGGGACGCTTAGAGGCGTGCGCATCTTAGCCCCCTCCACGGTGAAGCTTATGATGAGCGATTTATTGCCGGAAGGCGTGAAGCTTAGCTTCATGCAGCCGATTCTCGGTGTCGGCTACGGTGTCGATCTGGGCATCGTGCTGGACCCGGGGCGCGCCTCCTTCAACAGCGGCGCCCTTGGCAAGGGCACAGTATTCTGGACCGGTGCGCATGGCACGTGGTTTTGGATTGACCCGGTAAACGATGTGGTTGTTTTGGGTATGACGCAGCAAGAGACGGCGGGAGCCGCGCACATGGGCATGCCGACACCCGCACCCGATTTGCGCGCCATTTCCCGATCGCTTATTTACCAAGCGTTGACCGAGCCAAGGCGGTAGGCCCAGAAAGCCAAGTCAGTTGCCTTGGGCCTTTAACAATTCCGCGTCAATTTCTGCCACCTTTTTGACCGACGGTCGCGCATTCCAGCGATCGATGTAAGCCTTGATGGGTGGGACCGCATCAAGCAGACCAAAACCGGTCATCCAGGTGAGTGCGGTGCCCCAGAGGACATCCGGCGCCGTAAATTTCTCGCCGAGCAACCAGGGGCCCTTCTCGAGTTGAGCGAAGAGTGTCTTCACCGTCATATCCAAACCACCATAGGGCGACATGGCGACGTGGCCCGCTTCACGCTTCAGTGCTTTGTCGATCAGCGCCGGCTCAAAGCACGCGGCGTAAAACACGTACCAGCGAAGGTAGGGCCCACGCAACGCATCGCCGATGCCTGGCGTGATGCCGGCCTCTGGAAAAAGATCGGCAAGATAAATGCCGATCGCCACTTGCTCGGTGATTAGTGCATCGCCGTGCCGGATCGCCGGGACCTTGCCCATTGGATTAATCGCGAGATACGCGCTTTTGCGCTGCTCTCCCGCTTTCATATTCAGAACGTGCAGTTGGTAGGGCGCGTTGAGTTCCACCAAAAGGTTCAGTGCGCCGGCCGAACGTGACTGCGGCGAGTGAAAGAGCGTAATCGGTTGCGTCGTTGGCATGAGGAGACCTCCCTTGTTTCGCTGATCCTGCCAAACGAATGGTGCCGCGTCCACCCAGTCCGCAGGGCGGGCTGATACTGTATAGATCACCTCAGCCAGAACTGTTGCAGATGAGAGCGCGCCACATTGGTGTGCTATAAGGGGTCATGCGCGAGCCGGTGATGCTGAGAGATGACACGGGGAACGGCGGTGGAGGGCGCAACCCGCGCAATGTGCTCGGCGAGCGGCTCGAGATATGCTCGTTGAAGCCCATGACGGGATTTTTCCGCGATGGCTGCTGCGACACGAGCCGCGACGATGTTGGCAGTCACACAGTCTGCGTCGTCATGACGGCGGCCTTTCTCGAATTCTCCAAATCCCGCGGAAATGACCTCTCGACACCGGTTCCCGAATACGGATTTCCCGGTTTGCAGCCCGGCGACCGCTGGTGCCTGTGTGCGCCACGCTGGCAGGAGGCTCTCAAGGCGGGCCGTGCGCCGCGTGTAGTTTTGCGTGCAACCCACGAGGGGGCGCTTGCCCATTGCTCGCTCGCGGATCTCAAGAGCTTCGCGGTGGATATCGACTGACCGCGAAATCTCGAGTGCGGCCGACCAGACCCTGCCTTGACAAGAGGCATTAAGTCAGCGAGATTAATTGCTCGCCCGGGCGAAGACCCGCTTATGGCGGAGCCGATCATCAAACGCACAGCCGAAACTGACTTCACCGGCCAAACGGCCCTCATTCTCGCAGCGGAGCGTCTATTTGCCGAGGGCGGCATCGAAGGGGTCGCGCTGCGCCAGATCAACCAAGCGGCGAACCAAAAGAACATTTCGGCAGCACACTACCATTTTGGATCTCGCGAAGGGCTTGTGCAGGCGGTACTGGCGTACCGACTGCCGGAACTCGACCGGCGCCGAGGAGAGCTGCTTCAGCGCAATGTCGACGCGAAGGATGTCAGATTCTACCTCGAGGCTTTCATCGCACCGCTGGCTGAGGAACTGGCGCCGCGCGAGGGAGGTAACCACTACCTTCGCTTTATCCAACAATACGAGAAATACCGGGGCGATTATGCGTTCGTCCGCCGGATCTCACCCTGGGGGGTGGAAATTTATGCGGGTCTGGAAAGGTTGCTCTACTACATCCCCGAGGAAGTACGGCGCCTGCGCGTCGGCTACCTCATCAACATGATCCATTCGGTGCTGGCCACTGCCGAGGAAAGACTGGAGAAGGGCGAACTTTCGCATGGCGAAATACCAGTGATCGCCGTCAACGCCGTGGACATGTTTGCGGCCGCGCTGAGCGCGCCGCTGTCGGCAGATACGATTCGGCAGCTCTCGGTGCGATAGGGGGACTTGACGCACTGAATAATTCGAGTAGCTTAATGCACCTATAAAGAGGATCCGGGTTGTCGCCAACCCGTGGGTATCACGGCGCCGGGCGGGGAGGGAAACACGATGAAGGTGGGCATCACCTGCGGCGGTATCGGGCCGTATGCCAGCGGCGATTTTCTGCGTCGTTCGGTGCAGGCCGCGGAGCGCGCCGGCTTCGCGCACTACTGGATTCCCGATCACGTCGTTCTCTTCGCTTCCTATCCTGAATCGAGATATCCGTATGCGGACGGATCCGGTCAGAAACTTCCCGACCAGGATCCGGACGCGCCACTCCAATTCGGCAACGACAATTTCGCCCTGGTCGATCCGACCGTTGCGTTTGCCGATCCGGTCGTCG
>Ga0182024_10011899_pt1 | contig 17350 bp, 20 predicted proteins | sample P32metaG_FD_120480 | JGI IMG/M metagenome (GOLD analysis project Ga0182024, IMG submission 120480) | Permafrost microbial communities from Stordalen Mire, Sweden - P3-2 metaG (Illumina Assembly) | ecosystem: Environmental > Terrestrial > Soil > Wetlands > Permafrost | place: Sweden: Stordalen...
ATGGGTGCAAACAAGCCCATCGAAGACATCGAGGCAAGCCTGCTTGCCGCCACGAAGTCGGCTTTGGATGAGCTCGTCTGGTGGGCCCACGCGACGATGGCGGCGAAGGCCGCTGAAGCTTCATAGCGACGCGACCCGAATCGGCGCGGAGCATCGCGTCGCGGATACTATGTCAAGGTGATAATTGCCGTCAGGTGGAACCCGGCACCCGCCACGTTTGAGGAAACAGCAAAGAGGTTGGCCGCGCTAGCGCTTGGAGCCTTCGCTGTGGCCAGCGGGACATATCTGTTCCTCGAACTGAGAAAGCGATGGAGAGGTTTGCGACCGATCGCGTTGATCTTTGATTAAGCATGGCGGGTGTAAGAGTCCGCCCAGGGGCAGCTCAAAGCTAACGATGGTGAGTCGCGGCGATGAACATTGAGCTTTTCCGTGCCAGGCTCGACGCGTCCCTTGATGCGCTTCGTGCTATCCCCGTTGACGCGCTCCTAGCTATTAGCACGATTGCCGTCCTCCTCTTCGCGGTGTCCATCGTGGCGCGGATCCGAGGGGCTATCGTTCGGAGGAAGGTCGAGCGGCGGGCTCGCGCCCTCCAAGCCGAGAACGAACGTCTCGTCGCAGAAGTCGCCATGTCCCGCAAGGCCTTGGACACCGAAAGACAGTGGCGGAGGGCGGCGGAGCGGATCGTTGCGCAGACCGCCGCAAATCTGCCGCCGAACATAAGCCCATTGCCGCCCAGGGAACTCCAGGGGCTTCTCGAAAACGAATATCTCGTCTCGCCCCAGCCCGCCCCGGCTGCCACAACCGATGGCAACGAACTGGCGGCGACTGTCGTTCGCAGCAAGGCCAACTAACGCACAGTTGGGGTCCCTCATCCTTGGGTTTTGGTTGCTGCCCGGACTCACGTTGACTATTCATCCGCCCGTGTTACGAGACTGTGTTACAAACACTGAGCCGGCCCCGAGAAAACCCTAGAAAACCGGGGCCTTAGCCTATCGAAAGCGCAATCCGCCCCTGGGCGCCCAGCCACCTTTTCATAGCTTCCCATACATGACGAAGGCCGCCGCGCCGTAGCGCGGTCCGCTGCTCGGCGCTGCATTTCATCGGCGTCATGCCCCGCCCGTAAAATACCGCGCCACCAGACCTCGCACGGGCGCAGATCCGCCCCAACCCCGCCATGTCAATTGAGTTTCATTATTGACACAAACTGACACTCCTGTAATTAATCCTGCATCATCGGCGCTTGCAAGGGATCCGGACCATTGGCTTTGAGAGACGCGCTGATCCGGCCGGGGTTGGCGCTGACGCCATCGGAGACCCGGATTGTTCAGGTCCTGCTGAGCGATTATCCCCTGTCGGGCCTCGGCACCGCGGCCAGCCTCGCCAAGCGCGCCGAGGTCAGCGATCCGACCGTCGTTCGTCTCGTCGTCAAGCTCGGCTTTGCCGGCTTTCCCGATTTCCAGGCCAAACTGCTCGAAGAGGTCGAGGCGCGCCTTCACTCGCCGCTGCTGATGCTGGGCGCCAAGCGCCGCACGGGCGATGACGAAAACGCCGCCGCCGCCTATCTCGATTCGGTGTCGCGCACGCTCGAGCGCACGCATAGCCTTATGCCGGCCCAGACCTACGATCGCGCGGCCGATCTCATCTGGAAGGCCCGGCGGCAGGTGCTGCTGCTTGGCGGACGTTTCAGCCGCAGCATCGCGACCATGCTGGCGGGCTATCTCATCCAGCTCCGGCACGGCGTGCGCGACATCGGCGCGCTCAGTCCCGAGGCTTTCGACCTGCTCGTCGATCTCGACAAACGCGATTTGCTGATCGTGTTCGACTATCGCCGTTATCAATCGGACGTTATCGCGTTCGCGACGCAGGCGGCCTCGCGCGGCGTGCGCATCCTGCTGTTCACCGATCCCTGGCTGTCGCCGATCGCCGATCTGGCGGAAGTGACGATGACCGCCTCGATCGAAGTGGATTCGCCCTACGACACGCTGGCGCCGGCGGTCGCCCAAATGGAGGCGGTGGTCGTGCACGGAATGGCGGCGCATGGCGGCGTCGAGCGCACGCGCATGGAATCGATCGAACGCGTGCGGCGCGCCAATTCCATCACGCTCGACGATCCCGATTCCGCGCCGCGCGTTCGCGCCCGTTCGGCGCCGCCGAAATCCTGACGATTGCCAATAAGGAAGCCTTGCCTGCATGCCCAATCTTCTGCCTCGCCGGCCCGCTCGATCTGGGCAAGACCGCCTTGCTGCTCGTCGACATGCAGCGCATCTGGCTGGAGCCCGGGCTTGATCCCGATCATTCCGATTGGGGCGCCGACCATTATTTTTATGTTGAGACGCGCGAGCGCGTGATCCCCAACCACAAGCGGCTGCTGGCGGCGGCGCGGTCGGCGGGCGTGGAGGTGATCCACACCATCATTCAAAGCCTCACCGAAGACGGCCGCGACCGTTCGCTCGATTACAAGCTGACGCCGATCCATGTCCCGCCGAGCCTGCCCGAAGGCCTGCCGCCGCCGGAACTGGGCCCCGTCGGCGACGAGATCCTGTTGCCCAAATCATCGTCGGGCGTCTTCAACTCGACCAATCTCGACTACCTCCTGAAAAACATCGGAATCCGGCATCTCCTCGTCGCCGGCATCCTCACCGACCAATGCGTCGACATGGCGGTGCGCGACGGCGCCGACCGCGGCTATCTCGTCGCCTGCGTCGCCGACGCCTGCGCCTCGCCGACCGCTTTTCGCCACGAGAACGCGATTCGCGCCTTCGGCGGCTATTGCTGGGTGACGGACACGGCGACGATCGTCGAACGCCTCGCCCGCGGCGGCGCGTCATGAGCGAGCCCGCCTATCGCCCGCTCGTCACCATCGCCACCACGGATTTTGCCGCGGTGACGCGCGGCCGTCCAGTTTTCGTGGACGCACTGGAGGGCGCCGCGCCGGCGGGGATCGGCTGGGTGCCGGCCAATATTTCGCTGACCCCTTCAATACGATCGCCGATCCTAACCCGTGGGGTTCGGGCGGCGATCTTCGCATCCTCCCCGATCTTTCCGCGCGCTATCGCACGACTGGCACCGGCGCGGCGACGCCGTTCGATCTTGTCTTGGGCGACATTGTCGAACTTGACGGCGCGCCGTGGAGCGCCTGCTCGCGCACCTTCTTCAGGCGCGCGCTCGCCGATCTCAAGGCGCGCACGGGCCTCGCGATGACCGCGACATTCGAGCAGGAGTTCCAGCTCGCTTCCGACGGCGGCCCGGCGCCGCATGCATTTTCTGTCGAGGCTTTGCGCCGCGCCGATCCGTTCGCGCCGCGGCTCGTCGCCTGCCTGGCGGAGGCGGGCGTCGATCCCGAAATGGTGCTCGCCGAATATGGCGCCGACCGAAGCGCTGCGGGCCGCCGATCGGGCGATCGCCATTCGCGAGATCACGCGCGAGGTGGCGCGCCACCTCGGCCGGCCGGCGAGCTTCTCGCCGAATACCTCGCTCGGCGGCGTTGGCAATGGCGTGCACATCCATTTCAGTTTCAACGGCGCCGATGGCGCGCCGGCGACCTACGCCGCCGATCGGCCCGGCGGGCTTTCGGAGATCGCCGGCGCGTTCTGCGCGGGGGTTCTAGAGCATCTGCCGGCCTTCATCGCGCTGACCGCCTCCAGCGTCGCCTCCTATTATCGACTGAAGCCGCATAGCTGGAGTTCTTCCTACACGTGGCTGGCCGAGCGCGACCGCGAGGCGACGCTGCGCATCTGCCCGATCGTCGCCATCGGCGGGCGCGATCCGGCGCGCCAGTACAATATCGAATTTCGCGCCGCCGACGCTTCGGCCAATCCCTATCTGGCGCTGGGCGCCATCGTGCGCGCGGGTCTTGCGGGAATCGACGCCGGCCTCGCGCCGCCGCCGCTGGTCTCCCGCGATCCCAGTCTCCTCACCGAAGCGCAGCGCGCCGCGCAAGGCTTGCGCCGGCTGCCGGAAAGTCTCGAGGCGGCGCTCAACGCCTTTGAGGGGGACGCGACGGTCGGCAGCTGGTTCGAGCCGATCGTCAAAGAGACTTTCGTCGGCATGAAGCGCGCCGAGATGGCGGCGCTCGAAGGTCTGCGGCCCGCCGAGATCTGCGAGCGCTACCGGGCGGTCTATTGATGGGCCTCACGGAAGATTGGCCGGAACCGGTAGAGGCCGTCAACGAGGACGGCGGCGCGCCGTTCGTTCTGATCTGCGAACACGCCTCCAGGCACATGCCGGCCGAATATGCCGACCTCGGGCTCGACGGTGTGGCGCGCGACGGTCACATCGCCTGGGATATCGGCGCGGCGGCGGTGACCCGCGAACTTGCCGCGGCGCTCGATGCGCCGGCGTTTCTGGGGACCTATTCGCGGCTGCTGATCGATCTCAATCGTCCGATCGGCGCGCCGTCCAGCATCTGCGAACGGTCGGAGGCGACCGACATTCCGGGCAATCGCCGCCTCAGCGCGCCGGAATCCGAACGGCGGCGGCGAACGATCTTCACGCCGTTTCACGCGCGCGTCCGTCAGCATCTCGATCGCCGGCAATCGGCGGGCCGGCCGACGAAAATCGTGGCGATCCATAGTTTCACGCCCGTCTTCCTCGGCGTCCGACGTCCCTGGTGCGCCGGCATTCTCTACGGCGCGGCGCGCGGCTTCGGCGAGGCGATGGTCGGCGCGCTTGGCGCGGATCCTTCGATCCTCGTTGGCGCCAACGTCCCCTACGTTGTCGACCGCGACGAAGACTATACCGTGCCCGTGCACGGCGACGACCGGGGCGTCCCGACGATTCTTGTCGAGATCCGCCACGACCTCTTCGGCGCGCCGCGCGGCATTTCGGAATGGGCCAAAAGGCTCGCCGCAGCGTTGCGAAACGCGACATTCTAACCAGGAGGCTGACATGCGCGATATCGAGGCGGCCGTTTCGGCCGTGCAGGCGGACATCGAGAAGGACCGCGACTGGGTCGTCAAGCTGACGCAGGAAATGGTCCGCATTCCATCGGTCAATCCAAAATTCCTGGTCGACGCGGCGATCAATCGCGAAGCCGACGTGCAGGCCCTGCTCGAGTCGATTCTGAAGGAAGCGGGTTTCGTCACCCGGCAATGGGATGCGCTGCCCGGCCGCCCCAATCTCATCGGCGACAAGGCGGGCGAGGAGGCGCGCAGCCTCATTCTGTGCGGCCATGTCGACGTCGTTCCGGTCGGTGAAATCAGCCGCTGGACCGTCGAGCCGTTCGGCGGCGACATCAAGGACGGCAAGCTCTACGGACGCGGCGCGGTCGACATGAAAAGCGGCGTCGCCGCCTGCGTCGCCGCCGCGCGCGCGATCCACCGCTGCGGCATCGATCTGACGGGACGGCTCTCGATGCATTCGGTCGTCGACGAGGAGGCCGGCGGCTTCGGCGCCATCGACATCGTCAGGCGCGGCCTGTTGGCGAGCGCCGCGATCATCGCCGAGCCGAGCTGGGGCGACGTGCAGCCGGCCGAAGGCGGCCTGGAATGGGCCCGCGTCACCATTCGCGGCCGAACCGCGCATTCGGCGTGGCGCTACAACGAAATTTATCCGCAGCGCCAGGATCCCGGCAGGTTCGAGCCCGGCGTCAACGCGATCGAATTGGCGGCGCGCTTCGTCGAAGCCCTACGCGTTTACGAAAGCGGCCGCACGCGCGCGCAATCGCATCCGCTGCTGCCGCCCGGCATGAATACGATTAATGTCGGCGTCATCCGCGGCGGCGCGGGCCTCGGCGACGACGGACTGCCGATCGTCATGACCAATCCGGCGATCATTCCCGATACGGTCGCCATCGATCTCGACATGAAGTTCCTGCCGAGCGAAAATTCCGCCGATTACCGGCGCGATTTCGAATCTTTCGTGCATCATTTCGCGCAGACCGACGCCTGGCTGCGCGATCACCCGCCGACGATCCTGTGGGAGCTCGGCGGCCTGCATTTTCCCCCGCTCAACACGCCGCTCGATCATCCGCTGGTGACCTCGCTGGTGAAGCGCAAGACGGAGACCGGCAAGGCCCCGGCGGTTCGCGGCATGATCGCCGTCACCGACGCCGCCCATTATGCCGGCGCCGGCGTCCCCGGCGTCATCTTCGGCGCGATCGGCGAAGGTTTTCATGGCGACGACGAATATGTCGATGTCGCTTCGGTGGTCGAGACGACCAAGGTGCTGGCCGCCACGATCCTCGACTATTGCGGCGAGCGCTGAGCGGCCCTGCCTGAAGGGGCTTTGGAGAGCTGCCTGGATCCGAGGCTCCAGGCGGCTCGCAGCAAGCCGGCGAGGCCGCTTGGATAGGCGAGCATCACCGCGATGATCGCCACCGCGGTGATCATCGGCCGCCACGGCCCGAAATCGGCCATCGCTTCGGAAAACACCGTCAGGACGAAGGACGCGACGATGGCGCCGTAGATCGTGCTGGCGCCCCCGAGCAGCACCATCGACAGGATGATCGTCGACAGGCTCATGCCGAACACATCGACCGAAGCGTTGCGCTGGCGTATTTGTCGGGAGAGATCAGCAGGCGCTTGCCGTCCCAGATTTGCAGGAAGGTTATCGGGATATAGTCGTCGCCTTGTAAGGCGAGATGGGTGGCGGGATCGAATTTCAGGCGGCCGGCGACGATCTGCTTGTCGGTCTCGCCGAGCGCCTTCATCACCGCCTTGTGGTTGGTCGGATCGCCAGCCTTCTTCACCGCGTCGAAATAGACGTTCACCATCTCATAGAGCGCGAGGCCGTAGGTGCCGCTTTCGACTTTATATTTCGCCTTGAACTTGTCCGCGACTTCCGCAGCGCGCGGGTTCTTCGGCGTGACGAGCGGGCCGCCGAGCAGATCGTAGACGATTCCGTCGGACTTCTTGCCGGTCAGCGTGACGAATTCCGGCACGCTTGGCGCATATTGCAGAAACACCAGGCTCTTGGTCGGCTGCTCGAGGAACTGGTTGAGGAACGAAGCGGAATTGGCCGGCAGATAGTCGGTGTTGATGACGACTTCCGGCGGGTTCTGGCGCACCTTGGCGAGGATCGAACGCCAGTCGGTGACTTCGCCGAACGGCACCATTTCGTCGACGGTGATCGTCCAGCCCTTGCTCGCAAAGGTCTTCTTCATGCCTTCGGAAATCGACTTCGAATAGGCGTTGTCGGACGAGATGATCGCGACCGTCTTCTTGGCCAGCTTGATCGTGCCCGCCGCCTCGAGCTTTTCGACGAAGGTGGTGACGTCGGTGTTATAGGCGTCGAACGAAGGCGTCATCGACCAGCAGCAGGCATATTTGTCGAGCTTGGGCGCGATGATGTCGCGCGTCTGCTGCGAAGTCGCCGCCAACATGTAGGGCATATCCGCCTCGGCCATATTGTCGATTTCGAAATTGGTGAGGCTGGCGTAACCGGTCAGCATGAACTGGACGTCCTTGTCGCCGAGCAGCCGCTCCACCGCGCTCGTCACATTGGCGGAGGACTGGTCCTTGACGTCGCCAACGACGAGCTCGAACGTATTGCCGCCGATGCCGCCGGCGGCGTTGACTTCGTGCGCGCCGCGCTGGAATTCCTGACCGTCGGCGCTCGCCGGGCCGGTGAGGGGCGACAACAAGCCGATCTTGACGACGGCGGCCGAAGCGCGCCCGCCGATCAACGCGGCGGCGGCGACCGTCGCAACCAGCAAACCTCGGCGCGACAGACACGCCCTGACCCAGCTTTGCACCATGTTTTACGCTCCTTCGATTCCCGTTGGCGAGGCCGCAATGGCCCGGCGCGGTACGTTAATATACCGACAAGATAGGCACACTTTTTTCTATTTGAAAGGATTATTTCATAGGCAGGCTTGCGAACAAAGCGGCCTTCGGCAATATTTTGGCGAGGATCGGGGACGCATGAAACAAGTTGCGCTGCAGACAAGTCACGGCAAGATCGCAGTCCGCGAGACCGCGGGCGTCGGGACGCCGGTTCTGATGATCCACGGAAATTCGAGTTCAGGCGCGGTGTTTCGTCATATCATGAACGGCGCCCTGGGCGATCGCTACCGGATGATCGCGCCCGAGTCCAGCGACGCTATCGATCCCGTCCGGAGCTACAGCATGCCGGGTTACGCCGACGCGATGGTGGAAGCGCTGACGTTGCTCGGCGTCAGGAAGGCGATCGTGTTCGGCTGGTCGCTCGGCGGCCATATCGGGCTGGAGATGATTTCGCGGTTTCCCGGCATGATTGCGCTGATGATCACCGGCTCGCCGCCGGTCTCCCCGGCGCAGGTGACGCAGGGCTTCAAGGCGAGCCCGCACATGAACCTCGCCGGCAAGCAAGACTTCACGGCCGAGGACATCGACAATTATGCCAAAGCGACGTGCGGCGAGCCGTTCGAGCCGTTTATGCGCGATGGCGTGGCGCGCACCGACGGTCGCGCGCGCCACCTGATGTTCGAAAGCTTCGCCGGCGGTCAGGGCGACGACCAGAGCCAGATCGTCGCGACCGCAACGATCCCGCTCGCCGTGGTCAACGGCGCCGACGAGCCGTTCGTCAACACAGACTTCGTTTCGCGCGTGCGCTACGCCAACCTTTGGGAGGGCCGATGCCATTTGATCGAAGGCTCCGGCCACGCGCCGTTCTGGGACGCGCCGGAGAAATTCAATATCATTTTCGCAAGGTTTCTTGACGAATTCGCTGGCGGTGACGGACGCGCGCGCTTCTGATCAGGCCAGCGGCAGGCCGCTGAGCCGGACTCGAAGCCCACTACCTGAAATGGAAGTAAACCGCCGTCGCTTGGACGGACGGGTATCAACGGGCGCGCGACGAGCGCGCGCGCAGCGAGGGCATCGGCGATCTCTTGCTTGCCGAAGCCAAGCGTCGAGTACTCCAGGCCGCGCAAGGCGCCCGGCGCTCGGGCTTTAGAGGCGGGCAAGGCGCGTCCGGTTGGGCGGGTCCTCTGGAACTTTTCCCCCATCGTCCGCGTTGTCCACGACGCCTTCACCCTCGGGGAATCCGCCATGAACCTCTCGAACGAAAGCCTCATCGTCATTATTCTCGTCGGCATCGTTGCCGGCTGGCTGGCGGGTCGGATCGTCGATGGCGGCGGGTTTGGCCTTATCGGCGATCTTATTGTGGGAATCATCGGCGCGTTCATCGGCGATTGGCTCGTTCCCCGATTGGGCATCCATCTGGGGGTCGGCACGCTCGCCCTTGTCGTCAACGCCACCCTCGGCGCGATCGTCCTGCTGCTTATCCTGCGCATCGTTGCCGGCAATCGCGGGTGGGGCGGCGGATGGGGAACCGGCTGGGGCGGTCGGTGGGGCCGCCGCTGGTGACAGGTTCGGCCGCGATGCGAAACGACCTCGCGCTCCGGACTTCACGCGCTGCGCAGCAGCGGATCAGCATTCTTTTCGGGGCGCGCTGGGCCGTTCCGTTCAGGGAGCGCATCGGGCGCCGGCGACAGACGAACGCGATTTCTCCCCGATGCCTTGGCCGCATAGAGCGCCCGGTCCGCGTCCGAAAAAAGCCGGTCGAAAGTGTCGCCATGCCCGCGCAGCGCGATGCCGGCTGATATTGTCACCGAGACGGCCGAACCGTTAGCGAGGATAGGCGTCGATCCAACCCTATCGCGAAAGGCGTTCAGCCTGGCTGAGAGAGCTTCCGCGGAGGCTCCCGACGAAACCAGCGCGAATTCTTCGCCGCCGACCCGCGCGACGCTCCCGAACGGGCTGAGCTCAGCCGCCATCATTTGACCCACCGATCGTATGACCGCATCGCCCGCCAGATGGCCATACGTGTCGTTGACGCGTTTGAACCAATCGATATCGACGATCACCAGGGCCAAGGTTTCAGGCCTTGCGCTATGGAGCGCGCCCATGAAAGCCCGGCGATTGGGAAGACCGGTGAGTTGATCGGTGCGGCTGAGCTCGTCGGCAAGCAGTTTGGCCCGGTAGAGTTCGAGATGAGCCTTGCCGATCGTCCGGGAAATGGGAACGGCCAGCGCCAGGACCAGGGTTACGGTAATGGCCCAAGAACGTAGGCTGGTCGCCCAATCGACAAAGAAAGTCAGTTGGTTGGCTACATCCACCGCCAGCGCGATCGCCACGCAAACGGCGGCGAGATGAATGACGTAGCGACGGAGTCCGCGCTCGTCGATGATCGACGCTGGAGACAGGCGCGTCAGGAGACTAAACTTCAAAGCCACACCTCGCTGGCCCGAAAGGTCGAGTCGCTCAGCTAAAACCATGCCTAGAAACAACATAAGATCGGATTAACGCCGCGGCTCAAATTACCGCGCCGTCGGGCGGACATGCGGCCCGCCTGCCCCCTCACCAGCGGATCAGCGCGGCGCCCCAGGTGAAGCCGCCGCCCATCGCCTCGATCATCACGAGGTCGCCCTTCTTGATGCGCCCGTCGCGGCAGGCTGCCGCCAAAGCCAGGGGAATCGAGGCGGCCGAAGTATTGCCGTGCAGATCGACGGTTTTGACGACCTTGTCGGGCGCGATGCCGAGCTTTTCGGCCGAGGCGTCGATGATGCGGCGATTGGCCTGATGCGGCACGAACCAATCGACGTCGGCGGCCGTCACGCCGGCGTCGGCGAAACACGCCTTGACGACGTCGGTCACCATGCCGACCGCATGGCGAAACACTTCCTTGCCCTCCATCCGGAGATGGCCGACCGTCTGGGTCGTCGAGGGGCCGCCGTCGACATACAGCTTGCTGCGATATCGCCCGTCGGAGCGCAATTGCGAGGCGATGATGCCGGGCGACGTGGGCTTGCCGTCGCTCTGTTGCGCCTCGAGCACGATCGCCCCGGCGCCGTCGCCGAACAGGACGCAGGTCGTGCGGTCCTCCCAATCGAGGAGGCGCGAGAAAGTCTCGGCGCCGATCACCAGCGCCCGCTTGTGCGAACCGGAGCCAAGAAACTTGTCGGCCGTCGTCGCCGCGAAGACGAATCCCGAACAGACGGCCTGCAAGTCGAACGCAACGCCGTGCTGCATGCCGAGATTGGCCTGAACCTGCGTCGCGACGGCGGGAAACGTATAATCGGGCGTCGAGGTCGCCACGATGATGAGATCGATATCGGCCGCGGTCAGGCCGGCATTGGCGAGCGCCTCCTCGGCGGCGCGGGTGGCGAGCTGCGAAGTCGTCTCGCCGGGGGCGGCGATATGGCGTTCGCGTATGCCGGTGCGCTGCTGGATCCATTCGTCCGACGTGTCGACCGTTTTGGCCAGATCCGCGTTGGTCAGCACGCGCTCGGGCAGACAGGCGCCGACGCCGCGCACGACGGAACGAATGTTTTGCTTGTTCATGAAATCCAGAGGCCCTGTGCTGAGTCTTTTTTTTAGGAATCGACGTGAACCGGCGGCGCCAGATGCGCGCGCGCATCATTCGCCTGCGCGATCATTTCGCGTATCTTGCCAAGCAGTTCCTGCCGCACCATGTCGTAGCCGACCTCGATCGCGCCGGCGAAACCCTCGGCGTCGGCGCCGCCATGGCTCTTGATGACCACGCCGTCGAGGCCGAGGAACACCCCGCCATTGACCCGGCCGGGGTCCATCTTCTCGCGCAGCGCCTTGAAGGCGCTGCGCGCGAAGAAATAGCCAAGACGCGAGCTCCAGCTGTGGTTCATCGCGTCGCGGATATATTGGCCGATCTGCTTGGCCGTGCCTTCGGCGGTCTTCAACGCGATATTGCCGGTAAAGCCTTCGGTGACGATGACGTCGACCGTTCCCTTGCCTAGATCGTCGCCCTCGACGAAGCCGTGATAGTCGAGATGGGGAAGGCCCGTCTCGCGCAGCACTCGGCCGGCCGCCTTGACCTCTTCGAGGCCCTTGATTTCCTCGACGCCGACATTGAGCAGGCCGACCGTCGGACGATCGATGTCGAAAATGATGCGCGCCATCGCCGAGCCCATGATCGCCAGATCGATGAGATGCTCGGCGTCGGCGCCGATCGAGGCGCCGACATCGAGCACGATCGATTCGCCGCGCAAGGTTGGCCACATCGCGGCGATGGCCGGGCGATCGATCTGCGGCATGGTTCGCAGGCAGACTTTCGCCATCGCCATCAGCGCGCCGGTATTGCCGGCCGAGACGACGAAATCGGCCTCGCCCTTCTTGACCGCATCGATCGCCAGCCACATCGAGGACGAGCGACGGCCGGCGCGCAAGGCCTGGCTCGGCTTGTCCGTCATCTTGATCGAAACGTCGCAATGGACGATTCGCGCCTTGTTCGCCAGCGCCGGATGCGCGCCAAGGATCGGGCGAATGAGCCGCTCATCGCCGAACAGCGAAAAGCTCACGTCGGGGCGACGGACAAGCGCGATCGCCGCCGCCGGCACGATCACCGAAGGTCCGCTGTCGCCCCCCATCGCATCCAGCGCGATGCGAACCTCACTCTTCATGCCAGCGAACTCTCCATGCGCATCGGCGCGCGGCGCTCCCCACCCGAATGGCGGCGGACAATAACCGCTTCGGCCCCCAACGCAAATCACCGCAAAACGCACGCTCCGATCGCGCGAAAACGATTCGCGCGGCTGTCGCCGGCGCCGCCCGGCCCGTTCGCGATTGCGCGCAACAGCCTTGAAATGGCCGCTAAATTTTCCCCGGCGAGTCGCCCGGACTCGTCGCGGACGCATCAGACCCCTCGTTATCCCTTGACGGCGCGAAATCGACGCCGGGCTTGCGCGGATAGGGATCGAGCCCGAGAATCATGAATTCGGCGGCGAGCGCGCCAAGATCGATCTTGCCCTCGACGATGGGATCGGGCTGATCCTCATCGCCGAGCGCGAAAGCCTCCGCCTCGGCCGCCGTGATCGGGGGGCCGCGCCGGCTGACGCTCTCCCCGACGGGCGCGGCAAAACGCACATCGACGGGCTCGGTCAGCGTCACGTCGAACGAGTCGAGCGAAACCACGCAGGTCTGCGTCGCCTCGGCCTGAACCTCGCCCTGCACCCGAACGACGCCCCGCCCGATGCGGCGCAGCGTGAATTTGGCGGCAACGCGCGCTATGCCCGGCAAGCCGTTGAGCCTCGCCAGCGCGGCGCGCTCGGCCGGGCTCGCCTCGATCGCCTGTTCGACGCCGTCCTTGGGGATGGATTCGACCCGGACAGGCCGGGAGAACGGCGCACTCTCAGCCATTGCGAGCCCCGCTCTTCGCCAGCGCCGCGTCCGGTTCGGGAAATTCGACCTCGCCCGCCGCAAAGGTCTCCAGCGGCGTCCGGTCGAGCGCCGCGGCGCACGAGCGCACGAAACGCGCGAGAACCGGAGCCATCGGCGCGAGGGCGACGTCGCCCTTGCCATAGACATTGCGCGCCAGGGCCGCCGCCAGACGATCCGAACCGGGCTCGTCCAGGCCCTCCTCATAGGCCTTGTTGCGGCCGTAGAAGGCCTCGGCCATACGCTTGAGGCGCTTGGGCACCGTAATGTCGCCAACCCCGATTTCGCGCAACGCGACGTCGAAATGGCGGAAGACGCTATCCGCCAGTTCCTGCGCCAGTTCTCCGCCGATTCCCGAAAGCATCGTCAGGCGGCGCATCACGAGGCCGACATGCAACGCCACCATCTCGAACCGACCGTCGAAAGTATCGGGCACGCCAAGATCGGCATAGAGGGCGGGACGCCGGGCCGCAGCCACGATCTTGCCGTGAAGTTGGTCGATTAGGGTGCGGTTGGCGCGCCGGGCGCGCCATTGCGCGAGGATCATGTCGCCGCCTTGCTTTTCATGAGCGCCTTGGGTTAGGCATCATGGGCCAGTCTGGCAAGCAAAAAAGCGCCGGCGAAGCGGAGAGTTCTTATGTGGCAGCGATCACGAGCCTCGCATAACGCGCGCAGCGGCGCGTTGGGGCTTGTCTGCGCCCTCGGGCTTGGCCTCGGCCTCAGCGGCTGCATCGGCTATGACGGCGATTTCGACCGCGGCTATGTCGCCGATCAGCGCACGATGGATCAGGTCAAGATCGGGGCGACCACCAAGCCGGAAGCGCTCGCGCTGATGGGGACCCCTTCGACCACCTCGACCGTCGGCGGCGACGCCTGGTATTATATCGGACAGAAGATGCAGCGCTCCCTGGCTTTCCTGCCCGCGACCATGACCGACCAGAACGTCATCGCGCTTTATTTCGACAAGGGCGGCAAGGTCGAGCGCATCGCCAATTACGGCCTGAAGGACGGGCAAGTCTTCGATTTCGTTTCGCGCACGACGCCCACCGGCGGTTCGGAGCCGAACTTCCTCACCAATATGTTCAAGAACCTGCTCCGCTTCAGCTGAGCGCCGGCGCGTCAAAGCCCGCGCGTTCGGCGATCCTGCGACGCGTGGGCCTTCCGCTCCGCGATTTTACGCGGTCGCGATATAATCGCGAAGGGCGCGGTGCTCGCTCTCGATCTCGTTGACGTGATATTTGACGACATCGCCGATCGAAACGAGCCCGATCAGCTTGCCGTTGGAAACCACGGGCACGTGGCGAAAGCGCCCTTTGGTCATCGTCTGCATCACGCTGTCGATCGCAGTATCCTCACTGACGGTGAATACTTTGGCGGTCATATGCCGGGACACCGCCTCGTTGAGGGCGCTCGCGCCGCCAGCGCCGATGGCCCGCATGATGTCCCGCTCGGAGAGAATGCCAAGAACGCTCTTGGCCGCGTCGGCGACGACGACGGCGCCGATGCCCTTGCTCGCCAGCAATTCGACGGCCTCCATCAATGTGCGATGGGGCTGTGTCGTGACGACATCGCGGCCCTTGGCCGCAAGAATTTGAGCCACGCTCATCTCTCGCCTCCCTTTAACGGCGGCGGCCGCTATTTGCCGCAGCCGTGGCGCAAAGGATGCGCCTGTCTTGTGGCGCGAGCAAGGACAAACCGCAAAACCGAGCGCGGCGTATCCGGCGCCGCCGTCGCGGGACCGAGCCATGCTCGGGCGCAGAGCCCAGCAAAAGCAATGCGATGCGACGGCTCGACCGCGAAATGCGCGCTTTATTGACGGCGCCGGCGTCTGCACGAAGCTTGTTGCGATGCGCCGGACCCCGCACTATGGTCGCGCCGCTTCGCTGGCCGGCCCTCCCGGCCCGCGAAGCCTTTTTGGGGCGTCGCCAAGCGGTAAGGCAGCGGATTTTGATTCCGCCATACGGAGGTTCGAATCCTCCCGCCCCAGCCAGCCATAATACGATTTTATATCAATGGCTTACTGCGCCAATAATTGTGGGGCAGCTGCGCGGGTTAGCCGTGAGGCTAGTGTCTGGCGCGCGCGAGAAACTGCAACAAACGGCTCATTTCGGCGCGTTTCGAGGCCCGGTCTGCGTCGCCCGTTTTTGAATCTCCGGCTTTGTCGCGCGCGCGAATCGCAGACGAGGTTCGACCCTAGCCGTGACCGATTCGATCCTTGCGAGTGAGGCAAGGTAATGCGAAGCCGCATCGGCAATCCAAGAGGTTCCGTCCGTGGGGCGGTCGTCTCAAGAAGCGCAGTGCTCGACAAACGAATCGGTGTTTGCGTGTGTCACACGATGCCGACCTTAATCTCCTGGTCGGCCCAGCGGTGAGGGAGCGCGCGAGCGAGCGTCGACACCGTGAGATCGGCCGGAGCGCTGCCGTTCGCGATCGCCTCAATGATGCGAGGGGAAACGAAGGCCAGCGCCGCGAGAAATCGCACGTGCCGCTCGACCTTTTTCTCTGCCACCGCGATGTCATCGAAGGACTCGACCCGACCCTCAGCGAGATCGTCCATCCAGGCCCGCGCCTTGGCGATGGCCGTCAACAGCGTCTCGATCGTCTCAGGATCGAGATTGGACTTGGCCGATGGCTTCCAGGCGACGCCCTTTCGCGCGCTGGCGTTCGTCGGCGTCCAGGGCAATTGCAGCAGGATCGGCGCCGGAGCGCTCTGATCCAGGGCGCCCGCCCCCTCTCCATCAAACACATCGGTATCCCTTGCTTGGGGATCCGAAGCTCCGGTCCTGAGCGTGATGTCGACGTGCCGCGCGCGCAAAACGATGCGCTCGACGTGCAGCGCCACAAGATCGCGGTCGGACAGTTGCGGACTTGTCGATGACGATTGATCGACAATATTCGATCGGTCGAATTTGGAGGTCTCGTGCCGGACTGCAGCGGTTACGAGTTCCTCAATCTCCGGCGCTGCAATCCGAGATATGCTGCCGGCCTCGCTTTTGCGGTTCTGCAGGATTGCCTGCGAGACATAGTAGCGGTAGCGCACTCCCTTCTTATTGGCATGGCTCGGGCTCATCCTGTTTCCGCGATCGTCGTAGAGAAGACCCATCAGGAACGCCGACGATTGCGATCGGGTGAGTCTACGGTTGACCGCCTTGTCCCTGAGCCTCGCCTGCACCGCCTCGAACAGATCCCGGTCGACGATCGGCGGCTGTTCACCGGGGTGGACTTCGCCCCGATAGGCGACCTCGCCGATGTAGAAGCGGTTCTTGAGAAGGTGGGCCAACGGTCCCACCATGAAGTTGACCCAGTCCTTCAATACGACCAGCAGCATGGGGCGACTGACCCTCAACGTCCTTCTTTCCTTCGCCCAATTCGAGCGGGAGGTGATAGGCGAGCGGGTGAGGGACAAGATCGCCGCCTCCAAGAGTCGAAGCTGCCGGTTTCAAAAGAATTAGACGTGGATCCGCAGGCCGCCCAATCGCCCGCAACAGCGCGGACGAAGAAACTCGGTCGTTCTCGCTGCGACTGGCGGGAATTCGCGACCGTCGCCGACGACTCTCCTGAGCGGGTACCGGCAGCAAAGCTCTACTCCAACGTTTACCGGATTTATTCCAATTACGTGCATGCCAAATATCCGGAAATCATGGACCTCTACGGTGGCAGGCCCGGTCGATTTTACCTCAAGGGGATGAGCTGGACGCCGAAGGATGCTGAGAACCTCGCGGCCATTGAAACGTTCATCGAGACGGCCTCGAACACTTTTGTGTTCATGATTCAGGGCGTAGACATGCGCGCGCTTATCGAGGCCGATTCGATTCTCGCCAAATGGTACAGGCAGCGGTTCTCTTGATCGCGAGGGAAGCGCGTCTGCCGCGATGCGCTGCGATGTTGGCATCTCGAACCGTTGTGAGCAGATCAGCCGTCGCGCGGTTCGTGTCGCTCTCTGCGGTGCCGAGGATGGTCTTGGAGACGCGCGCGGCCGCCAGGATACGGTCGCGTGTCGCCTCGGTGAGCACGCTGAAATCCATGAGCGGATAGATGGCGCGCGGCTGTGAGCGGTCGTCGGTCAACCGACATGAGCCCATTGTCGCATTCCGATTGATGTGATGGTTTGGGGTTGGGCGATGAGGTTTCGCCAGGCTTGGCAAGCTGCATCGACAATGTCGTCATAGGTTTCGAAGACGCGATTGGAGAGCCAGTTGGCGCGCAGATATTGCCAGATGTTCTCGACCGGGTTCAGC
>Ga0182024_10011900_pt1 | contig 17349 bp, 15 predicted proteins | sample P32metaG_FD_120480 | JGI IMG/M metagenome (GOLD analysis project Ga0182024, IMG submission 120480) | Permafrost microbial communities from Stordalen Mire, Sweden - P3-2 metaG (Illumina Assembly) | ecosystem: Environmental > Terrestrial > Soil > Wetlands > Permafrost | place: Sweden: Stordalen...
AGACCTTCAGTCGGTCCCGCTCCTTCGCTGACATCCACAGCCCCTCTCCCGATTCCGCCATGCGCCATCAAAGCGGAACTTTCTACTTTGCACAAAGAGGAACTTCTCATGTTGCGGCGACATCAAGGACCTTTGGCTTGACAGCCTCCATGGAAAAGACTATGGTCTCTAGCGTCATCGTACTAGAACAATCGATTGTCTACAGATGACTTGGGAACGTTACAAAGGGCGACGGACATTTTTACCGTAGTTGCCTATTTGGCGAGTGGCCCGTCAGCCGGGATGGAACCGAGCAGCCCGGAATCGCTTCGGCAACAGAGGAGGCCCAATTTGTGCCCGATTGATCCCGATGGGTTTTCACCTCGGGGCGTCTATGCTCCTACGATCACTGCGTTCGAGAAAAACGAAAGTGTTAGTCTGAGCGGAACCCGTGCATTTGTGAAGTTCCTCCTTGCCCAAGGCATCGAGGGTTTGGTTCCATTGGGCAGCTCCGGCGAGCCCCTTGCGCTAACGATGGACGAGCGGAAGGCCGTGCTGGATGCGGTGATAGCTGAAGCGGGCGGCAAAGTTCCAATCATGGCCGGGATAGTTGAATACAGCACCAAGGCTGCAATTGAGTTGGGTCAGCATGCAAAATCCGCCGGGTGCAAGGGGCTCATGGTAATGCCGCCGTATGGCTTCCGGCCGCCGAAGCGCGATGTTTTCGATCATTTGCGGAGAGTGCGAGAGGCTGTGGGTCTTCCGGTGATGCTCTACAACGTCCCTGGCACGAGTGGGATCGACCTTATGCCTGAAGAGGTTCAACAGCTGGCAGAAGAGGATGTAGTGCAATCAGTGAAGTGGTCAACCGCTGAAGTTGCCAGGATCCGCGACACCAAGTTTTTTTGCGGTCCGTCATTCCCTGTATTTGTAGGTAACGATTTGATCGCTTTTGAAGGGCTAGCAGTTGGCGCTGACGGCTGGATCAGTTGTTTGCCGATGATTGTACCCGGCCGAGCCGTGAAGCTATTCAGGTTATTGGCAGTTGAAAAAAACTTAAGTGCAGCGCGCGAGCTTTTTTACCCCTTGGTACCTTTAATAAGACTCGTATTTCGAGCTGTCTCATTGCCCAATAACGATCCGCATTGGCTTGCAGTGACCCGGGAGTCAGCTCTTTTACGCGGAATCCCGGTAGGGGAGAGTCGAAAGCCGCTTTCTGCTGTTTCTCGCGAGCATGCTGAGCAGTTGAGAGAGTTGCTGGTGGGATTGGGTGAAATTTAAACCGCCAGTGGTTCCTTCTTCGTGATTTGGAATGGAAAACTGTGGATGATGGAAGAATAAGGCAATCCCTGTTCAGGTTTCGCGTTCTTAACATGCGTCTCCGCCGGGGCATGGTATTTGCGTGAGATATGGATATCAATCTGAAAAACCGCGCAATTCTCGTTACGGGGGCCGCTCAGGGCTTAGGTCTGGGAATAGCCCGCCGGCTGGCTAGTGCCGGAGCTCGATTGGTTCTGGTTGATCGTGATCCAGCCGTCAAGGACCACCTTGCCGACCCGCTCCTGACAAATTCGGCGATCGCTCTGGTAAGGGATTTAGCGGAGCCGGATGCGGCGCGCGACCTGATGCACTCGGCATCGGAAAAAGTGGGCGTGCTGGATGGTTTAGTAAACTGTGCGGCTTGGAGTTTCCACAAGCCATTTTCCGAAACGACGATCTCAGAGTTTGACCGCGTTGTCGCGATCAATCAGCGAGCGCCATTCTTTCTCAGTCAGGAGTTCGCCAAGGCAGTTCGCGACGGCGTTGCAGATCCCTGCATCGTAAATATCGCCTCGGTAAATGCTCTCGTCGGGAATGCGAATTTGATTGCGTACGCATCCACCAAAGGGGCCCTGGTTGCCATGGGGCGAGCCATGGCCGTGGAGCTAGCACCGCGCATACGAGTGGTAACCATTTCACCCAGCGCCGTTCTCACCAAAAATACCGAAAACTTGATCGCCGAAGGTCAGATTGACGTCCAGCCAATGTTGAACCGTTTCTTGGTGAAGAGGTTCATTACCGTGGAGGAGGTTGCGGACCTGGTCGCCTTCTTGTTCGGTCCGTCGTCTATATCGATCACTGGCTGCAATTGGATCATTGACGGAGGCCTTACCTCGCAGTGAACGTTACTGTTTCCAGCCGGGAGTGGCTTGGCCACGCCAGCCAAGCACCCGCTTGAGCAGGTAACGCATCACTCTCAGGCAACTCGGGTATTTAGGGATCAACAAATGTCTTTTTCCCTCGGTCTAGTCGATTGGTCCATCTGTCTCGTAGTCTTAAGCTCCAGTATCCTTCTGGGCCTGTATCTTGCCGTCCGGAAGAAATCGTCCGCGTCCAGCACTCGCTTTTTTCTGGCTGACCGCAGTCTTTCCTGGCCGCTTGTGGGTGCCTCCCTGTTCGCGACCAACATCGGCGCAGAACACCTGGTGGGGCTTTCGGGCGACGCCTATCGCTACGGACTGTCGGCCGGAACTGTCGAGCTCACAACCTGTTGGACTCTTGGCTTTGCAGTCGTATTCCTGTTTCCTTTCTACATTCGCAACAAGGTATTCACTACGCCCGAATTTCTCGAGACGCGCTACCATCCCGCGGCTCGGGTTCTGTTCTCTGGGTTGATGCTGGCCATTTCCATCACCACGAAGATGGCGTTCCATCTTTACGCAGGCGCGCTGGTATTGCGCGGACTGGTGGGTTGGGACGTGATGACTGTGGTCTGGATCATGGGAACGGTGGCCGCGTGCGTAACGATTATCGGGGGCTTCACCGCAGTCGCATACACCGATTCCATCCAGACTGGAATCATCATTCTCGGTTGTTCTCTCATGCTGTTCACGGGGCTGCACCGGGTGGGAGGATGGCACGAACTCGCCCTAAGAGTCCCTCAGGCAGTGCACATGGCGAAACCTTACAATGACCCGAACTACCCGTTCTGGGGCGTTCTGCTTACGGCGGTATACGGGGGCACATTCTACTGGGGTGTCGACCAGGTGAACGTGCAGCGCGTGCTGGGCGCAAAGAACATCGACCAGGCCCGTTGGGGCGCAATGTTTACGGTTCTCCTGAAACTGGCGCCGGTGTTCATCTTCGCCCTGCCGGGTGTCATTGCCCTGGCGTTGTTTCCCGGACGCGACAGCAAGACTACGTTTGTAACTTTGCTCAACGAACTGCTTCCCGTTGGAATACGCGGACTGCTCCTCGCGGCCCTGCTCGCATCTCTCATCGGTTCGACCTTGTCGGTAATGAATTCGGTTTCCACGTTGGCGGTGCGTGATTTCTTCCTTCACTTCCGCCCGCGAACCGGCGAGCGAGCGCAGGTGATGATGGGACGTTTTGCCATTGTCGTAGCGACGCTGCTTGGCGTGATGGCGGCCTACGCCGTCTACAAAACCCCAGATGGGCTGTATAAATATCTGCAGGCGGTTAGCCTCTACCTCGAATTGCCGGTTGCTCCGGCAATCGTGTTCGGCATTCTGAGTAAACGCGTGACGGCGGCGGGCGCGCTGGCGTCTGTACTGGTGGGATCCGTATTCAGTGCCGTATTTGTGACTGACCAGTTGATCGGACCTGTAGCGGGCAGCCGGCTTTTTCCTTTGCTCCATGCCAGTCCCCTAACCCTCAATTACACCTACCGCGGACTTTGGGGATCGATTGCTTGTACGATTACGCTGTTTGCCGTATCCGCGTTCACCAAGAAAACCGATCCGGCACAGCTTGAACGCCTTACCATTAATTGGAAAGGTCAGGCGGAGCGCTTTCGCGGGATTTTCGATTGGCGCTTGCAGTTGGCTGTTCTAACCGTGATCACCGCTGTACTGTATTGGCTGCTTTGGTAACGGATTGCGAACCACAGCCCCATGAACTGGCGCACTCCTTCACTGCAAGAAGGGCTCCGGTGTGGCCTTTCAAGCCGTCGTTGCCGCCGCACGTCGTCATAATATTTTAGATGGCCCGGTGTTCGGGTCGGGAAACGGAGAAGATGGATGAGTAACCTACGCAGTCGCTCCTGGTATGGAAGAAATGATCGCGACGGGTTCTCGCACCGAAGCTGGATGAAGAACCAGGGCTGGCCCCACGATGTATTCAGCCGGCCGGTCATTGGCATCTGTAACACGTGGTCTGAGTTGAACCCCTGCAATGCGCATTTTCGCGAACTCGCGGAATGGGTGAAGCGTGGCGTATGGGAGTCCGGCGGTTTCCCTCTGGAGTTTCCCGTGATGTCGCTGGCCGAATCGCAACTGCGCCCTACCGCAATGCTTTTTCGCAATCTTGCCAGTATGGACGTGGAAGAGTCGATCCGCGGAAATCCGATCGATGGGGTTGTCCTGCTGATGGGCTGCGATAAGACGACGCCGTCTCTGCTTATGGGAGCTGCTTCGTGCGACCTGCCTACGATTGGCTTGTCCGGCGGCCCCATGTTGAACGGCAAATTCCGCGGTGCAGAACTTGGTTCCGGCACGGGCGTGTTCAAGATGATCGAAAGACTGGGCGCCGGCACCATGCCGCTCAGTGAATTTTTCGAAGCTGAGAGTTGCATGAACCGGTCCAAAGGGCACTGCATGACCATGGGAACGGCCTCGACCATGGCGAGCATGGTGGAAGCTCTCGGCATGAGCCTCCCCGGAAACGCCGCCATCCCAGCGGTGGATGCGCGCCGCAACACCATCGCTCAAATGACCGGACGCCGCATCGTTCAGATGGTGCAAGAAGACCTTCGCATTTCTAAGATACTGACGCGGACAGCAATGGAAAATGCAATCTTCAATAACGCGGCCATCGGAGGATCTACGAATGCTGTCATTCACCTGATCGCGATCGCCCGGCGGATGGGCGTTCCCCTTGAGCTTGACGATTGGGATCGGCTGGGATCGGATCTGCCTTGCCTGCTTGATCTGCAGCCGTCGGGAAAACATCTGATGGAAGATTTCTACTACGCGGGTGGGCTTCCCGTGATACTTCGGGAGTTGGGTGAAGCCGGCGTGCTGCATCGTGAGGCATTGACCGCGAATGGAAAGACCATTTGGGAGAATGTCGCGAATGCGGAGTGCTGGAACCGGGAAGTGATCCGCCCCTTTGCCGACCCGTTCAAAGCTCACGCCGGCATCGCCGTGTTGCGCGGCAATCTAGCGCCGAATGGAGCTGTGATCAAGCCTTCGGCGGCGGGTCGGCACTTGCTCAAGCATCGTGGGCGTGCCGTAGTTTTTGAAAACGTCGAAGAACTCCACGCTAAAGTCAATGATGACAGCTTGGACATCGATGAAAATTGCGTGATGGTCCTTAAGAACTGTGGCCCTCGCGGGTACCCCGGCATGGCGGAAGTTGGGAATATGCCGATACCAGCCAAACTCCTGCGCAAGGGCATTACGGATATGGTCCGCGTTTCCGATGCGCGCATGAGTGGCACGGCTTACGGAACAGTCGTGCTTCATGTGTCGCCGGAAGCGACAGCCGGAGGACCGTTAGCGTTGGTGCAGCCGGGTGACATGATTACGCTCGACGTGCCGGGCCGGCTGATTCAGGTGGACGTCGACGATGCAACCCTGAGTCAACGGCGCGCCAAGTGGACGCCGCCACCCGGTCCGGAACGCGGCTGGGCAAAACTATATTTCGACCATGTGCTTCAAGCCCATGAGGGATGCGACCTCGACTTCTTGGTGGGATGCAGTGGCGCACCCATTCCCCGAGACTCCCACTAGATAAGGAGGAGAAAACGGGATGGATATGGACTGCGGAAGCATAACGTTGGGCCGTGGTTGCGAAAGGACGAACTATTGCGCCAATCAGGTCACCACTCGAAATTCTTGTCGCTTCGGAGTTTCAGCCGTCGCTGACCCGGTTAGGAGTTACCCTTCAACGGCATTCGCCACGATGCCTTTATCCGCAGTGGATGGCACGCCCATAGAGAGCTACCACCGGCTGATGGACCTGTTCGCCAAATGGAGGAGTGAAGGCTGAGCAGACAACAGAATGGGAATCTGCCTTTACCTGTGCAAGCGGCCCATCAAAATCGGCATCTGTCGGTTTGACAGCATGCGGCAGACTAAGGCATTTGCAATACAAGTTAACGTATTTTCGAAATATCACAGAAGCGGTTGTACGAAGACTTACCACGGAGAGAGCTCATGCATATTACAAATCGTCGCGACTTTCTAAAGCTGGCTGCATCGGCAGGGGTGGTCGTAGCTGCCGGTGAAGCTACATCACTGTACGCCGACTCCCAAGGTGTTCCGGGGGCCGTACGAGCCTGGAGAACTACACCTTCTGAAAAATTCCAAGCGCTTCAATCGCCACCCCATTGGGAGACCGGGAAAGACGTCTCTCCGCTCGCGATCTATCTTGAACCCGCCACGCGCTTTCAGGAGATACTAGGATTTGGTGGGGCTTTCACCGACGCTTCCTGCTATCTCATGCATCAAATGGCACCCGACGCTCGCCACGCGCTGTTATCGGATCTTTATGGGCCGTCGGGACTAAGACTTTCCGTAGGGCGAACCTGCATCGGGACCAGTGACTATTCGACAAAGATGTACAGTTACGACGACACGCCGGAGCCGGATCCAGAATTGCAGCACTTCAGCATCGAGCAGGACCAAGCCTGGATTCTTCCCACACTGCGCGAAGCTCAACAGATCAATCCCGATCTCTACCTCTTCTCGTGCGTATGGAGTCCTCCGGGATGGATGAAGTCGGGCGGATCGATGCTGGGCGGCTGCATTCGGGAGCGTTGGTTCGCTACCCATGCTCAATACTTTGTCAAGTTTCTACAGGCTTACGCTGCCGCTGGGGTGAAGGTTCGGGCGGTTACCGTCAATAACGAAGTGGACACCGACCAGGACGGACATTTTCCTGCCACGCTGTGGGCGCAGGGGCATGAAATGGTATTCGTGGCGTTTCACTTAGGACCTTCTTTGGAAAAAGCGTCTCTGGATACCAAGATATGGATTCTCGATCATAACTACGATCTCTGGGGCCGCGCTGCGGATGAGCTGAGCAAGCCCGCGGTCTCGAAGTATGTCGATGGGGTGGCCTGGCACTCCTACTCGGGAACGCCGGACGCAATGACCCGCGTGCACGATATGTTCCCCGAAAAACACATGTATTTTACCGAGGGAGGGCCGCTGGCGAACCTCTTTGGACCGGCCGGACAAGAGTCGGCAGCACAACATCGTGACCATGTGTACGGTGCAGACTGGGCTCGATGGTCCAAGTCTTTCACAGACATGCTTCGCAACTGGTCCCGGTGTATTTGCGTCTGGAACCTGCTTCTTGACGAAAACGGGCGGCCGGATATCACCAATCCGCCGCGTGCCATGAGGCGTGGGGGGCTGGTCTCCATCGACACGAAGTCTCACGAACTCACCTACAGCGGGAACTACTATGCTTTCGCTCATTACTCGAAGCTTATTGAGAGGGGGGCGCGGGTTTTCGCATCTGGGGGAGATTTGCCCGGCATCGATCATGTTGCCGCTGAGAACCCTGACGGCAGCCGCGTGTTAGTGGTCACCAACAGAAACAGCGGTCTCGAACAGCAGGTGCAGTGCACGCTCGGAACTCACGCGCTGAAGCTGGTGCTTCCTCCGGACTCGATCACCTCGCTTGTCTGGTAATTGAGGTTTGTCGCTTTACAAGGCTGAAGCCAGCCCGAAAACCAGCAGTGCTGGCAGGGGGACTTCTTTATGGCCGATCGGATGGGTGGTGTGAATGTGGAAGTTCACGCGAACTTTACTGCACGAATTCAAGAAGCCGTGGTGAGTCGGTACGAACGTTGGCCTGCAATTTGCCGCGGGCCAGTCCTCTCTTGATATGGCCATCGAGCGCGGACACTAATTCCATATCCACGGGGCGAGGCCATTCGCCGAGTTGCGGGCCAAGTTGTTCGCAGATCTCGCGCAAGGTATGCGGCTTCCTTAGCAGAGACAGTAACAAGGCATCTGCCTTGTCCACGAAATTTCTCGACTCCGCGCAGAACTCTGCAATTTGCCCATCCTTCTTCACGGGCCAGTGGCAGCCGACATAAGTAGTAATCGGCATGTGCTCGATCAATTGGATGGTGCTCAGATAGTCGTCAATATCCGCGTAGGTGGGGCAAAACTTCGCGGTCCCGTCCAGGCCCATATACACACTGCCATGAATGGCATCGGCCCCGTACAGCGCTTTGTGGACGGGATCATAGATGGCGAGGTGTCCCTTGGCGTGACCTGGCACAGCGATTACTTCGACTTCCCAGTCAGGAGCAAGTCGCAGATGTTCTCCGCCGCGGAATGTTACGTCGATCGGTTGAGGCGGCCCGGCGAGGGCATTCATCCTCGCCAGCTGATCTCCTGTAGGAAATATCTGGTGATCTGCCCGGTAAATGTCATATCGATACTTCAGGAGCCCATCCAGCCCGGTGCAGATGCGCCGGTCTGCGTCTCCACAAGCCAGCAACGCTTGGGGCGCGAGCTGCTTGGCCGCATAATTTCCGCCTATATGATCAAGGTCTGGATGTGTGCTCAGGATCCAGGTGAGATCCCCAATATTTCCTCCCGCTTCCCGTATTTGCGGAGCGATGACTTGCTGGGGGTCGTTGGCGCAACCAGTGTCGAGAAGCATGGAAGCTTCGGTCCCTTTGAGATAGGTCAACTGGAGAGGGCGGCCTCCAATTTCCCCTTTAATGATGAATACGTTTTCAAATAGCCGCTGCATTTTGAAGACCTCAAGAAGGCAAGAAAGATTATCAGATTACTCACTGGTGGAACCACGGCATCCAGCTAAATCACTGCGGAGGGCGATTCTGAACTAATATATTGAACCTCATCACTATTAGGGCTTCGAGCCGGACTACCTTAGGGAGCGACAAACGCAATGACCGTGTTAACGGGATCGCTAACTGAAACGGCATGGTGGCTCTTCTGTACTTTGAATCCCCGGCTGCGTAAATCGCGCTCGGCCTGCCGGACATTCGCGACTGCGAATACGACCCGAGGCTTCAGGTTCGCTGTGTCGGATTGAAGCTCCAATTTGTCATCCGAGTTTCCGGCAACGTACATCACGTTTCCCTCGGAGTCGGCGCTTTTGAATCCCAGCTTGTCGGTATAGTACGCGCGCTCCGCCGCCAGGTTCCGAACCGCGGTTGTTGCCTCGAGCATATGCAGCGAACTCCAACGCTCTGCCAGATGCTTGCCATGGTCCAGGGAATGCAACGAACCTGGCATGTACTGCGTGTACTCGAGCTGTTGGTCATCCGGGCCGTGCATAACAAACAACACGTTGCCGGCGCGCCCTTTGCGGGTTCTGTAGGCTGCAGTCCTCGTTCTACATAAGCTTTGTGCAAGGATTCTATGTCGGCCGTCTCGAAACAAGTATGCAGGATGCCGCTCGGTTGGGAATCGCTGGTGCGCGGGATCAACTCGATGAACTGGCGGTCACTGACCTTGATGTACGCGACCGAAATCTTGTCAGCGTCTGAGAATTCGAAGGCCTCCTCGAAGCCCAAGAGCGATAAGAGTCACGTGACTTTTGCAGATCATTGACCCGAAGGGCAACATGGGCAATCCCTGTTAAATCTACGGATTGCCCTTGCAAACCAAGACCGCAAAAGAAGGGGAACGATGAAAGTAGAATCATTGTTCGTATTGACCTGGCTCGATTGCCCAAGAACATTTCCTTTGCCTTCCTTTCAAGTTAGCGTTGCTGAAAGCAGCGTACACCAACATTCTTTCCACTGGCTAGCCTCATACCGTTGCTACGGGCGGCTAGATTCGTGACGCAGCTATTATAAGTGTGTTAAAAAGCGTCTGCTATGATGCACGGCTAACTTTCTGCGCGTGTGCTGCGCCTGGGAACAACGAGCCCCACATGACAATCCATATCGGACTGATTGGCGGAGGGAATATCACTGACACGCACGCGCGTGCAGTTCGCGCGATTCCGGGTGTTGAGATCGCCGCGATCCACGGTACCAACGCGGACAAAGTGGCTGCTCTCTGCCGCCAGTACGGCGGAACACCGTATCAGAACTTTAACCAGTTTCTGGCACACCGCCCGATGGAGATGGTCGCCATCGGAAGTCCATCCGGCTTGCACGCCACTCAGGGTATCGCCGCGGCAGAGTGTGGCCTCCACGTGTTGACAGAGAAGCCGCTCGATATCAATACAAAACGCGCGGATGATCTGATCGAGGCAGCCGAGCGCCGTGGAGTGAAGCTCGGCGTCATGTTTCAAGACCGTGTCAAACCGGGAATTCGGCAAATGCGTGAGGACGTCAGCAGCGGACTTCTTGGCAAACCGCTATTGGCGGACGCGCGCGTGAAATGGTACCGGCCTCCCGAATATTATAGCCATTCGCAATGGCGTGGGACATTGGCCCTGGATGGTGGTGGGGCATTGATCAATCAAGCAGTGCATACTGTGGATCTAATGCTTTGGCTGCTCGGAGATGTGGTTCGAGTCCAGTCACGAACAGCGACAGTCTTGCATGCGATTGAAGGAGAAGACACAGCGTTTGCGATCCTGGAGTTCGCGAGCGGAACACTCGGCGTCTTCCAGGCGACTACGGCAGCCTATCCGGGATATCCGCGCCGGCTGGAGATAAGCGGAACCGAGGGCACCATCATTCTGGAACAAGATCGGATCCTGGCAGCAGACTTGCGCAATCCTCCAACCGATTTCAATGCTGGCATTGCGCGGGACGAGAATCAGAGTGCGTTCTCAGCGGCAGTGAGCGATTCCAGAGGACATCAAGCTCTGTTCGAGGACTTTCTTCACGCGATTGAGCATGACACAAGGCCCATCTGTGACGGACGAGAGGGGCGGCGAAGTATCGCCTTGGTCGAGGCAATCTATCGTGCCGCCCAGAGCCCCGGCAGCAGGATAGATTTGTTTCCGGAATCCTGAATCACGCGAATCCCAGGCGGCTTGCTAATTCCCACGCCTGCCGTCCTGGATTGCCTCCTGGTGGAATAGTCTGCAGAAAAATCGATGCCCAAAAAAGCAAATTGTTTATTTAGTTTGACTGAACATCAGATTCAGGTTTTACGACTTGACACGATCACGTGAGCTTCTTATAGTCTGCCTCCGTAGAGCCGTATGAAAAAACTGAAAGTTTTGGTCTTCGCACCAAGCGAATTTGGATTTCGGTATGGCCGATTCGATCGCAATCTACAATCACGAGGGAAAAATATGAATGCAGTTTGGGGGATGTGTTTGTTCGCGATTTTGTTACCGGTTCTGGCTGCTCAGGAAAAGGTGCCTGACGGCTTCGAACATTGGACCGCCGACTCACTGAAACAGCTTGGGCTGGCACTGGGCAAAGAGGCCGCCAAAGATGCACATCATATCTCGGTGCACAGGCTTTCGGACTATCCCAACGATCTGTATATGCTGTCCCGGCGGGAGGCTGACGGTGTTGTTGAATGGCACGAGAATCAGGCTGACGTATTTTTTGTGCAATCCGGTTCAGCGACACTCGTCGTAGGCGGCACGATGGTTGGCGGAGATTTAGTCGAGCCTCACGAGAAAAGAAATGGCACCATTCAAGGGGGTATCCGGCAGACGCTATCGGCGGGCGATGTGATCCGTATTCCTCCCAAAGTGCCGCACCAAATCTTGCTCGATGGCTCCTCTGGATTCACTTATTTTGTAATCAAGATAAAAGGCTATTAGGCGCGGTTGTTGAGCAGTCGAGAACTCAAATACTAGCCTCTTAGCCAAGGTCGCTTTCTAGCGCAAAAATGCGGAAGCACACCACAGAATCGGTGCTTGTCCATGCAAGTCGCCGGTGAAGCGCTGGCGATCGAGATAGTACTGGAGGTCGTTTTTCTTTCCGGTACCTTGGCACACGTTGCGAATATCCCCATTTGAATCCAGATAACTGATCAGCCCCAACCAACCTTTGCGGGCGGCGCGGCCGTATGTCTTATTGTCCAGCCATCCGTTCTTTACGCCAGTAATCATTGCAAATGTAAACATTCCCGTGCATGAAGTCTCCGGGTAAGACTCCGGGTGATCCAGTAACTGGTGCCAAACGCCATCCTTCCCTTGATACTTCAGCAGCGCTTGCATCATTTTGACGTATCCCTCCATGATGCGGGCGCGCTGTGGATGGTCTTTCGGAAGGGCGCTCAAAATTTCCGTCATTCCGGCCGCTACCCAGCCATCGCCACGACCCCAGAAGAAGGGAACATCGGGTGCGTGGTAGAAAAGACCGTTTGGCTGCTGCAACTTATCCAGATATGTGGACATTTCCAACGCGGCGTGGTCAAGATAGATGGTCTGGCCAGTCGCGCGATATGCCTGTAACTGCACGATAGTGATCATGTACATGTCGTCGATCCAAAAGCGTGTTTGCGGGGTGAGGCCTTCTGGTGTGGGATTTTCCCACTGCTTGTCCGCCATCCCTTTGCCTAAATCCAGATACCTCTGCTCCTTTGTCTGGATGTGGATCTCGAGGGGCACCGCGCCGAAAACTGCGTTGTCCACGTGGATTGGATTCGGGATCAAATTGGATTCCGGGCCGAACAATGATTCGAATCGCTGTATAAGGCGCGAGTCAAGATCCTTGTCGCCACTCAGTTTCGCGAAGGTGAGTGCACCATACCACGTGGCAACTTCCGGATATGTGACCTGAGGGGGAGGGCCAGGATTGCCGAAGTTCGTGTGTGGCGTCATCATGAAGCGCTCGGCGACGCGCTTGCCAATCTCCTGGGGTGAAGTGCCTGCAGGCCATTTCTTGAATTCTTTGGGACGCTGTTCTGCCTTCATCGGTGCTGTCAACACGATCATCGTTACTGCGAACAACAGGACAGATACTTTGTGGAAGCGATTCGTCATGCGCCCTCTGTTCTTCGCGTTCGTTGTCAATCTAACGTGGTGATTCAGTCAGCGACTGTTTGTCATTACCAGAATGGGCGGCATCCAAGAAGCTGATGTTGATTTCGTAAGTCCCGCGACCCGAAACTGCGCATACTAAAAGCTAGCCTGACGAATATAAGAATCCTTGCTTCTAGTGTCAAATTGTTAACTGCTGTCGATGCTTAGCCGAATTAAAACAAATCAGTTGGGCTTGCCAATGTAATATTCACAGTATTGACCTTAGTCACGGGCGCGGACACGGTTGGTCCAATCCTGATGGAGGAGCGATGAGTACACAAGTTGAAGCCGGAAAGATGATATTCCGCAACACCCACCAACACACAGGACGGCACGTTTCGATTACGCCGGGGAATAGTTCCATGCGACACTTGTCGTATGGACGCATTATTCTCAACCCGTCGCAGAATGTGGAATCATTTTCTACCGGGGACCGGGAAACCGGACTGATCTGCTTGTCGGGACAAGCCACGATAAAGACGGACGGCAAAGAGACTGCTCTTGCACAGTACGATTCCGTCTACGTGCCACGGGATTCTTTCGTTGAAATTGCCGCGGCCGGGAGCGTGGACATCGCTGAATTTTCCGCCGACGTTATGAACCACTATCCTTTGCAAGTCGTCAAATTCTCGGATGTGGTAAATGATCCTGGCTTAAGATTTAGTACCGGCGGCGCGGGGTCGTCGCGCCAATTACATATGTTGCTGGCCAAGAACGTTGAAGCGGGCAGGCTCGTCGCCGGATTCACTATTTCGGAGCCTGGCAACTGGACCAGTTGGCCGCCTCACGAGCACACGGCAATGCTCGAAGAGATGTACGTGTATTTCAAAATGCCGGCCCCAGCTTTTGCCATTCAACTTGTGTATAACGATACCGAGTATCCGGAGTTGGTGACGGTCGTACGCGATGGCGACGCGGTGTTAATGCCTGGCGGATTTCATCCTAACGTATCGGTTCCCGGTCATCGCATTTGTTTCCTTTGGGCCATGGCGGCGCATCGCGAAGTCGAGGACAGACAGTTTGGTGTCGTCAACATACAAAGAGGATTTGACCAGGGGTCCTCCGGTCTTGAAGCGGGCCAGAAAACCTAACGGATCCTATATTTCAATCGATCCCACTTTTGAGCCTGCTCAGAGCAGGAGATAGAAACAACATGGTATTGGAGACTTTTCGGCTCAACGGCAAGAATGCGCTGGTCACTGGTTCCAGTCGGGGCCTTGGTTCCGCAATCGCGATCGCACTTGCGCAGGCGGGAGCAAATGTTGGTTGTCATGGCAGGAGTGCCAATGGAACCGCCACCAGCGAAAAAATCCGTCAACTCGGATGCAAGTCTTTCTATCTGGCTGGGGATATATCCGACCTTCAGGTGCATCCCGCTCTTGTTGACAAAACGATCGTTGAGTTCGGCTCCATCGATATCCTGGTCAACAATGCCGGCACTATACAACGCGCGCCAGCGGTGGAGTATCTCCAAAGTGCCTGGGATGAACTGATTGCCACAAATCTCACGGCCGTGTTCCGGCTTACACAACTCGCAGGCAAGGACATGCTGAAGCGCGGCACCCGAGGGAAGATTCTCAACATTGCTTCGCTTCTTTCATTTCAGGGAGGAATTTTGGTTCCGGCTTATGCTGCAGCCAAAGGCGGTGTGGCGCAGCTGACCAAAGCGTTCGCCAATGAATGGGCCGCGAAGGGAATCAATGTAAATGCGATTGCTCCCGGTTACATGGCAACAGACAATACGGCCGCGCTGCGGAAGGACCTGGATCGCAGCCACAAAATTCTTGAACGAATTCCGGCAGGCCGTTGGGGAGAAGCGAATGATATCGCGGGCGCCGCCGTTTTTTTGTGTTCACCCGCAAGCGACTACGTCCATGGGCATATTCTGCCCGTCGACGGTGGCTGGTTGGGACGCTGAAGGATAAGCCAGCAGGGCCATAGGTCCAGCGATGCTTTGTGTGAGCGGGCTCATGCCTACCGCCAGCTCAGCGTCACCAGCGAATCGGCGGGGAGCGTCACTTGCGCCATTTTACCGGCTAGGAGCACACGTACATCTCGCTCCGCCCCGGGGTTCCCCACCACCACTGCTTTTGTCCCATCAGTATTTGCGAAGGCCACGTTGGAAACGTTTTCGAGACTCGTCTGCGAGTCGAAGCGTCGGGAGTCTCGGCGGCCAGCGCGCGAATAGTGAGCAAATGTCCAGTACTGGCCGCTGCGCGTAATTTCCTTGGTCTGAGAATCGATGGTTACAAAGCCAGCGCAGGGAGCGGGCCCGATATTGGGATGGCCCTTCTCGTCCAGCGCCAAGTTCCAGCTAATGAAGCAACGCGCCCAGTTGCGCAGGACGTCGGCGTTCTTGGTGGCCCATTTGTTCCAGTCGGTTTCGTAATTGGGATTGAGGATCGGACCGCCTTCGGTCCAATAAGCATGCTTCTCCGGGAAGGCGTCGTGCACGCGGGTCATCTCAGTGGCTACTCCGGCGTATCCGTGCCAGGCGACGCCGTCCACATACTTGTAGAGTTCAGGATCTTCAAACTCACAAACAACGCGTCCCCACAGGTTGTAATTGTGGTCCAGGATCCAGATTTTGGTGTCGAGCTTATTCTTTGCCAATTCCGGGCCGAGATGCTGGCCCACGTACTCAATCTCGTTCTCCTGCGCCCAGAAGCACGCCGGCATTTTTCCGTCCTGGTCGGTGTCGACTTCGTTCTGCGGGCTCAGCGAGTTGATGGGCACGCCCTCGGCAGCGTAGGCTTGCAGGAACTTGACGATGTACTTAGCGTAAACCGCAAGAGAGTGCTTGCGCATGCTTCCACCCAGCATCGACCCATTGGCCTTCATCCAGCCCGGCGGACTCCACGGGGCGGCAAAGAGGTAGAGGTCGGGATTGACCTTGCGGGCCAGCCGCAGTGTAGGCAGGATATATTTCCGGTCGAATTCAATTGAGAAGCGTTCCAACTCGGGGTCAGGATCGCCGTCGTCATAGCTGAAGGCTACGGTGGAGTAATCGCTCGAACCAATGCAAGTCCGGCAGACGTTCAGGCCCATTTCCGCGGGGTCGAAGAGCTCGTGAAACAAATGCTCTCGGACCGCTGGGTCAAGCTGGTTGATCATGTAACACGCTGCATCGGTGAAGGCTGCCCCGAAACCTAGGATCTCCTGATAAGTCTTGCTGGTGTCGAGCATGATCGCGTCGCCTGTCGCGCCGGTTGCAGGAACCCATTTGAGAGCAGGTTCCTGGGAGAACCGCTTGCCGCCCGCGGTGAGGCGCACATCGATACTGCCACTGGGAGCGTCTGCTTTGGATGTTTTCGATGACCGCGCGGTCTGGCCCAAGGCCACGCCAATCCCGCCCAATTTCAGTAAGTCACGACGACTATAAGTCGACATGGCTTTCTCCTGTTTATTTCCAGCTCAGTGTCAGTACCGAGGCCTCGGGTAAAACCACCTCGGCGGCCATGCCCGCCAGTTGCAGATGAATTTTTCTCTCTCCGCCGGTGTTGGTCAGCACTGCGGCCTGGCCGCCGTCGGGGTGTACGAAGGCCACGTGCGAAACCTTCTCCACCTGGCCTTGGGAATCGAAACGCCGCGCGCCACGACGGGCCGCGCGGCCAAAGTGCGCGAGCGCCCAGTACTGGCCAGTGCGCGTAATTTCGTGAGTCTTGGAATCGATACTCAGAACACCACCGGCCGAGAAGGGGCCAATATTGGGCCATCCCTTTTCATCGAGTGCCATATTCCAGCTTGTAATACAACGAGCCCAGTTCCGGAAGTTACTGGCAAATTGTTCTGCCCAAGTTGCCCAATCGGTCATGTAACCCGGGTCCTTGTAGTCGGGGCTGCACTCCGTCACGTAAGCATGCTTGTTGCGGTAGGCGTCGTGCACCTGGCTCATGGCTGTGTCCTTCCCGCCATAGACGTGCCAGGCTATGCCGTCAATGTACTTGTTAACGTCAGGATCCTGCAGTTCGCACATCGCTCTTCCCCAGAGGTTCCAGTTGTGGTCCAGGATCCAGATCTTGGTGGCAAGCTGGTTCTTCTCCAATGCCGGGCCGAGATGCTTGCCCACGAACTCAATCTCATGCTCCTGGGCCCAGAAGCAGGCGGGCATACGGCCGTCCTGATCGGTGTCCACTTCGTTCTGGGATGTCACCGCGTCGAGCACCACGCCTTCGGCTGCGTAAGCTTTCAGGTACTTCACGAAATAGTCGGCATACACTGCGAGGCTGTGTTTCCGCATGCTTCCGCCCAGCATGGATCCGTTCGATTTCATCCATCCCGGCGGACTCCACGGGGCGCCGAATACATACAGCTCCGGGTTCATCTTGCGGGCCAGGCGCAACATCGGCAGAACGTACGCGCGTTCGTGGTCAATCGAGAAACGCAGCAGCTCGGGATCCACGTCGCCATCATCGTAGCTGTAGGCCACGGTGGAATAATCGCTCGAACCAATACAAGTCCTGCAGACGCCGAAACCCATCTCGG
>Ga0182024_10011901_pt1 | contig 17347 bp, 10 predicted proteins | sample P32metaG_FD_120480 | JGI IMG/M metagenome (GOLD analysis project Ga0182024, IMG submission 120480) | Permafrost microbial communities from Stordalen Mire, Sweden - P3-2 metaG (Illumina Assembly) | ecosystem: Environmental > Terrestrial > Soil > Wetlands > Permafrost | place: Sweden: Stordalen...
CCGAAATTCCCGCTTCGGCGGTTTGAAGGATGCATTGAACGCGGGAGCCCAGGTACTGGGCAACTCGCTGGCGCAAACAGGCGCCTATTCTCCGATTTTCCTTATGCTATCGACCTCCGACGCGCCTCAGATGTTTGGCGGCTGGGCCCAGGTCGTGAGCCTATCAGCGGGGGCAGGGTTGGAGTACAACCTGGGAGCCATTATATTCTTCGATTTCTCGTTCGCTGCGGACATTGAAGCAGTCGCGCTTCCCGACGGTTTGATCATTGCCGCCATGGGCGGGGCCGCAGTCGCCGGCGCGAAAGCGTTCTTGTTTTTCCGTGGGTCCGACCTCATAACCAGCGCCACGATGGGCGGGAGCGACCTGCTCTACAGGATCTTCGCCAATTCGCGCTAATGTTTGTCGTCCGGCGGTGGCATTCGTAGCCGGCCGAGAATTAGGGCAGCTTCGGAAATACTGTTTAACAACGCGAGAGACGGAGATAACATCTATCAGTTCATCAACATCTATTTACACCATAGTCCATAGAACCGTCAGAGTTAGGGCTGCTTATCTTCAAGTTGCGTTTTGCAATTCTTGTTTGATAAAGTCTCGGCACCTCGAAAGTTCAAACTGAAAGGCTTCTACTATGGCATGGAAGTATAAACAGTCAACCGGCGAATTGGACCTGTCCAACATTCGGGTCGGATCAGGCTACTCAGGAACAGGCGCAGGTCGCAATAATCCGGCGATGCAAACTGTGCAAAACGTCGGCCCAATCCCGCAGGGCCACTACTTGATAGGCGCGCCACATGACACGGAAACTCACGGGCCCTACGTGATGCGGCTAACCCCTGAGCCAGAAACAATTACGTACGGGCGCGCTGGCTTTTTGATTCACGGCGACAATAGGCGACATGATGCATCACAGGGATGCATCATCCTCGACCCGCACCTTCGTCATCGCATCTGGCACTCCGGCGACAGGAGACTACAGGTGCTGCGATGAGAAAAATCCTCACTCTCCTCGCTTCGCTCTTCATCGCGCTTTCTTCTTGGTCTCAGCAAACCAGCTCTTCTGCTTCGCAGATGCGCGAGGAAATCGCACACTCTGGCGCGAAGACCGTGGTCAAGCAGTTGCAGTCTGGCTCTGGAAGGTCCTGGAAGAACTTGCTTTCAAATATCGAGTCAGGGAACGGCGAGTGGCTTCAGGTGGCGGTGGCCATTCGCCCCGGAGTAGATGCTAGCACCGGCGAGGATCTGACCTTCGCAATCGCCTCCGCCCTGCGAAAGAATCCTGTTACAGTACTTAAGTTGATCGGGCCAGGCTTTCCATTGGAGCATGTTTGTGATGTACCGCTAATTGAGCCAAACGATGCGCAGGTCGCGGCGTGGAAGCGCGATGCGCTTGCCGCTCTCAGCAGGGTCAAGGATCCAACCTTGACCGATAAAGTGCTTCATTGTCGCGCGGCGCTCAATGCTGTGAAGTGAGCCTTGAGGTTTCAAAACAGGGAGATCACGGCGATCGCTCACAGTGAGCCAGAGCCTGAAATGGCCGCCCACGGAATCCGATTCGATGCCTTTGCCCTTCACTCAATGCTTCATCAAGAACACAACCGTCACCAGAATGGCAACCAGCAAAACGATGATCACAACCAGCAGCACCGGCACATACTGCTGCAGCTTCGCCACCCCAGGAGCAGCCGCGGCCGCCGGCGGCGCGGCGGGAGGCGCGGGGATCGGCGGAGTTGGAAAATGCACGCCAGGCGCCTGGGGCATACTACCGCCCGGCATCGCGCCAGCCTGTGGCGCGTGAAACATCGGATAGCCGGGAATCTGCGGTTGCGGTGGAGGATATCCAGGGATCTGCGGAGGTCCTCCCGCGGAAACCGGCGGCTGCGGGGCCGCTCCCGGCGTCGGATTCGCCGTGCCTGCCGCACGCTTCATCGCCTCTTCTCTTACTCGGGAGGCATCGATAATCTTCGTAACGTCACTTGGACCGGTCGCTCGAATTCCAGGGGCTACTGGCGCATTCAGTTTGCCTCCCTGCCCGCCTGAAGCTTCGGGTGCGCGCTGCGCCGGCGGCTGATTCCAACGGGGCGCTCTTGACTCTGGCTCAAAGGGCCCCTCGGGCGTATTCCCCTGGCCAAATTTCCGGGTTAATCCGCTTGACTCAGCTCCCGTTTGAGAATTCCCCGGGACAACCCCAACGCCTGGAACTTGCGCATTTGAGGGCTGATCCAGCATTTGAATAAGACGCGTAATGCCGACATCGTTTCCTGTGGGTGGGCCTGGGACAGATGCTGGATTCGCCAGCGACGGTCGAGCGAAAGGATCCCAGTTTGAAGCGGGCTGAGTGAATGTGCCGGAGTTAACGGCGAGATTTGCCCTCTCCGCTTGCGGTGCGGGGGCTTCATGGAACACAGGCGTGGCGGAAGCCGAATCCTGTTCGAGCGCCAGCATCCGTGTGAAGGAATCCGCATTCGCTTAAGAGGGGTCCACCGCGGGGCGGTCACTTGAAACCGGGCTTGATAAACCTGCCCCGGCCCCCCCGAAGGTTCCGATCAGTTTGGTGAATTCTCCCGGCGCATTAGCTCCCGAGGTTTTACTTCCCCGCCTTGCTTCCTGGCCAGCCCCGGGTTCACCCCCCTCCGAAGGCTTTCCCAGAATGTCGCTTTTCTCGGAAGCATCGGCCGACACTGCCGCCGGCAAGTCTGTAAATCCACTATTCCCAGAATCAACAGTCGTTTTTCCGGGCCCTTCAGTTAAAGACGAAACGGAAACCTCTTTCGTCTTGATGGATGGTTGCGCCGGCGTTGACGCGGACGCCGGCGCGCCGAGTTTCCGGAGCAAGGATGTAAATCCGCTGTCCTGGTCAGAATCGCGATTCTCCGCCTCATACGCCTTTCTCGCAGGGGTCGCAGGCAATTCGCTTTCAAACGTGCGGAAAAGCTGTGTCAACGCTCCGCCACCGGCCGCAGCGTTCATATTGTCGGTTTCGGCCAGCGTGTTGTTGCCTGCAGCTTCACTGATCGGTCGCTTCGCCGGAACGGGCCCTCGTTCCAGGGATGCCAACCGCAACCGGTCCAGCAATTCCGTCGAGCTTTCCGCATCACTTTGACCCACCACCACTTTATGTACGACGGGCTCCGCCAGAGTTTTTGTGCCCATGGCAGGCCGTGGCTTTTCGATTTCCGCTGTCCGGAAGACTCCGGGCCCGGGCTCTGGGGTTGCGCCGAATCCTTCCGGCGGTTCAGACGGTCTCACCTTCGCAAAAACTGCCGACGCTCCGAGGTCCCGCTCGCTGGTGAAATCAGCCTCCCCTGGAGGTTGTGACGCGTTCGATCCTCCAGGTCTCGACGGTTTATCCATGAAACTGGCCTCCGGTGCAATGGGGGTAGCATAAACCATTCTTCGCAGAGTGATTAACCTAAAAAGATATTTCTTCAATTGGGTTGCACCCGATCTCTGGTGCGAATAAACTCATCGCAGAATTACCCGGTATCGTTCGAACATTCTGTTCGCGCCTTTGAGACGCGCTTCGCGATTTCTGAAGCGAAACCGGTCATCCTCTCCAGCCCACGGTGGTAACCCAATTATGAAGTTCCTTTCCCGAGTTGTATGGTCAGAAGGAATGCATCTCGGCCCCCATCATTTCCAGACCCAGAGCCGGTACTTCGAGGACACGCTCTGGTTTCTGAACTCCAATGTGCGCCAGGAACCCTGGGGCTTTCTTCATTTTTCGATCGACACAGAGGCGTTGCGTAACGGGCATGCCGTCCTGAGCTTTGCATCCGGAATTCTGCCTGATGGCCTAATCTTCGATCTGCCTGACTGCGATGAGATTCCCGATGCGGCGGAGTTGAGCCGTCTCTTCTCGTTTACTGACAGTGAAATCATCCTCCACCTGGCGGTTCCACCGCGGCGGGATCAGGGGCTTGACTGCAATGAGACTGAGAATTCAGTCTCGAGGTATCGCCCGGTTCAACGCACACTTCGGGATGATTCCTCAGGTCAGGGAGAATTCAATGTCTCCTTTGCTCAGAAAAATCTCGTCCTTTTGAGTCATTCCCAGGTTTCCGAAGACACCGTTTCTTTTCCCATAGCGCGCATTGTCCGCGACGGCCAGGGCGGATTTGCGTGTGATCCTGACTTCATACCTCCATGCCTGCGTATAGGGGCCTGCGAGGCCCTCGTCCTAATTCTGCACAGGCTGGTTCAGACTATCGAAGAGAAAGTGATTTCCACACGCCAATCGAGGCCCGGTTCCAGTGGACTGGAGCTCGGCACTTCCGCGCTTGATGTTGCCAACTACTGGTTTCTCCATGCGCTCTGTTCTGCGATTCCTGCTTTGCAGCATCATCTTCAAGACCGGCGCAGTCATCCGGAAGAGGTTTACCGCGAACTTGCCAGCCTCGCCGGTGCCCTAAGTACCTTTTCCCTGGAATCGAATCTGGCCGAGATTCCGCAGTACCGGCACCGGGATCTCACAACTACTTTTAAGCAGATGGACTCCCTCATTCGACGATACCTCGAGACTGTGAGGCCACCTAACAACATCGCCCTGCAATTCCGCCAGACGGATCGCTATATCTATGAGGCGGATTTGACGGATGAGAGGTGCCTGCGCCGCGCCAAGTGGATATTGGGAATCCGATCCTCAATCAACGATTCGACCCTCCTGCGTCAAACTCCAAAGCTCATGAAGATCTGTTCGGCCGCAGGTGTTATCAAGCTGGTTGAGCGCGCGCTCCCCGGCCTCGAGCTAACCCACCTTCCTGTTCCACCGGCTGCGCTTCACGCCCAGGCGGACATGCACTACTTCTCCATCTCGCTGAGCGGCGCGTGCTGGGAGCATATTCTTCAGACCAAATCCAAGAAGGTGGGAGTCTATCTGCCCGGCGACCTAGGCGACGCAATCTTTAACCTCACCGTCCTGTTGGAGTCCGCAGCATGACTTCTTCCGATCTCGCGCTTCAAGAGTTGAGGACCAACAATATTGCCCTGGCATTCCAGGAGGTTTTTACTGTCATTCTCAGAACGCGCTTCGCCGTTCAGCGTGTTGAAGATGCCGAGTCCTTCCGCGCCACACTGCGAAAGATGATTTCCGGTGCAGTAAAGGAGTGCTCTGCCCAAGGATACAGCGATGAGGCCTCGAAGATGGCTATCTATGCCATGATCGGCTTCCTCGACGAAAGTGTCTTAAGCTCCAAAGACCCCATGTTTGCGGAGTGGCCTCGGCGCACCTTGCAGCAGGAGATGTTCGGAAGCAACATCGCAGGTGAGAACTTTTTCCGCAACGTCACGGAACTGCTAAATCGGCCGGAATCCGCCGAAGTTGCCGATGTGCTCGAGTTGCACGCTCTCTGCCTTCAGCTCGGCTACCGAGGCCGGTTCGCATTTGGAGATGCCTCGGAGATCCACGTGATTCTGCAACGAATCCGCGACAAAATCGCCCGGCTTCGAGGCCAGTATGCGCTCTTCCGTCGCTCCGAGACGCCACCTGCTCCGACGCAGCCCAAACGGGACATATGGGCCTTCCGGCTGGGAATCACTGCCATCGTTTTGTCCGTCTTTATCATACTGGCCTATCTCGGATACATCGTCTTATTACGGCAATCCCTTCCTTCGACCGCCCAACTGCCGGGAGACTCGCTTGGAATCCCCGCTTCCGCAGCGGGGTCATTTCAACGGCCAATGAGCATCGAGGAAATATCCCTATGAAACGCATCCTGATTGGGATACTGATATTTGTCCTCTATCTGGCCCTGATCATTTGGGGTGGGATCGCGCTGAACTTTGACGGCACAAAACTGATCCTCTTTTGCTTGATTCTCGGCTTGTTGGGCGCGGCGGCTGTTGCCTTCGTTCTCTGGTATTTGCATCGATTGAACAGCGGATCCGCAGCTGGAAATGACACGCCCGACACCGTGAACCTTAATTCCCTGCTTCGCGGAGGCAATGCACGCATCCGGCAAGGGGGGCGAGCCCCGTCCATGGCGTCCATGCCTCTGATCTATGTCATCGGAGACGAAAACTCCGCCAAAACGCAGACCGTGCTCCAGTCCGGCCTTGATCCGGAGCTCCTCGCAGGCAATGTGTATCAGGACGGAGTAATCGTTCCTACCGAGCTCATCAACTTATGGCTGGCCGGCAACTACATCCTCGTGGAGGCCGGAGGTGCGCTTATCCGACGGCCGTCCCTTTGGCTGAGACTCGTCAAGGCTACTCTGCCTGCCCGGCTGGGCTCCGCATTTTCAAAGGACAGCCGGCTCCCGGCGCGCTCGGTCCTGGTTTGCGTGAGTATCGAGCGAATACTTGCCCCCAACACCACAGAACAGATTCGCTCATTGGCTCAAACTCTCAATGAGCGCCTCCGTCAGCTCTCACAGACCCTCGGCATTTCGCTGCCCATCTACGTCCTCTTCACCAAGATGGATAATATCGCCCCCTTTGGCAGCTACGTTAGTCGCCTATCCGAGGAAGAGGTGAAAGTACCCATCGGTTCCCTCCTTTCCGCGCCCGAATCGGGCTCGGGCCTTTATACAGAGCAGGCGACTGCCCTCATCAGCAGTCGCTTCGACCAGCTCTTGTACGCGCTTTCAGAATTCCGGCTCGACATCCTTTCCCGCGGCGGCGAACTCAAGGAACTGGCGCAGGCATATGAGTTCCCCCGCGACCTGCGCAAGCTGCGCAGCGGGATCGTATCCTTCCTCACGGAAGTAGCGCGTCCCAGTCAAATTGGGGTCAATCCTTTCTTACGTGGATTCTTCTTCACCGGCATGCGTGCCCACATGGTTGAGGATGTCATCGACGTGGGCCCGGCTCCGTCCCGCGCGCCGATTTCTCTGGACGCTGGAGCGACACGCATCTTCTCAGTCTCTGCCGCTCAGGCCTCACACATCCCCGCCCCGCAGTCCCGCTCGGGTGGAATGCGCAAGGTTCCGCAGTGGGTGTTTCTTCCGCAGCTGTTTTCGAAAATTCTCCTCGCTGACAAGTCTGCCCTTGAAACGAGCCGCGCCAGCACTCGAACCAACTTCCTTAGGCGTGCACTGCTCGCCACCGCGAGTGGTGTCCTTTTGATTCTCCTAACGCTGATTACCATTTCTTTCTTCAATAACCTGGCTCTCGAACGGCGCGTTGCCGCTTCCGCGGCCGCGCCCGTTTCTCCGGTCGCATCTGGCGCATTTGCTTCCCTTGCGGACCTGCAGTCACTCGAGAACCTGCGGGCCGTCCTGGACGAGTTGCGCGGTTATAACGTGCATCGGCCCCTCCTGTACCGGATGGGTCTTTATCAAGGCGAGGCCCTCTACCTCGTTGCCTGCCGGGCCTATGCGAACAAGTTCAGCGCTCTGCTCCTGGCTCCCACCCAGGCAAAGATCGTCGAAAAGCTCAGCGCCCTCTCTGCACCGCCGCCACCCGATGCCATATACAGCGCAACTTACGATCCGCTGAAGGCTTACATAATCACGACCAGCAATCCGGATCCGGATACCGATCAGGATACCCGCACGTTTCTGCCTCAGGTTCTTGCCGCGGAATGGGCCGGCAATGCTGCCCCGACCGCCGACATTTCCAGCCTGGCCAAGACTCAATTCACTTTCTATGCCGAGCTTCTCCCCGGAGCTTCCTCCTGCCTGGCCATGGCCGGAGGTGCTCCTAACGAAGTAGCGCTCGAAAAGTCACACGCCTACCTCAACGGATTCAAAGGGTACCAGCACATCTACCTGAACATGCTTTCCGCCGCCAATCGCAGGTTCAAAGACTTCACTTTTAATGAAAGATTCCCTGGTTCTTCGACGTCCATCATCGACCACTACCGGGTGCAGGGAGCGTTCAGCAAGGAAGGTTACGTCTTCATGCAGAACGCAATCTCGCACCCCAATGTGTATTTTGGCGGCGAGAAATGGGTCCTACAAGCCCCCCCCCCAACAGAGGACGATCTAGCCAAACTCTCTGTCGATTTGCAGGGGGCCTACACCAAGGATTACATCAAAGCCTGGCAAGACTACCTCAACAGCGCCAGTTATGTTCCATCTCCTTTCGTCTACAAAGACTTTGAGGATGCAGGACACAAGCTCAGCCAGCTCGACGTCGATACGTCGCCTTTACTTGAGCTGTTCTGGCTTCTGTCAGTCCACACAGCTTCCGCTTCGCCGGAAATCGCAACAGTCTTCCAGACGCCGCAAAAGGTGGTTTCAGCCTCTAGCCCGGAGCAACACCTGATCGGCGGTTCAAACCAGAAATACATTACTGATCTGAAGAATCTCGAACAGGCGATAAGAGAAATCTCGATCAATACCACCAATCCTAGCGACCAGAATGCTGCCCAGCCGATTGTCGGCCCGGCCACCACCGCCCAACTGGATACCGACGACTTGGTCCCCAGACCTCAGCCCGGTAGCGTTGAACAAAAGAGCTTCGATCTTCTGGAAGCCCCCATTAAGGCAGCCGAAAACCTGGCTCAACAGGCGCCTCTCAAAGCCGCAGGTGCCGGCGCCAAGGCATTTTGTGACCAGCAGATCGCACCTCTTCTAAAGGAATTTCCTTTCAAACCAGACGCCACTACAGAAGCCACCACCGAGGAAGTCGCCCAGGTTTTTGCACCCGGATCGGGGTCCTTCGCCAAGTACATCAGCACCCTCCAACTTTTCGTAACCCAGCAAGGGCCTCAGTTTTACTCTGCCCAACCGACCAAAGTACCCGTCAACCCGGCCTTCCTCAGCTTCCTCGGCAAGGCACAGAGGATTTCCAGCGCCCTCTTTCCCCCCGGCAGCAATAAGCCATCGCTTGACTTCACGCTGACTGAGCCGCCCGGTGCTCCCAATGCCGTGCTTACCGTCGACGATCAGAAAATCTCCACCGATGGACAAAAAGTTCAGTTCCGTTGGGAATCACGGCCAGACGGCAAAACCAGCATTGCGTTGGAGGGGAACTCAAGGACGCCACCTGGTGGGCCATGGTCCGTCTTCCACCTTGGCTTTGTCGCGGAGCACAATCCACCTAACCGTCTGAAATACAACCTGCAGACGAATAACCAGACCAACGGCGTCGCGCTCTTTGATGCCTCAGGCCCCGGAGCCGAACTCCTCAATAAGGACTTCATGAAGGGCTTCCAATGTGTTTCTAACGTCGCTCGATGACCACCGTTTGAAAGCGCGCAGGATACCTGACCGCTTTACCAGGAAATTAGTGCTGACGTTAGAGCAATCTTCGACGGTGATCGAAAATGAATCTATCCGGGATGCGGCGACCGGACGAATGCTGCATCAAATGAGATGAAATATGACCGACGAGAATCCCGATCGGCTTTCGCAAGCCGCGGCCTCGCAAGGGCCGATGCATGAAGCGGTGCCTCATGCGGAGCCGGCTGAGGATCTTCCTCCGTTGCTGGAGGAGAGCGGGACGCAATCGCTGACGGAACCTTCCGGCTTCCCGGCACAGATTCCTGTTGTGATGCCTGCTTCTTCTACGGTCAGTGGCCCAGCACCGGTCCGACTTGCGGTTTCCGTTCTCAGCGACGTTGGTTGCGTGCGCACCAACAATGAGGACGCCTTCGGATACGACGAAGATCTCGGCATCTACGTCGTCTGCGATGGTATGGGAGGCATGGCCAGCGGCGAAATCGCCAGTTCCCGGGCAGCGGCGATCATTGTCAACTCCTTTGCGTACTCTGCCTCATCACCAGTCCCCGTCAGCACACGGCTACTACATGCCATCAATGCGGCGAATACGTACGTCTGGGAAAATGGGCAGATCCCTGAAAACGAAGGTATGGGGACTACCGCCGTCGCCGCCGCCCTCGACGGGGAAAAGCTGATCGTCGGCAACGTGGGCGACAGCCGGGCCTACGTCAACCAGGATGACCGGTGTGTGCAACTCACTGTCGACCACTCTTACCTAAACGAACTTATTCGCGGCGGCGACGTCGCCATTGAAGATGCGCCTAACGTAGACCTTCAGGGAATGGAGTCCGTCATCACCAGGGCGGTTGGCGCAGCAGCCGAGGTTCAGCCCGACTTCTTCTCGATTGATCTCAAATCCGGAACCGCCGTCCTACTAGCCACAGACGGCCTGACTCGTTACCTGCTTCAGGATGAGATTGCAACAATCCTGCGCGCCTCGCCTTTCGAGTCCGTCTGCGCCAACCTAATTGGTCTGGCCAAAGAGCGCGGCGGCCAGGACAACATTACGTGCCTGCTCTTGCTCGCGCTGCCGGCTTGATCGAACCGGACTATCTAAGTGTCGTTGCCAAGTGTGGCGTACTCTCTACAATCCAAGCTCCGATCGAAAAGCACAATAAACTGCCAAAGCGGGCCTTTAACATAGGCGAGCAATCTATCGCAGGATCTGCGCAACGATCTTCGTTAATGCACGAAAGATCGGGCCGCGCCTCATGGCATTCATTGTTGTATATCGCCAAATTCCATCATGAATAGAGCGGAGCGCAGTAGCTGTTCCAAGATTTAATGTAGTTCATGGGCTTGAGCCCGTGGGGTGACCGACCGTTGTAGTAAACCCACCAATATTCAGCCTGGTCGTCTAGTCCTTCTGGAATTGGAACGGGAATTGAACAATATTTCACTCGCGCCATAGCAGCTGCAAATAGGTGGTTCGTCGTAAGTTCGAGAAAGGTGGGCGGATTCTTGGAAGATGTCGCAAGAACGGCAGCTTTGAGAGCCGCGTTGTGCTTCTTCGAAAGGACCCGGTTGAACATATCATGAAAGGTTGACTCCTCCATCTGAAACATTCCCCTTGCTGGGCCGCCACCAAACTGCACGAAATTAGTGAAGTTGCTTTCGACGGCGGCCGTACCCATAAGCAAACGTTCGGCCGGAACGCTATAAAGGCCAAGCCTTGCCAAGGCGGGTTGGATGTAGAGCAAACGGGCAGTGGCGGGTTCGATCATCGTGTCAACTCTTCATCGATAGAGAGCGCGCAGTAACGTGCAAAGACGACGCCGTTCGTGACCGCCAGGTAATCCGGTTTGTTTCGAACATGAATAGCAACGGCCACACCCAGCTTAGCGGCGGCGACAAGTTTGGAGTAATAATCTCGATTGCGCGCAATGGTTTGCAGATCGGCGGCCGTAAGGTTGGCCTGCGGTTTGTTAAGACTCCCCATGCCTACAATCAAATTGTCGGAGTCGCAGTTGGCGGTCCGGATCGAGAGTTGTGGAAGCTTGATGCCAACGGCGAAATGGCCTTCTGCATCTGGTGCTTGTAGACCATCCCCGGTAAAGACCAGGGCAGAGGCGGGGACGTTGAGGGTAGCAGTCCGCATTGTCTGGGAGGCAGCAGAGGCCCCGCCCAAGATTAGGGAGCTCAAAACGAAGCTACTGACACCACGTCCGATCAAGAAGTTACCCTTTGTTTTAGCGGACCAGAATGAATGCGACCATGTTAATCCCTGCGTTTGATCAAACGCAACGCAAAAGAAGGCCTGGCGTCCTGAGGAGCTTCGGGCTGAGCGCATTTGCTTCAACGCCAGGCGTACCGGTCCGCTTCGGCGAAACCCCTCAAGGGCTCCGGAGAGTCAGAAGCCCGTTTTCTTCGTGCCCCTTTTCTGTGTTAACGTTTTGACCAGACCCCTCGGAATCTGAACGAAGCGTCGCCTCATTGAATGCACGGTTAAAGTGCCCAATTGGGCGGCCTCTCCCGCTTCGAAAAGGGATCCGGCAGAACAATGGAAAACGTAACCACGGGAAAGGTCGGAAAATACGAGCTCATAAGGGTCCTGGGCCGTGGGGGCATGGGCGAGGTTCTGCTCGCCCGGGACTTGGACCTGGATCGCCGAGTGGCTATCAAGAGGCCTTTAAAGTCCGCCATGGCCGACGGCCTGGCTCGTTTTCAGGTAGAGGCCAAAGCAGCCACCCTGCGCCACCCCAACATTCCGGCCGTTTACGAAATGGGTGTGCAAGACGGTTTGCCCTTCATCGCCATGGAATTTGTCGAGGGCGAGGGACTCGATAAGATCATCGATTCCGGCAAGCAACTTGATCTGATCACCAAGCTGGGCATCATCGAGCAAGTTTGTTCTGCGCTCTCGTACGCCCACGAAAAAGGAATCATACACCGGGATATAAAGCCGGCCAACATAATTGTGCAGCCGGACGGGGTTGCCAAAATCATCGACTTCGGCATCGCCAAGATTCAAGCCGACGAGAAGACCGGACTTACCCAGACAGCCCAAGTCATCGGTTCGCTTCATTACATTGCGCCCGAAAGATTCAAGCCCGGTCCAATTGACGGCCGGGTCGACATCTTCTCCGCTGGTGTCACGCTCTTCAAATTGCTGACAGGGGAGGAGCCGTTCACTGGTGGCGAATCGACCGCCTCGTACAAGATCGTGAACGAGGCGGCCACTCCGCTTGCGACCTATTTACGCGATTACCCTCCAGAACTCGACGAAATCATCGCAAAATCCCTTGCCAAGAATCCCGATGACCGGTACGCAACGGGCGACGATTTTGCCGATGCGCTGCATGAGGTGATCGAGGTCCTCAAACGGAGCCGCGTCTCGGAACTCTTTAGCGATGCAGAGCGGCTCGCAACGGAGAGGCGCTTCTCCCCCGCTCTCGAACTCCTCGAAGAGGCAGTCAGACTCGACCCCGCAAACACTCAGGTAAGGAAGCTCCGCAAGTTCGTTCGGGAACACCAGGAGCGCTTGCGGCGGGCCGAGCGGATCCGTGAATGCACGGCCCGTGCCGATATTGCACTGTTATCCGGAAGTTTTGAAGAAGCGCTCGCGGAACTTAAAGAGGCTCAAAGCTTCGATATCACTTCTGCGGAAATCAGGGAGCGAATCCGACTTGTCGAAGACAAAAAGCGCCGCCACGAAAGGACCACCCTGGCCTTGGGCGAGTCGGAGGCAGCCAGACAGAGAGGTGATATTACGGCCGCGCTCCGGATCGTGGCTAAGGCCCTCGTGGACGATCCTGACCATGAAAAGCTCGTCGCATCGCATGCAGCTCTGACCAAGCAAGCAGAGATTGAAACTCAGCGCAGCAGAATCCTGGAAATACTGGACCTCGCTCGCAAGGAACTTGAGGCGAGAAATCTCGACGCGGCGGAGAGCCTCCTTGGCGAAGCCGAAAGCATCGATGTCCAATACCCGGAAACTGAATCGCTGCGCGGAGAACTGACCAGGTTCAAGGAACAGGAACAGCGTCGGGAAGCCCTTGAAGAAATTCATGCCAGAGTCAAAGAGTTCATCAAGACCGAATCCTATATCCAGGCAACGGAATTACTCGATCGAGCGATCGCCAAGTTGCCCAATGAGGCGTTGCTGCACCGCTTGAAAGCTGAAGTTGACGCCGAATCGCAAAGAGCCGAGGCGAGGCGATTCGTGGAAGGCGCGATTTCCCGCGCCGAGGAACTCTTCTCAAGCTCACCCTTCGAAGCATTGGCTGTTCTCCAAAACGCCCTGGACAAAATGCCCGGCAACGAACAGTTGCTTTCCAACGAGCGTTCGCTCCGCCGGCAGTTGGACGCGCTACGGGGTGACCAGATTCGTTCCGACACGCTCCACAGGGTGCAGGAACTCATGGCTGGAAAACAGTTCGACAAGGCCATCGGAGTTCTGCAATCTTACGAGATTGAATTTGGACATCATGCGGATATCGAAGATCTCCTGGTCTTTGCGCGGGAAGAACTGGCGAACCAGATTCGCCGTATCCTCATCGAGCGCTGCACTTCTGAGGGACGCGCCCTTGTCCGTGATGGACGACTGGACGAAGCCATTCACTTGCTGGAGACGGGTATCGACCAGACGGCCGATGCTTCCTTGTCCCGGCTTCTCCAAGAAGTCCGGGAACAGCAAGTTGAGTTTTCCCGCAGACTCGCCGTGCTCCAGAAACGCGTCACGCTCCTACGCGAACGTGGCGAATTGGATGAAGCTATTCGACTCTTGCAGGAACACCTTGCCGGGAGCCCCGGCAACTCTGCACTTCGAGAGCTACTGGCCACCTTACGTGCGGAACTCGATGCCACGAAGGCGACCGCCCAGGCAATCGATGCGGCTAACGAAGCAATCCGGAAAAGAGACTTTGCCGGGGGATTGGAATCGCTGCAGCTGGTTCTGAGTGCCTATGGAGAATCACCGGAACTCTCCCGTGCGATTCGGGATCTCCAAGCAGAACGATCCTTGTACGCCCAAGAAGTGGTGGGGCAATCCATCGAGTCGGCGCGTGCCGCACTACTCAAGAACGATCCCCAGGCCGCGCTGGCCTGCCTGAAGAGCGCAACTCAATGGATGGAGTTCGCCGATCAACAAAAGCAGGCGGACTGGCAGCGCATTGGGCAGTCCGTCAAGAAGGCGTTGGAGCGGGCCGTGCCTGCGGCAGGCTCTGGAGCCGTTTTCGATGAACAGTTATTGAAGATCGAGACGACCAAGCCCAGAAAGATGCCAATTTGGGCCATTGCCGCGGCGGCGCTTGCTTTGATGGGCGGACTGATATGGCACTTTGCCCTGGGCGGCAAGCTGGTTTCGCCGTTTTCGAAGCCCGAGCCGCCCTCCACCGGTGGTGGTCGGCCCCTAACGGGTCCTACACCACCGCCGTCGCACAAAGGGACATTAGTCATTCAGGTCAACGAGAAAGGAACGAACCTTCCTGTCAAAGAAGCTAGCGTATATGACAAAGACGCACTGAAAGACTTCACCAAGGCGGATGGTTCGATTCGTCTTCATGTTGATTCTGGCAAGCATTCCATTCGAGTCTCCGCGTTCGGCTATGCAGATTCGTCTCCAATCTCGTCATTGGTTGCGGAAAACGAGCAGCAGGCTCTGCGCTTCGAACTGGTGAAATCGGCAGGTTCGGCCAAGCAGGACCCGACCGCGTATCTGTCCATTCACTCCACGCCCGGCGCGACGGTATCTCTCGGCAACGAGCAGCGCGGGGTGACCAACTCGGACGGCGATCTGCCCATCTCTGTGCCGCCGGGCTCCTACCCGCTCGTCCTGGCCGAGACGGGCTACACGAGTATGAGCCAGAACCTTACCGTCAAGGCAGGAGAGCACCGCGAAATAACGATCCCTTTACCTTCAATCGTCAAAGCAGTTGTCCAGCCCCCGTTCGTGGCGTTTTACGCTTCCGCCAATCCAATCGTCCAGGGCCAATCGACAGTGCTCAACTGGAATACCTCCAATGCCACCGAGGTCATGATCGATCAGGGAATTGGCGGCGTCGACGGATCCAGCCAGACCACAGTAAAACCGCAGACCACTACAACATATACGCTGACCGCAAAAGGAGAAGGGGGAACCGTGGTGCGTCCGGTGATTATTACCGTTTCACCCAAGGTTTTGCCACCCGCGATCACGGCATTCAGCGCGTCCCCGAGTCAGATTGTGCAGGGCCAATCGACAGTTCTCAGCTGGAGTACATCCAATGCCAGCGAGGTCACGATCGATCAGGGAATTGGCCGCGTCGACGGAACCAGCCATGCTAAGGTAAGTCCGCTGTTCACTACAACATATACACTGACCGCAAAAGGAGACGGCGAACCGGTGGTGCATATGGTGAATATCGACGTAAGGATTGCCGAACCGAAAATTGCGCTGCAGGCAGCCGTCGATAAATATTACTCTGCCTTCAATGCGCACGATGTAGGTAAAATCCAGGCTGCATGGTCGGGAATGACTGGCGGTCAGGCAAAGACGTACGAAAAGCAATTCAAGGACTACCCCAAAACGACTTCGACTGGGGATTGCCGCGGTGCTTCGCCAGTGATTTCGGGAGATACTGCAGACTGGGCGTGCACGGAAACAACGATTGTCGATCCGGGCGCGAAGAATCCGACCACATCACATCACAACATTCACTTCCGCTTCGCGAAAAAAGGCGGAGAATGGGTTATCGTCGACCGCGACTGAGCGCTCCGCATCTGCCGAATCGAGTTACAGGTGTGCGCCCCAGGGATTGATCCTGCCAGTTTCCCGAAACGTGGAGAGGCTGTCAAACGTGGAGAGGCTGTCAATTGATCCGCACGACGAAGCTGACGCGCGATTCGCGGGCTTGGCGATGCAGCCTGTGGAGGGTCAACCAGGCATATTGTGGTCTTCCGGAAAAGTTGGCGCCGTTGTGCCGCCCCGCGAAACATAGGAAGAACTTGGTTGACTCCGCATAAATAATTCACTTGACTTTGAAAACTATCATCCATAACATGGCTCATCGACAAAAGCAGTAATATTCCCCTGGACGAATGACCACCGCTCAATGCCAGGGACCGTCTTGTTCAGGGCCTGTTCGGTCTTGCGGTTGGGCGGCGTTCGCGCATCCTCAAACTTGACTTTCAGTTGTGCCTCATTCCTGGTTTGCAATGGATCGAGTCACACCTCAATCCGCGTTAATCCCCCGACGCGTTGCTCAACCTTGAGCGCCGCGGTCGGCCCTTTACCCTCGGGTTTGAGAATCCCAGATATGCGACCTGCATGTTTTGACATCTGCCCGAAAGATCGTCCGCGTGGGAGATCGATTCCCACCATCCATTCAGTAGCATTGGAGAATGCATCTATGTCACGGCGAGCCTTGAACCTTGCGTGGAATATAGTCTGTGGGATCTCTGTATGCCTGACCGGGGGGGCAGCTTTTGCGGCAACCCAGCCCGCAGAGCTCAACAGGCCTGTCGTCGTCACCAGGACCCTCCTGCATGCTGCTCCTTTTATTCAACTGGCAACGGCTCCAATTGGCGCGGCAGTGCGCGATCTGAATGGTGACGGGAAGCCGGATCTAGTGTTTACGAGGGAAGGCGTGTCTTTTGTGACCGTGATGCTGGGCGACGGAGTGGGTGGATTCTCTTCGACCGCAAATTACGCCGCCGGAATTCAACCGGGCCAGCTCATACTGGCGGACTTGAAGGGGCGGGGAATTCTCGACATTGCCGTTGTCGACAAATCGAGTGCTTCAGTCAAGGTTCTCTACGGTAACGGGGACGGTACGTTTGCACCGGCCGTTTCATTTCCGACGCTCGCAAACTCATTGAATCTAGTGGTTGGAAACTTCGGTGGCAGCGGCAGGGATCTTGCCGTAATCACCTCTTCGGGCGCTGCGATTCTGCTGAACGATGGGTCGGGAGGCTTTGCATCGCCAGTTATTAAAGCGCTCGCCACCTCGCCAGTTGCGATTGCGGCGGGGGACTTCAGTTCCAGCGGCCTCGACGATCTGGCTCTGGCGAATCAGGACGGAACGCTTACCGTGCTGCAGAACCGGGGCCACGGCCTGCTCAACGCACTTTCTCCGATATCGATATCCGGGTCATCGCTTTCATCGATTGTCGCCGGCAATTTCAATGGCGATGGAAATCTCGATCTTGCTGTAGCACGGCCGGCGTCCAATGACGTGGCTATATTGTTGGGCCGCGGCGACGG
>Ga0182024_10011902_pt1 | contig 17342 bp, 17 predicted proteins | sample P32metaG_FD_120480 | JGI IMG/M metagenome (GOLD analysis project Ga0182024, IMG submission 120480) | Permafrost microbial communities from Stordalen Mire, Sweden - P3-2 metaG (Illumina Assembly) | ecosystem: Environmental > Terrestrial > Soil > Wetlands > Permafrost | place: Sweden: Stordalen...
CGTGTTTCCGAGATGCGCGCTTCTTCTCACGGTGTTTGAGAGGATGTCGCCGGAGGATGCGGCGGTCCTCCTCGATGTGGATCGGGACTTAGTCCGGAAGGCCCGGATCATCGGCTTGCAGGAACTGACCCGCACCCTCACCAGGATGCAGAGTTGGGCTTATAGGGCCGACCGATTATGTGAACGGACCACGAAGTTACAACATGCCTGAAAAAACGATTCACAATTTCGATCAACTAACCGCCGGCCAGAACGTAGCCTGGAAACTCGGCGGAATGTGGTGCGACCTGATGCACAACGCGCCCATGTGGCCGATTCACGGCCAATACGAATGCCCCACCTGTGGCCGCCGGCACCCGGTGCGCCGGGCCTGACCGGCGATTTTCACGCTGCACGGAAACCTGACTGATCCGGAGAGAGTCGCAAATGCCACAGGCTGTTCCATTTTTTCGATCCGCGTTAACCCGATCGTTGTTACTGGCGATAATCGCCATCCCGGCGATCTTTGTGCCTCTGCACCTCGACGCCGCCGACGGATCCGTTATTGTATCCGCCGATCCGGCCGCGATAGCATTTGCGCGCTACAACGCCGGCCTGTCACAAAACAGACCATGGAGCCTCGAAACCATAGAAATTGACGCGTCGCTGTCAGGACGGGAGGAGCGAGGGCGACTGCGCGCGATTCGTCGGCTATTGCCGCCAGGGAAGCTGGAATATCGGGTTCTCGAAATGGCGGGAGATACGACTGTGAGGCACCAGGTGATCTTCCGCTACCTGTCAGCGGACTCGCAGGCCGTCGCCGTACCAGCGGCCTCGGTTGCCATTACGGTTGCAAATTACAAATTCCGTTACCATGGCGCAGTGGAGACTGGCGGCGCGATAGCGTATTCCTTTCTCATCACGCCGCGCCAGAAGCGGGAGGGCCTGATCAAAGGTGAACTTTGGATTGACGGCGAGACCGGCGCGGTTGTGCGCGAGTCCGGGTACTTCGTCAAGAGCCCATCGATATTCGTGAAGCGGATCACTGTCACTCGGGAGGCGGTCCTGCTTGATGGACTGGCCGCTGAGCGTATCACTCATTTGTCCATAGATACCCGGCTGGTTGGACGGGCCGAACTGACCATCCACGAACGTCCCTTTACCGATCCCGAGCAGGGCATTGAGGAATGAAATGCGAGCCTGGATTCGCAAACATCGCATCGGCGCTTTTTTACTGGCAGTTCTGGCGCTCGCTGGTATCGGGGGCGTTCTTGTCTTTATTTATTTCACTTACTGGTTCACCCTGGGGTTGGCGAACGCCCCTGGAGCCGACCAGTCGAACCGTCATGTAGTGGCTGTGGCTCACGTCTATCGCCGCAGCATAAACACGCCACAGTGAAAAAGCCGCTTTTACGCCGCTACTACACTCTGGCGTCTTTGTTTATAGTGTGAAGGTGCTCACCAATCGGTCAGGTAATCTACGGAGCCGGTTGGTCCTGAACCATTACTGTTGAATCCCGGGCAGACCCCCTCGCATCGCTAAGCTAATAAACTATGAGAGGGTGAGTTTGCCGCATGTTGACATTCCCAGTCGCTGAAACGGAATCAGATCGGTCCACGGAAGAGTCCACGGCAGAAAGATACGAGGCCCTCATCCGAATCGCGGCTGCGGTGCGTGCTCAGACAGAACCGCGGAAACTGTTTGGAATTCTCGTCCACGAACTGGGGCAAGTTCTTCAGTTCGATGCGATTGCGCAGTATGATGAGCGCTCGAACAAGGTGGACTGGCACCTGGGCGCCGGCTGTCACAAACCGGATTCGCCGGCTTCCGAAATCGACAACGAAGAGACTCTGGCAGCCTGGGTCTACCGGAATCAGGAAGGGGTCGCGCTCGCGGCCCTGGATACAGACCTGCGCTTTCCGGCTACTATCGCCAAAATGCGGCAGGCAGGGCTGCGATCGGCCCTGGCCTTTCCATTGACCACGGCGCATCGACGGCTGGGCAGCCTTGTGATCGCCAGCGTCCATCGCGATGCCTGGTTGCCGGAAGACGTCAGGTTCTGCTCGCTGGTCGTGAACCAGATTGCCCTCGCCATGGACGATGCTATCAATTTTCAGGCATCGCAGCGCGCACAGGAACGCCTGCAACTACTACTCGACCTGACCAATCGTGTGGTTTCGAAACTCAACCTGCGCGACGTACTGCGCGAAATCTCAGCGAATATCCGTCGCGTGATGCAGTGCGACGGCGTGGGAATTAGCCTGCCCGATCCTGAAGATAAGAAACTGCGGCTTTACGTTCTCGATTTTCCGGATAATCCAGGAGTGATCGGGGAGGGACAGGAGCCAAGAGAAGACGTGAAAGACAGCGTGTATCGGGTATTCGCGTCCGGTGAGCCCGCTAATCTCTCAAAGGAGGAGATCGCAGGAGAGGCTGCCGCGGTCGCGCTTGGAATACAGTCCATGGTGCAGGTTCCACTGACAGGACGCGGAGGAATCGTCGGCGTCCTCGGCCTGGGCAGCAGGCGCGAGCGTGCCTTTTGTCAGGACGATCTTGCGTTCCTGTGCCAGATCGGGCGCCAGGTAGCGATTGCCATCGAAAACGCATGGGCGTTCGGGGAGGTGTCGGACCTCAGGGACAAGCTGGCTCTGGAGAAGCTGTATCTCGAAGATGAAATTCGCAGCGAATTGAATTTCGAGGAAATCGTGGGCAAGAGCGAGACTCTGCGCCGGGTGCTGCGGGAGGTGGAAACAGTTGCGCCTACCGATTCGACCGTGCTGATTTATGGCGAGACCGGTACCGGCAAGGAATTAATCGCGCGTGCGGTCCACAACCTGAGCACACGCCAGCCGAACAGTTTCGTGAAGCTCAATTGCGCGGCAATTCCCACCGGGCTGCTGGAAAGCGAGATGTTCGGCCACGAGCGCGGCGCTTTCACAGGGGCAATTTCTCAGCGTGTGGGCCGCTTCGAACTGGCACACCGCGGAACCATGTTTCTGGACGAGATCGGCGAAGTGCCGCTGGAGCTGCAGCCGAAGCTGTTGCGTGTTCTCCAGGAGCGAGAGTTCGAGCGGCTGGGATCGTCGCGGACTTTGCACACCGACGCCAGACTAATCGCGGCGACTAACCGCGATCTCGAATCGCTGGTTGCGGATCAGAAATTCCGTTCCGATCTGTACTATCGCCTCAATGTCTTTCCAGTGCGGGTCCCTGCCCTGCGCGAGCGGCCGGACGATATTCCTTTGCTCGTGCGGCACTTCGTCCAGCAGTTTAGCCGGCGCATGAGCAAGGCAATCGATACGATTCCGTCCGAGACTATGGCGATGCTGCTTAAGTATTCGTGGCCAGGCAACATTCGGGAACTGCAGAATGTGATCGAGCGCGCAGTGATCGTCACTGCAGGCCCGGTATTGAAGGTCCCGGGTGACGATCTGCGTCTGATGCCAGTCGGCGCGAGTTCGGTTCCACCCGCCGCCGCGACTCATCGCGCGAGTCCGGACGGTGACCATTCCAACATGCGGGCCGTGTTGGACGACGCCGAGCGTAAACAGATTCTGTCGGCCCTCGAACGGACGAACTGGACCGTTGCCGGACCCGACGGTGCCGCAGTCCGGCTGGGGATGAAGCGATCTACCCTGCAATCCCGGATGCAAAAGCTGGGCATTCGCATTTCCCGCACTGGCGTCTGATCGAGTCGGGCCGGCTCAAATGCCCAAATTTCGGCATCAGCCAGGCTCCTGTCATCGGCGTGGCGGCATCACGCGCGCACCTTCCCGTGGCAATCCTCAAATTCCCTGAAGGATCAGTCGAATACCCGCATTGTGGCTCATCGACGCAGTTGGCACGAGGCTTGCTTTTTGAGGCGCAGAGTCAAGGTCCCTGATGTTGCGGATCATACAGAGCGAAACGGCGACGGAGCAGCGGTGGACGCTGTGCGGACGGCTCATGGGTCCGTCGGTCGCAGTATTGCGCGCGTGCTGGGAACACGACCATCAGAGTGCCGACGGCGTGCAGCGTGTCCTGGATTTGAGTGATGTCACTTTAATCGACGAGAGCGGAGAGAAATTACTGGCGGAAATGAGAAGCGTTGGGGTTCAGTTCGTCGCGGCGGGCATCGCTACAAAACATCTGCTGGAAAACCTGTGTGCTCAGGGGCCGACATCAGACGTGACAATTTACAAAGCTGCCGGCCGACAGCACTCTCGAAAATCACGCATTAGTAAAACAGGAGGACCGAGTGAGGAATCAGCCTAAGAATCGGATGAATGCGTTGGTGACAGTTGCTCTGCTGGGCGCGGTGCTCGGGAGCACGGTGGGATGCACATCGAAAGTGACTGCCGCGGGCTCCGCACCTCCGCCGGACGTCGAGGTTGCATCGGTGCAACAGAAAAATATTCCGATCGAACGCGAATGGATCGGAACGCTGGACGGGTTGGTTAACGCCGCTATAAAGGCCGAGGTGACCGGCTATCTGCTTTCGCAAAGCTATACCGAAGGCTCTTTCGTGCGAAAAGGCCAGCCGCTGTTTGAGATCGATCCGCGGCCGTTCGATGCCGCGCTGGCGCAGGCACAGGGCCAACTCGCCCAGGCGCGAGGACAGCTTGCTCAGGCCAACGCACAGTTGGTACAGGCGCAGGCCCAACTCGTGCAATTGGTGGCGAATCAGCAAAGGGTACAGCTGGACGTGGATAAATACACGCCACTCGCCTCGCAACGCGCGGTCTCTCAGCAGGATCTGGACACTTCCGTGCAGAATAACAATGCCGCCAAGGCGCAGATAGAAGCCGGGAAAGCTGCTGTCGAGACGGCGAAGGCGCAGATTGAAGCGGCCAACGCGGCGGTGGAATCCGCTCAGGCTGGGGTAGAGGCAGCGAAGGTCAACACCAGCTTCACGCACCTGGTCTCGCCAATTGACGGAATTGTCGGGCAGGCGCAGGTACAGGTGGGCAATTTGGTCAATCCGGCCAGCGGAACGATTACCACGGTTTCGACGGTTGATCCTATCAAGGGGATCTTTACGGTTGGCGAGCAGGAATACCTTAGTTTGACGCGCGGCGGGGTAAACGATCTGAATAAGCTGCAACTCGACCTGGTTCTCGCCGACGGAAGCACCTATCCGCATAAGGGTAAGTTCTTCTTCGCGGATCGCCAGGTGGATCAGAACACCGGCGCCATTCAACTGGAGGGGCTTTTCCCGAATCCCGGAAACAGATTGCGGCCGGGGCAATATGGCAAGGTTCGCGCAGTTATCGGGACTAACACGGGTGCGTTGCTGGTGCCGCAGCGCGCTGTTTCGGAATTGCAAGGCGCCTATCAGGTCGCCGTGGTGGACAGTGACAACAAAGTCGCAATTCGGGCAGTCAAGCTGGGCGACACGGTCGGGACGATGCAGATCGTAACGCAGGGATTGAAGCCGGGCGAGCGTGTGGTGGCCGAGGGCACCCAGAAGGTCCGTCCCGGCGTGCAGGTCAACCCGAAGCCGTTCGTGGAGGGCAACTGAATGTCTAGATTCTTCATCAACCGGCCGATCGTCGCGATGGTGATTGCGATTCTGACCGTGATTATAGGAGCCGTCGCGATTGCGAGCCTGCCGGTGGCGCAGTTTCCGAACATCGCCCCGCCTGAGATCAGGCTGCAAGCCAGCTACGTCGGCGCGGACGCGCAGGCTCTGGAGCAAGCCGTCGACACGCCGATTGAGGAACAGATCAACGGCGTGGACAATATGGCCTACATGTATTCGGTAAACGCCACGGCTAATTCGCAGACGACTATCTTCTCCGATTTCGACCTAAAGACAGATCCCAACATGGACCTGATTCTGACTCAGTCGCGCGAGCAACTTGCCGCGACCCAGCTTCCGCCTGCGGTCAACAATTACGGCATCACCATCAAGAAATCGACGACGGCTCCGCTGATGCTGATCGCCCTGTACGCTCCGCACGGCACTCACGATTCAGAATTTCTTGCCAACTATGCCTATATCAATCTCAACGATCCCGTCGCGCGCTTGTACGGCGTCGGCCAGACGCAGATTTTCGGCGCGGGGCAGTATGCGATGCGGCTTTGGGTGAAACCCGACCAGTTGGCGAAGCTAGGCGTCACCGTTACGGACATTGCCAACGCCATCCAGGCGCAGAACACGGTGAACCCGGCCGGGGAAGTCGGTGGCGAACCGGCTCCCGATAACCAGCAATTTACCTATGCCGTTCTCGCTCAGGGCCGCCTGACCACGCCGGAAGAGTTCGGAGAAATAGTGGTAAGGGAAACCCCGAATGGCGGTACGGTTCGCGTAAAGGATGTTGCGCGCATCGAACTCGGTGCTCAGGATTACAGTATTGTCGGCCGCCTGAATGGCGAACCCTCTGCGATCCTGGCGATCTATCAGTTGCCTGGCTCGAATGCGGTCCAAACCGCCGCGGGCATACGGAAGCTGATGGCCAAAATGAAGCAAACCTTCCCGGCCGACATAGACTACGCCGTTGCGCTCGACCAGACCGCGGCGGTTACGGAAGGCATGAGAGAGATCGTCGTGACTCTCCTGATTGCCATATTGCTGGTGATCCTGGTCGTCTACCTGTTCCTGCAGGATTGGCGCGCTACGCTGATCCCGTTGCTTGCCGTTCCTGTCTCGCTGGTTGGCACGTTTGTCTTCTTCCCGCTATTCGGCTTCTCCATCAACACGCTTTCGCTCTTCGGACTGGTGCTCGCGATCGGCCTGGTGGTAGACGACGCGATTGTAGTGGTCGAAGGCGTACAACGCCACATCGAGGAGGGGCTGTCTCCGAAAGATGCATCCCGAAAAGCCATGGAAGAGCTTTCCGGACCGGTCGTCGGAATAGCACTGGTTCTCTCGTCGGTGTTTGTGCCGACGGCTTTCATTCCGGGCATCACAGGAAGGCTCTACCAGCAGTTCGCCGTGACCATTGCGATCTCGGTGATCCTCTCGGCCTTTAATGCATTGACGCTGAGCCCGGCTCTTGCCGGATTGCTGTTGCGGCCTAAGAAAGAGAGCCGCGGCCTGCTCCGAAGGTTCTTCGACTGGTTCAACCGCGTCTTTGAGCGCACCACGAACGGGTATGTCCGTCTATCGGCCGTGCTGGTTCGAAAAAGCGTCCTGGCGCTGGTGGGCTTATTGGTCTTCGGCGCCGCCGGAGTGTACTTTGGCGGCCGCGTGCCATCGAGCTTCCTGCCCGATGAAGATCAGGGCTACGCCTACATCAACATGCAGCTCCCGAATGCAGCATCGCTGGAGCGAACGGCGGCAGCATCGAGACAGGTGGAGAAAGTTCTGGCGTCCACGCCGGGAGTCCGCTACTACACGAGCGTCATCGGGTTCAGCCTGCTCAGCTTTGTAAGGACCAGCTACAACGGTTTCTTCTTTGTCACGTTCAAGCCGTGGGGCGACCGCAAGACAAGCGCGGAACAGTATCAGGAGATCAAGGCGCGGCTGAACCAGCAACTCGGCGCGCTTCCGCAGGGAACCGTTTTCAGCTTCTCGCCCCCGGCCATCCCAGGCGTCGGCACCTCGGGTGGATTTCAGTTTATGCTGGAGGACCGCGCAGGCAAGGACGTGAAGTTTCTGGCGGACAACCTGGCCAAATTCCTGGCGGCTGCCCGCAAGCGTCCCGAGATTGGCTCGGTCAGCACAACTTTCCTGCCAAGTGTGCCGCAAAAGTTTGTAGTCGTCGATCGCGACAAAGTGCTGAAACAGGGTGTCGCTATCAGCGACGTCTACAGCGCCATCCAGACTTTTATGGGAGGGCAGTTCGTTAACTACTTTAACGAATTCGGCCGTACATGGCAGGTCTACGTTGAAGCGGAAGCGCCCTACCGGTCCAATCTGGAGAATGTGGGGGAGTTCTATGTGCGTAACAACAGCGGCGCAACCGTGCCGCTCTCCGCGCTGACGAAGTTCGAATCACGGGAGGGCCCTGAGTTCACGATGCGCTATAACGAGTACCGCGCGGCGCAAATCAACGGCGGCGCAGCGCCCGGGTACAGCTCAGACCAGGCGACCGCGGCGCTCGAAGACGTCTTCAGACGAACCATGCCGGCGGAGATGGGCTTCGACTACCAGGGTATGTCGTATCAGGAGCAACAGGCGCGCGAGGGGATATCGTCGTCGGTCATCTTTGGCTTTTCGCTGTTATTCGTCTTCCTGATTCTGGCCGCGCTCTATGAGAGCTGGTCGCTGCCCTTCAGCGTGCTCCTGAGTACGCCGGTCGCGATATTCGGCGCTTTCGGAGTCCTTTGGGCCCGGCGCGCGATCCTGAGCCATTTCCTGCCTGCGTATGAAGTGCAGATCGAAAGCGACGTCTATTCTCAGATCGGACTCGTGATGCTGATCGGCCTCGCCGCCAAGAATGCAATTCTGATCGTCGAGTTCGCGAAGGACAAATATGAGGGTGGAATGGGTCTCTCCGAGGCAGCGCTTGAAGGCGCACGATTGCGACTTCGGCCGATCCTCATGACGTCGTTCGCATTCATACTCGGATGCGTTCCGTTGTGGACAGCTTCCGGCGCCGGTTCGGTGGCACGCCAGATCATGGGCACCACGGTCATCGGGGGCATGCTGGCAGGGAGCGCCATCGGCATATTCTTTATTCCGGCAATTTTCTATCTGGTTGAGAAAGTGTCCGGAGCGGGGAAGGAAAGGCTTCCAGTCGTGCCGCCGAATCCGGCGCCGGCAGAGGGGGATTGAGATGAGATTCAGGAAGCTCTCGTCGACAATGGGCTCTGTTGCAGCGGCAATTGCTCTGAGCGGATGTACCCTTGGCCCGAACTATCAGCGCCCGCAGGTGAAGACGCCGGATAATTTTCGCGCGCCCGATCCGCTGCCCGCGCCGCAGGCAACGTCACTGGCCGATCTCAAGTGGTTTGAATTATTCAAGGACGAAAAGCTACAGGATCTGATTCGCGCGGCGCTGGCGGCGAATTACGATCTGCGCGATGCCGTGGTTCGCGTCGAACAGGCGCGAGCCAGCCTCAGCGTCACGCGTTCCAACCAGTTTCCGCAGTTTGGCGTAAGTGGGGCTGTCGAGATCAACCGGCTGTCGCGTGACGGCCAGACGCCATTGCCCTCGTCATTTCTGCCCCATCAGAACCGCAATTTTGGTGAGGCAACGCTGGATCTTCTTTCGTTCGAAGTGGATATCTGGGGACGGCTGCGGCGCGCTACCGAAGCGGCTCGCGCGAATCTTCTCAACGCGGACGAAAACCGGAAAGCCGTCGTGGTCACGCTGGTGAGCGATGTCGCCACCGATTACCTCCATTTGCGCGAACTGGACTATGAGCTGGAGATTTCAAAGGAGACGCTCGCCACAAGGCAGGACTCGCTGAACCTGACGGTTGCCCGTCTGAACGGCGGCGTCGCCACACTGCTCGATCAACGCGAGGCCGAGCAGCTGGTGAATGTGGCGGAGGAGACAATACCGGAGGTTCAACAGCAGATCGAGCAGACCGAGAATCAAATCACCCTGTTGCTGGGACAGAACCCCGGCGGAATCGTCCGCGGCCAGGATTTCATGCAGCAGGAAATGCCGCCGGAAGTGCCCGCGGGGCTGACATCCGCCCTGCTTGAAAGACGGCCGGACATTCTGGCTGCGGAGCAGAACCTGGTCGCCGCCAACGCCAACATCGGCGTCGCGAAGGCTGAGTATTTTCCGCAGATCAGCCTGAGCGGATTTCTCGGCGGCCAGAGCACGCAGCTATCGACCCTGTTCAACGGTCCGCACAGCGCCTGGAGTTTTGTGCCGCAGGTGTCACAGCCGATTTTCGCCGCGGGCCGCCTGAAGGCCGGCGTGAAGCTTGCACAGACCGGGCGGGACGATGCACTTATCCAATATGAGAGAGCCATTCAAACGGCGTTCACGGAAGTGTCGGACGCACTGATCGCCCATCAGCGGGTGCGCGAAAGCCGCGTCAAGCAGGAAGCCCTCGTCGCAACTCTGCAGGATCGCACACGCCTGGCATATGCGCGTTACCGGGGCGGTGTCGATACTGAGCTCAGTGCGCTCGATGCCGATACGGATCTGTTTCAGACAGAGCTCAACCTCGCTGAGATTCGTCTGAACGAATTGTTGAGCGTGGTCCAGCTCTACAAGGCGCTCGGCGGCGGTTGGCAATAGCCGACCACCGGGCCGGAGATGCCGAAGCCATGGCACTTGCCAGGCGCCAGCGAGTCGATATACCGGCATCAGTCGCGTAAAGGGCATGTTTTCCCGGGACCTTTTCTGCACGAATCATTGGTCGCCGATATGCAATGGATTCCACGGAAATTAACAGGACATCAACAGATGAAGCACGCATTGCAATATTTCATGCACTACGGACCCGCAGCTTTCAGGTTTGAATTGGCAGGAGAACTGGACAACGAAGGAGCACACCGTCTGGAACGGGACTGGCTTAGCGCGTCCTCCGTGATCGGCGAACACGCGTTGATAGTCGACCTGACGTTCGTCACCGGCGCGGGAAAAGAAGGGTGTACGCTGCTTGCGCGTTGGTATGCCACCGGCGCACGATTTGTTGCGCAATCGAAAGTATCCCGGAAACTGGTCGAAGTCATCACAGGCAGACCGGTCAGCGAGTTCACTTCGGCGGGCACCGCGAGTGAAGACGGGACGTGGCTGCCGTTCCGAACATCTTTGGCCGCGTAGGGGCCATTCACTATTCAGTTCTGGCGCCAGCATCACGGACGTCGCAAATGCCGCTTGAGATCAACTATAAAGAGCGTGAAGGAATCGCGGTTCTGGAACTGAATGGCCAGCTGACGTTTGGGCAGGAGGATCTGGATTTCCGAGACGAACTGGACAACCTGTTGAAGATCGGAAAGGTTCGGGTGGTTCTGAACCTCAGCGATCTGCGGAGACTAGACAATTCGGGAATGGGCGCACTGATCTTCGCTCGTGCCAGGCTGCAGCAAGCCGGAGGAAATCTGGCAATCGCCATAATGCAGCCGTCACAAATCGGACTGATCACGGAAGCGCATCTGGAAGCTGTTTTCGAAGTAGCTCACGATGAACAGGATGCCATCAACAGCTTTTTCCCTGACCGTAAAATCAAGCGCTACGATGTGCTGGATCTGGTCAGGTCCAACCTCAGATCCAACCCAGGCGGGTATGACGGCGACTGATTCTCCCGCGGAAATCACACCTGCCGGCTCTCTGGCAGATGCCGATTAATAAGCAGCGTCCCGGCATTTATCAAGACCGCAACCCTTTTTTCCTAAGCGTTTCGCGGGTCCGCCGGATGGTGCGTCGCGTGCGTTTCCAATAGTACCCGGCCAACTCAGTTGGCCCGCGGCCTCGAAAGAGATAAAGGAGCAACGAAAATGTTTGGAAGGAAATTTGTCGTTACTGCAGTTGCCGGTATAGCGTCGATCGCCCTGCCAGCCTATGCGCAATCGGAAGATTCCGGGAAAAATGAAGTGGCGGTGCAGGCGTTCGGCAGCTTTGTCAAGAGCACCTCAGACAACGGTACTCGGAATTCGGCCACCAATAGCGGTGGCGTGCTGGGCAGCTATCGCCGCTTCTTCGACGCTCACAGCGGTATCGAAGTGAATTATGGCTATGCACTCAACACGCAGAATTACGTGTCGTCGAGCGGTGCGGTGGGTGTGAAGAGCTATTCGCATGAAGTGTCCGGAGCATATGTGTTTCGCATGCCGCTCGCGCACTTCACGCCGTTCGTGCTTGCCGGTGCGGGAGCGTTGGTGTTCGATCCGAATGGTTACCAGGGCGCCGATACGCAGACACGTGCTGCGGGCGTCTATGGCGGCGGAGCCGATTTCAAAATCTCGCGGCACGTGTTTGTGCGCGCCGAATATCGCGGCTTCATCTACGATTCACCAACCTACGGCCTGACCAACGTGGCTGGCGCAGATCGTGTCACGCATCGCGCCGAGCCGTCGATCGGCTTCGGTTATCGTTTCTGATGTCAGGCTCAGTTGACATCCTATGTAACGGGCGGGAGGCGAGACACTCCGAGGTCTCGCTTCCCGCCCCTGAGGGCCTTCATTTCAGTCGATGGTGTTGCGGCGATATGCCCCGGGCGCCACACCCAGTACACGTTTGAAGGTCTTGCTAAACGCCGCGTCCGAGTCATAGCCAACTGATTTTGCTACTTCAAAGAGCTTCCTGTGATCGTCTCGCAGCAATCCGGTCGCCTTGTACATCCGCCAGTTTGTCAGGTATTCGAGTGGCGTCTCCCCCATCAATTCTTTGAATCTGACCGCGAAAGCCGACCGAGACATACCCGCCGCTGCTCCCAGGGTTCCCACTGTCCACGGATTCTCGACTTTCTCATGCATCGCCTTTAGGGCCGCTCCGATTCGTGGATCGAAGATAGCGCGAAGCCAGCCGCTCTTGCACGTCTCCGAGTTCGATGCGATGTGGGCGCGAACACACTGGATAAACAAAATATCCGCCAACCGGTTGACTACCACTTCCGAGCCAGGCGCGGGTTCTGCCATTTCCGATGCCAGCAACCGCAGAGTCTCGCGGAGCGCGAGGGATTGAGCCTGATCGGCCCTGATCATGATCAATTCCGGAAGGAGGCGCTTCAGGGGCGTGAGGCTCACCTGGCCAAACCGGAACCAGCCCGAGATTATCGTGGTCGGTGCGCCGCCTCCGCCGTAATGGATCACGTTGCTGCGGTTCCTGGGCGCGATCTCGCACCAGCTGCGCGTGTGCGTCCGCGGACTATCCCGCAGAGCGTATGCGCTGCCCGGGGCCAGCAGGAAACAGTCCCCGCCGGCGAGCGGCAGTTGCTTCGGTATGCCCTCCACGCTCAGCCAGCAATTGCCACGGGAAACCATGCCGAAATGCGCCAACTGAGAAGACGGATTCGGAGATGCGGCTGAATGAGTCGCTGACCCGTGGGCGCCTTCGGCCTCCCGTACAAGTCCCCAGGGCGCCGTAGCCTCCAGTCGCGCATGCACCACGCCGGCAACATGCATGATGTTAAAAACATCTGTAATTGGGTCCAACCTAAGCCAACTTTCTGGACGATCAGACAAATAATCAGGATTTTTAATCAGTTCCAGTCCAGATGCCCGGACATCCACTACCCTAGCACGTTAAATGAAATCGTGCCAATCAGGAGATTCCAATGAAACTGCTTCAAATCGATTCCAGCGCTCGCTCAGGTTCCGTAACCAGGCGGCTCACAACCCGGTTCGTCGAAGAATGGAGGACGAACCACCCAAATGGTGAAGTCATACGACGCGACCTTTCCACGATGACGCTGCCACTCATTACGGATGATTGGGATGCGACACGGATCGAATCGTCCAGACTGAGCCCGGCACAGAGGAAGTACCTCTCCGCATCGGAAGCCCTCATCGAAGAGATAAAAGCCGCGGACACAATCGTCATTGGCGCGCCGATGTATAACTTCGCCGTCTCCTCCCTGCTCAAAGGATGGATCGATCAGATTGTGCGCATGGGGAAGACCTTCTCATACGATACGAACGGTCCCCAGGGGCTGCTCGAAAACAAGATGGTTATTGTCATCACTGCGCGCGGGGGCGCCTATGAAAAGGGAACTCCCCGCGAGAAGTACGATTTTCAGGAACCCTGGCTGCGGCATATTCTCGGTTTCATCGGTCTCACCGACGTGACGTTCATTCACGCTGAGAATCAAATGGGCGAAGGCGCCGGCCTGTCCTTCGCAGCCGCGGTGGAAGAGATCGGACGCCTGGCGGTTCAGCAAAGCTACCAGGCTGGCTGTTGAAAGACAGGAAAATTCCATGAATACAACCTTATGGATCATACAGAGCCTGCTGGCCCTCGCATTTGTCGCCAGCGGCGCGATGAAGCTGTTCGAGTACGAGAAGTATAGAGTCATGTTGGACAAGAACGGGCCGACAGGCCTCACGCGCGGTCTCATAACCTTTATCGGCATCGCTGAGTTAGCTGGAGGCGTCGGCATTGTCCTGCCCATGGCGATCAACGTCGTTCCGTGGCTCAGTTTGTGGGCTGCGATTGGACTCTCGTGCATCATGCTGCCGGCGATTCGTTTTCACGTACGCCGTCATGAACCGCCCTTCGCACCCATCGTTCTTTTCTTACTGGCAGTGCTCGTAGTATTCGCGCGTTTTTCGCACTGGGCATGATTCTCCTTGCGTCTCCTTTGGCGCACTTTCAGGGCGGTGACGTCGATAAAGGTCGCTGATAAGGGCACCCAAGACAGCGCGCCTAGCTTAAGAGCCGCATTCAGATAGGAAAATTTATGTCTCCAACAACTCTTGTCGAGCGCGATTCCGTTTCCCGAATCGCAAAACGAACACGCGGACAGAAACACGGACCCATCACACGCCCCATTTCGCCATCCAATTTTGGGCGGCTCCTGAAGCCTTTCGTGCTCCTCCACCTCATCGACAATCAGAGTGCGCCCTTGTCCGGTATTGGGCTCACCCACATTCCGGCATCGCCACCGTTACCTACATCTCGGAGGGAAGCGTCCGCTACGAAGACACGAATGGAGCGAAGGGACTGCTGCCCGCCGGAGGTATCGAGTGGACGCGAGCCGGCGGCGGCGTCTGGCACGGCGGCGGAACCGGCGAACCAGGACGAACACGCGGATTCCAGCTTTGGATTGCTTTGCCACCCGAGCTTGAGCTGGGGTTCTCAGAGAGCATTTATCTGTCGCCTGAAACTGTTCCCCACGATGGACCCGCGCGCGTCTTCATCGGCAGTTACGGCACTGCGGCAAGTTCGATTAAAGCCCCGTCGCCGATGAACTACCTCGCCGCGCATTTGAAAGCCGGAGAACGCTGGAGCTATCAGCCGCCGGCCGGGCACACGGTCCTGTGGATCGCGGTCGATAAGGGCTCGATTCTGGTTCCGGACGAGTTGCAACAGGGCGAACTGGTGGCCTTCCGCCCGTCGAGTGCCGCGCTGGAATTTGAAGCCCGGTCCGACGCAGAGTTCGTACTTGGCTCAGCTTTCCCGCACAGCTATGATCTCGTATTGGGTTCTCATTCCGTGCATACCAGCGCCGAAGCGCTGCAGCAGGCCGAAACGCGGATCTCGGATATTCACGCGCACCTCGTCCGGCAGGGAAGGCTTTGAACAAACCGCTGGCCGCTGACACCGGGCCCTCGGCCCGATAGAATCCACACCCGACCAGATCCTGGTGACTCAAAGGGACACAAAGACGTGATCCGCGATCGGAATACTGGTGCCGGTGTCGCCGCCTTAGTCCGGCCGGATGGACTATGGGATGTATCGAGATCGAGTCGAATAATCGGGCGTAGCGCCACGAGATATCGCCTGCGATTCGTTGGCGGTTCCGGGGTCGCATTCAGCCGGTCTACACTTGGGCGTTTGGGATTTGCTTGATTTGATGAGAAACTGCCGGAAGATCAAAAAACCGTTTAACAAACCGCTGCTTTCGATCACTCAGCTACCACTCCTCGAGACGCGACAAGGCCGGACAAAATTCTCGATCTCAGCATGAAGGCATCCGGTCGATCTTTTGCGATAGAATGTAGGAACGTGCGCCCGTAGCTCAGCTGGATAGAGCGTTTGCCTCCGAAGCAAAAGGTCAGCAGTTCGAATCTGCTCGGGCGCACCACATTCCGAAAGACTTGCGCGTTAAGGCTTCGCAAGGTACCCCCACAAAACCCCCACAAAACGATCAGTGAACCGGAAGTTCTTGCGGCGACGGCCGAGAGTCATCGATTTTGCAGATATCGGCATCCATGCGCTCAACGGCAGCGCGAACGGAGCCCGGGATCTCCTTCATGTAGAAACCAGTCATCTCCAGCTTGGAATGTCGGAGCTGGGCCTGTGCGTCCTTTGGCGAGCCATACCGTTGGAAGTGGGTCGCGAACGTTCGGCGCATCGCCTGGAAGGTCAGATCCGGAATGTCGGCAGTCTCGCCGATCGGCTTCAGTATCCGCTTGAGGTAGTTCCCGATTCGAAACGGCGTACCAGCTTCGGTCGGAAACAGGAGATCGTTTGGCTTGGGGTCGGCCGTGACGTGATATGCATCGCCTACAGAGCGCATCTGGAGCCATGCGCGAAGTTCTTTTTCCAACTCCGGACTGATCGACACGTAGCCGTTGCTCGACGTGCTTTTCGTGTCGCCGATTCGTGCGCTGCCCTTCTCGGTTTCTTTCAGCGCCTCATCGACGCGCAATATTCCCGGTTCGATGTCTTCAACGCGCAAGACGAAAAGCTCCTGAGCGCGCAATCCGCACACGACGAAGAGTCGCACGATGAGGTGCTCGCGTAGTGATACGTCCGCCGCGGCGGCCAGCAGACGACGGATCTCGGTCAGCGAATAGAATCGCCCGCAGGGCCTTTTTAGGCGACTACTCGGCAGCTCGATCCTTTGGGCCGGGTTTCGAGCGATTAGTTGTTCGTCCATCGCGAATTCAAGGGCCGTGGAGATGTAGGTCCGGGCTTTCTTCACTGCGCTGAAGCTGTCCCCGCGCGCTGCCATCTGGTTCAGGCACTCCTGAAGCGGATCGCGACTGAGATCGGTAACGCGTCGGTTGCCGATCATCGACAGCACGCTCGGCTGTTTCTTCAGACGGGAAGCGCCTTCGAAAAGGGACACGACAGACTTTCGCGTCGCCGTCGACCAAGCGGCTTCCTTTAAAGTTCTGTACCGGACCCACAATTCGCGAAACGTCGGACTATCCGGAAGCGGGCCAGCCTGGCCCCGAGCGATCGCGATGATGCGGATCAGTGCCTGCTGGGCGTCTCCCTTCGACATCTCCGAGCACGGGCCGATAATTCTGGTACGCTCACGACGTTTTTCGGTCCCACAAGGCAGTGTGACGTAAACGTGGTAGCGGCCTTCCCACATCTTCGTGGTCGAGCCGACCTTGTAGACGTAACCACGTTCAACGCGCCTGCGGGGCATACACCGTCCGAGAGATCGAAAATCGACGTTTGATTTTAACATGTGCGTTCGGCGTGGTCCTGAATCCATTGAGCAATCTCATGAGGCCGAAACCTTAACAATTTGCCAACTCTGATCATCGGAAGCCGCGGCTGTTTGCGTGTCGCGTGATCACGTACCCAGTCCGCCGAGACCTGCAAAAGAGCGGCGACGTTGTCAACGGTCAGAAGCGTCGGCGTTTCCGCGGGTGGATTGGTTTCGACACTCACGATATGTGTACTCATTAGTCTCAGCGCCTCCGTGCCGATGCCATCCGTCCGGTCTCACTATGAGGACACTTGTCGTTATGCATCAATGCCGTGATCATTTCTGTATGTGCCTGGTTGTCTTTCCTGACGCCGCAACCGCGTGTTGTGTCGCTGTATTCACCGACGCTTGCTGAACGAGATACACATGAGGAGGTATGACCCACCAGTACAGGAGAGCTCCCAGAAGCAGACCAATTAAC
>Ga0182024_10011903_pt1 | contig 17340 bp, 12 predicted proteins | sample P32metaG_FD_120480 | JGI IMG/M metagenome (GOLD analysis project Ga0182024, IMG submission 120480) | Permafrost microbial communities from Stordalen Mire, Sweden - P3-2 metaG (Illumina Assembly) | ecosystem: Environmental > Terrestrial > Soil > Wetlands > Permafrost | place: Sweden: Stordalen...
CCGCCGGCATCCCAGGTTCTCACCACCTAGAAAAGAAGAGAAAAAACTCACTAGCACTCCCCCAGCCCGCACAAGATCGGTCCATGCATTGAGTTTTTCAACACCCACAGGCGATAGCTCTCAGAATGCATATCAGGCCGCGCCGGGCCACGGCGAAGCTGTGGAACGACGCGCCGGTCACGCGCTCCACCGCGGTGCTCCACCTCGCTAGACTCGGCGCGGAGAGCGTCCTGAAGGACCGGAAGAAGAAGTAGTTGTAGTTATTAAGAAGCGTGACTTACTAGCTTCTTCATTTGGGCACGCTGAAAATGGCGAGCCGCTTCTTCCCGAAGTTGCGGTCGTCTCGGGTGCGCGCGAGCGCCCTTTTTCGCCGTATCTAAACTTTATCTAAAACGGGTGCAAATCTCGCCTTTCTGGCGTTTCTCGCCGTTCGTAGAATCAATAAGTTACTGATTCCAGGTTGGCCGTTTTCGTTATAATAGAAAGATTCGATAGCCGTTGCGGAAGGCTCTGAGCGCGTGCGCCCGGGGCGGACGTGCCGCTATCGCGGCCCTTTATCCAGATGTCTTCTGACTCAACCCAGACTGAACCAATTGCGACGGACAGCATTGTCGTACGCGGAGCTCGCGTTCATAACCTCAAGAATATTGATTTTGAGGTCCCGCACAATTCCCTGACTGTGGTGACTGGGGTCTCCGGTTCCGGCAAGTCTTCGCTCGCGTTTGACACGATTTATGCCGAGGGGCAGCGGCGGTATGTAGAGTCTCTGTCGGCCTATGCGCGGCAGTTTCTGGAGCGCATTGAGAAGCCAGATGCGGACACGATTGACGGAATTGCCCCGGCGGTGGCGATCCGGCAGAAGAACACGACGCGGAATCCGCGCTCGACGGTCGCGACGGCGACTGAGATCTATGACTATTTGCGCTTACTGTATGCGCGCGTGGGCCGGACATATTGCGCGAACTGCGGGCGCGAGGTGAAGAAAGACACGGTCGATGAAGTCGTGGACGCTGTTCTGGCGCTCGGACCGGAGACGCGATTGCAGGTTTTGTTTCCGCTGCAAAGGCCGGCTTCCACCGTTCAGGAGGTTACGCATAAGTCTGAGCGTATGCCGAAGCCTAACAAGGGCCCAGGTCTCGCAAAAGCGGCGAGACCTGGGGCATCCAAACTTGGCGCACCCCTGTCTCAGTTGACGGAGGCGCTGAAGACTCGGCTCTTTGATTTGCGTAAGGCGGGGTTCAATCGACTTTATCAGGCGGGAGCGGTTTTCGAATTTTCCACGCCGGAGTCCTTGCTGGACATTAATTTTACGGAGCCCGTATTTGTTTTGGTGGATCGGTTGGTGGTATCGGCTGAGGCGCGAACGCGTGTTGTGGATGCGATTGAAACCGCTTATCGGGAATCGGGAGAAGCTATTTTTGAGATTCCGGAGACTGAAGCAAATGCCGCGGGCGGGGGCCCCCGCGCCACGCGGACGATGCGGTTTGCGCAGCGGTTTGAATGCAAAGAGTGCAACTTGCGCTATGAGGAGCCGGAGCCGAGACTATTTTCTTTTAATAATCCTTACGGCGCTTGCCCGCGGTGTCAGGGTTTTGGAAATACCATCGACTTCGATCTCGATCTGGTTATCCCTGACAAGTTGAAAACGCTGGCCGAGGGCGCAATCGAGCCGTGGACGAAGCCGAAGTATCGTCCGCTATTCACGGACTTGAAGCGCTATGCCAAGCAGGCAGGGATTCCGCTGGGTGTTCCATGGGCCGATCTCGAAGATGAGCACAAGAACCTAGTGCTCAGCGGCGAGGGGAAATTTCTGGGAGTACGCGGATTTTTTGCGCATCTGGAGCGAAAGAAATACAAGCTGCACGTACGCGTGTTTCTCAGCCGTTATCGCGGATATTCGCTGTGCCCGGAGTGCAACGGTTCACGGCTACGGCTGGAGGCGCGGCAGGTCAAGGTGAACGGCCGAAATCTCTGCCAGCTTTGTGGGCTCACCGTTGAGGAGGCGCTGCGATTTTTTGAGCAAGTCGAGTTGACCCCGCTGGAGGCTGAGATTGCGGACAAGTTGCTGCAGGAGATTCGTGAGCGGTTGCGATTTCTAAATGATGTGGGGCTGGAATATCTGACTCTAGATCGGCTTTCTTCCACACTCTCTGGCGGCGAGGCGCAGAGAATTCAGTTGGCGACTTCGCTAGGTTCCCGTCTGGTGGGCACGCTTTATGTGCTGGATGAACCGTCGATTGGGCTGCATCCGCGGGATACGCACCGGCTCATCAAGATTCTCCATGGGCTTCGCGATCTCGGAAATACGATTCTGGTGGTGGAGCACGATCCTGACATCATGCGCGCCGCGGACCGCATTCTGGATCTGGGGCCCGGCGCGGGTGAGAGCGGCGGAAAACTGATTGCCGAGGGTACGTATCAGGAGATCCTGAACAATCCGGCTTCGTTGACCGGCCGCTATCTTTCCCAGGATTTGCGAATTCAGGCGCCAGCGCTGCGCCGCAAGCCGGGCCTGCAGCAGATCAGAATTCGCGGCGTGCGGGCGAATAATCTGAAAGGGGTGGACATCAGCATTCCGCTGGGCATGATTGTCGCGATTACCGGAGTTTCCGGATCGGGCAAATCGACCTTGCTCCACCAGGTGCTGTACCGTGCGCTGGCACAGGCGAAGCAGCAGTCTGGAAATGGTGCGACCGGACCCGCCGCGAGCTGGGAGAGTTTGGAGGGCGATCAGTTTATTGAGGAAGTCGTGCTGGTTGACCAGTCGCCGATCGGGCGCACACCGCGGTCGAATCCAGTGACGTATATCAAGGCGTTTGACGCGATGCGCGATTTATTCGCTTCCCTGCCGGAATCGAAGAAACGCGGATTTGGCCCGGGACATTTTTCGTTCAACATTCCGGGCGGACGCTGCGAGGTTTGTCAGGGAGACGGGACCGTCACTGTCGAGATGCAGTTTCTTGCCGATGTCGAATTGATTTGCGAGGAGTGTAAAGGAACACGCTACAAACCGACTGTCCTCGAGGTCCGTTATCGGGGCAAAAATATTCACGAGGTCCTCAACCTGACGGTGAAGGAGGCGCTGAAGTTTTTCGCCGAAGTACCAAAGATCACCGAGAAGTTACGTTCGCTGGAAGAAGTGGGTCTGGGATATTTGCGGCTGGGCCAGTCGGCGACAACGCTTTCCGGCGGCGAAGCCCAGCGCATGAAGTTGGTGGCACATTTGCAGCCGGCGTCGCGGGAAGTGGGCCGCAGCGGGTCAGGCAGCGAAGGGCGGATTAAGCGGCGCCTGCTTTATATTTTTGATGAGCCTACGACCGGTTTGCATTTTGACGATGTTAGTAAACTCCTGGCGGCGTTTCGCCGTTTGATTGATGCGGGCGGGTCGATTGTCGTGATCGAGCACAATCTGGAAGTAATCAAGACCGCGGATTGGGTGATCGATCTCGGGCCAGAGGGCGGAAATCGCGGCGGTAAGATTGTGGGCGCGGGTCCGCCGGAAGCGATCGCTAAGCTGGCGGATTCTTACACGGGAAAGTATCTGGCAGATATTCTGAACGGCAATGGTGCAGCGCGTTCCAATGGGCGGTCGTAGGCTGGCGGCCGGCGCGCTTCTGGCGTGGCTGGCTGGCAGCGGATTATCATGGGCTCAAACCACGAGCCCGGCTGGGCTGGATTCGGGGCAAACAAACAGAGGATCTGGTAACTCTTCCGCTGCTTCTTCTCTTCCCTCCTCCGGCAATTCTTCTCCGAGCAATCATAAGAGCGGGACGACTGGACAAATCGCGCACCACATAAAAGTCGCGGAAGAAGTCGCGCCATCCCCCGAGCTTACAAAGGCTGAGGCGTTGATCCAGAAACAGGACTATGCCGCGGCTGAGCCGCTCCTGCGCAAAGCGGTGGGCGACGATCCGGCGAACTACGAGGCCTGGTTCGATCTGGGCTTTGTGGAGAATGGGCTCGGCAAGTTGGATGAGTCGATTGCCGCCTACCGGAAATCGGTGGCGTCTAAGCCAGATGTTTTTGAGTCGAACTTGAATCTGGGCTTGCAACTCGCGAAGAGCGGGCAGCCTGGCGCAGAACAATTTCTGCGGGCTGCTACGGCACTCAAACCTACAAGTCATGTGGATGAAGGCCGGGCTCGGGCGTGGCTGTCGCTGGCGCATGTGTTGGAGACGACGAAACCGGACGATGCCATGGCAGCTTACAAGCACGCTGCGGAGTTGCAGCCGAAGGATCCCGAAGCCCATTTGGCCATGGGACTCCTGCTGGAAAAACAAGGGAACCTTTTGGATGCGGAACACGAATATAAGCAAGCCTTGATGCTCGATCCGACATCTTCTGACGCGCTTACTGGCCTGGCCAATGTTTATATGCACGATCGCCGTTTTCCCGAGGCGGAAGCGGTATTGCGCAAACTCGTCGCGACAAATCCCAACGACGTTGCGGCGCGAATTCAGTTGGGACGAGTGCTCGCGGCTGAGGGCAAGAATGACGAAGCCATGGCCGAATTGCAGACGGCGCAGAAGTTGGATGCGGCAGATGCTTCTCTGCAACGCGATCTTGCCGATCTGTATCTGCTGGCGAAAAAGTATGATCACGCAGAATCAGCCTATCGAGCGCTTCTCGCCGTGAACCCCAACGATGCCGCGCTTCATGAGAATTTGGGAAAGGCTTTGTTGGAACAGAAGAAATTCGTAGACGCGCAAAGGGAATTTGTGGCGGCGGTAAAACTCAAACCGGACATGGTGTTGGCGTACGGCGATTTGGCTTTTGCCGCCAGCGAGAACAAAGATTATCCGCTGGCCATTCAGGCTTTGGATGCGAGAGCGAAAATCATGCCAGACGAGCCCATCACGTATTTCTTGCGGGCTTCGGCCTATGATCACCTCAAGGATTTCAAGCGCGCGTCGGCGAATTATCACCTCTTCCTCAACGCGGCCAATGGGAAGTATCCTGAACAGGAGTGGCAGGCGAAGCATCGGCTGATCGCGATTGAGCCGAAAAAATAATTCGCAGCGGGTCTGGGATCATGTTTGGGGTGCGGCGCATATTTCGCGTAGGGCGAATGGTGATTCTATTCGCAACGTTTGCGGTGGTGGCGGCTCATGCCGCGCCGAGCAATCAACCCACTATCGAGGAGTTGAAGGCTCGCGTTGCTTCCGCGAGCATTGGGGATCGGCCTCGCTTGTGTGTGCAGATCGCTGAGAGGCAACTCACGGAAGCCGACAAACTCTATGCAGCCTCGGAGATTGAAAAGGGTCAGGCTGCGTTGACGGACGTCGTCGCTTTCTCGGAATTGGCAAGAGATTATGCGATCCAATCGCACAAGTATCAAAAGCAGACGGAAATCGCAGCACGCTCGATGACTCGCAAGCTGACCGACCTTCTTCACACTCTCAGCCACGACGAGCAGGCGCCCGTACGGGATGCGATCGCTCGACTGCAGCGAGTGCGCGATGACCTGTTAGCTGCCATGTTTCCGAAAGGAGCGAAATGACTGCCTGGGTGCCGCGATGTGCTCTATTGGCAACCTTGTTCTTGGTGGGCGTCTCGGTGGTGCAAGCGCAGCGTCACCGGGAACCGCTTACTCAGCCGGAGATCGACCAGATTCGCGACGCCAGCTGGGAGCCGAGAAAACGATTGGCGCTGTACGTGGAGTTTGCCCGCGCTCGCCTAGTGAAGCTAGAGCAGATGAGGAGTGATCCCAAGACCAAGAATCGGGCGGCGCAGACGCACGACTTGCTCGATGATTTTCAGCTTCTCTATGACGAACTCAACGACAATATCGACACTTATGTCGATCGCAAAGACGACATCCGCAAGCCGCTCAAGGGAATCATCGAGGCCGACACCGAGTTTCAGGCGAAGTTGCGTGCGCTGAAGGATGGCGCGGATATTCCGGCGGAAGAATCGCGCCAGTACGAATTCGTTCTCACCAATCTGCTTGAGAGCGTGGACACGTCTGCGGAGGATCATCGCAAGCTGCTGGCGGATCAGGAGGACGCCGCCAAGCACAAGCGGCTGAATACGAATTCGAGCGCAAACAACGGAGGTCGGCCGGAGTGAGAGTTTGACTTTGGACTTCAGACTTTGGACTTCAGACCTCAGGCGTCGGACAGTTACGAATGCGGAACTGAGGGCCGAAGTCCAAGGTCCGAGGTCCGCCGTCCCATGCTAACCTAAGTTCATCGTGCGCGATGGCCTGCTGGAACTTTTTCAGGAAACGTACCGGGAGCTGCGTCCGGCTTCGCCTGTTCCCGAACTGAAGATTGAATTTTTTGCGTTCGCAAACGTCAACAATACGATCCGGCTACGCAACGGAAAATTGCTGGTGCGGCTTTCGGATCTGCTGGAGGGCGCGCCAGATGCGGTATTGAGGGCGATTGCGCATATTCTCCTGGCGAAAATGTACGGCCGCCCGATTGACGCCGGACAGGCCGCCCGCTATCGCAGATATGTGGCCAGTCACGACATTGTTCGCAAAACTCACTTGGTGCGGCAGATGCGCGGACGCAAGCGTCTGCGTCCGGCGCGCGGACATTTTTATGATCTGGATGGAGTCTTTGAGCAACTGAACACGCGATTCTTTCATGGACTTCTGGGCCGTCCACGCATGAGCTGGAGCCAGACCAAGACTCGGCGCATTCTCGGCCACTATGACCCGGCGCACAACGCGATCGTGATCAGCCGTATTTTCGACCACTTTTCTGTGCCGGCCTATGTGCTGGAATACATCGTTTACCATGAAATGTTGCATCTAAAGCACCCAGTGAGGCTACGAGGCAGCCGCCGCTGTGTGCACTCGGCGGAGTTCCAGGCGGAGGAAAAGTTATTTCCCCACGCAGCTGAGGCGAATACGTTTCTAAAGCGGCTGTAAGACTGTTTTCCCGCATCGAGCATTACGGCCAGCCGATCCGATTGAGAAGCACAGCTGAGTAGGGAGGAATTTCGCTGCAGGGCGTGCCCGGCTGTCTCTTGCGCGAGGGGCTTTCAGAATCTTCACCTGCTTGCAATTGGGCGAAATACAACAAAAGATTGCTCTACTCCCTTCATGGCGCTTTGTTCTAAATCCGGACTGATGCTTACGGCCCTTATCGTTTTTTTGCTCATTGGCGGGGAATCTTTCTGCCTGGGACAAGATCGTGCGGAAACGCCTGCTCCGCCGACTGGGAACGGTCCTGAACAAGGCACAGTTTCGGCCGGCGACTCGGTGGCCGCACCATCCGGAAGCATCAGCGGAACCGTCGTCGATCAGACCGGAGCTGTTATCGCGGGGGCGGAGGTGAAGCTTACTCACGGCAGTGAACAGCAATCCATCGAGGAAGATGTGCGGTCCAATGGTGATGGGCAGTTCTCGTTTTCAAATATTGCAGCCGGAGCTTTCCGCCTCACCATCACATCGGCGGGCTTCCAATCAGGAACTTCTGCCGGAATCCTGCATGCAGGACAGATGGATGTCGTCCCACAGATCACGTTGGCAGTGGCTCCCAATATCTCTGAGGTAGAGGTCGGACTTTCTCAAACGGAAGTGGCCGAAGAGGAAGTCAAGGTCGAGGAGAAGCAGCGAGTACTTGGCGTGTTGCCAAATTTCTATGTCAGCTACATTCCCAACGCTGCGCCGCTTGACGCGAAACAAAAGTTCAATCTGGCCTGGAAGACAGTTGTAGATCCGTTTACCTTCGTATTTGTGGGAGGCGCAGCCGGCGTTGAGCAGGCGCAAAACCACTTCGTAGGATACGGGCAAGGATCTGAGGGTTATGCCAAGCGCTACGGCGCTGGTTATGCCGACACGGTTTCAGGCACATTCATCGGGTCGGCCCTGCTGCCAGTGCTTCTGAAGCAGGATCCGCGCTACTTTTATAAAGGAAAAGGCAGCACGCCTTCGCGCGTTTTGTATGCGATCGCAAGTTCATTCATTTGCAAGGGAGACAATCGCCGCTGGCAGCCGAATTACTCGAATGTGTTGGGAAGTATTGCTGCGGGAGGAATTTCAAATCTCTATTATCCGGCGCAGGATCGCAATGGAGTGGGGTTGACGTTCGAAAACGCTGGGATCGGGATTGTCCAAAGCGCGGTCGCCAATCTGTTTCAGGAATTCTTCATCCGCAAGCTGACGCCGAAAGCCGGTAAGGAAGCTCCTGCACAACCCTGAGCGGTGTTGATCTGGCCATTCTTGCCCGGACCGCGAACCCATTCGCCCGCCTTGTTCCCTGCAGGCAGGCGCATTTCACGGCCAGAAAAGCGCCGTGTGATTCAAATCACAGGCGGTTGTGAGTCGCCGGATTGACTGGCTTGGCTGGCGAGGAATATCCTTGAAGTTGAAATTGAAATTCATTTTCAACATCAGAACTTCTACCAGGGATCAGGCTTTCATTCATGTTACAGGCTTTCATCATTACGCTTCGTGAAGGGGTTGAAGCTGCCCTGATCGTCGGCATCACCCTAGCTTACCTGACTAAAATCGGCCGGCAGGAGCTGCGAAAAACCGTGTACGCCGCGCTGATCGCGGCATTTCTGGGCAGCATCGCTGTGGCTGTGGTCATCTCCCGAACTCATTTAAACGAGGATGTGTTTGAAGGCTGGATCATGCTGCTGGCCGCGTTTTTTGTCGTCACCATGGTTATTTTCATGATGAAGACCGGGCGCAAGATGAAGGGCGAAATCGAAGGCAAGGTCGGATTGCTGGTGGGAAAAGACGCCTGGTTCGGACTCTTTGTTTTTATCTTTCTGATGGTGTTGCGGGAAGGCGCGGAGACGGTGCTGATTCTTTCCGCCGTGAGTTTGAATTCCACCGAGTTGATGAGTTTTCTGGGAACGCTGATGGGCGTGCTGGCGGCAATTGCTTTCGGTGTGATGTTCGTTAAGGGCAGCGTGCGCATCAATCTGCAGAAGTTTTTTCGTATCACGACCGCCATCATGTTTCTGGTGGCGGTGCAACTCGTGATTGCTGGCCTGCATGAGCTTTCGGAAAGCGGCGTCATTGCGTCTTCGAAGCGCGAAATGGCTTTGATTGGTCCGATCGTCAGCAATGACTGGTTTTTCTTTGTGACCATCTTTGCGCTGGCAGCTTTGATGATTCTGTTTGAGGCCAAACGCCGCGAGCCGGTGGCTGTAGCCGCATCCCCGGCAATGCGGCGGAAGGCCGCCTGGAGTGCCCGCCGCGAGCGCATGTGGATGGTCTCGGTGATGACCTTTTCGTTTATTTTCATCGCACTGATCACCGCAGAATTCGTGTATGCCAAAAGCGTCAGCAATCTTTCCCCGGCAACTGAAGTTACGTTTACGAATGGGCAGGTGAGCATTCCGCTGACGCAAGTTTCAAATGGCGACCTGCATCGCTTTCAGGCGACAGAGAATGGGACGACGATCCGTTTCTGGCTGTATCAGAAACCTGATGGCAAAGTGGCGACGGTCTTTGACGCCTGCCAGATCTGCGGAGCAGTGGGATTTTACAAAGGGCCGAACGGAGTGATTTGCAAGAATTGTGCTGCGCCCATCAACCCACAGTCGGTGGGAACGGCCGGCGGTTGCAATCCTGTTCCTCTAAAAGCCACGCAGACGACCGACGCGGTGATTATCCAGGAGGCGGACGTTGCGGCCGGTGGTCGCATGTTCGCACAACAGTAAGCGATGTTCGTCCGGCTGGTTTACGAATCCTTTCGACGGCAAAAACGGCGCAAGTTGCTGGCGGGCGCTGCCATTACGCTGGGTGTAACGGTCGCGACCGCAATGATTGCTGTCGCCGCGGACATTGGGGATAAGATCAATCGCGAACTTCGCACCATCGGTGCCAACCTGATTGTTACCCCGCAAGAAGATTCGCTCGATCTGGAGATCGGTGGGGTCAATCTGAAGCCGCCGACTGACGGCGCATTTCTAAGCGAAGGGGACCTGCCAAAAATCAAAGGCATCTTCTGGCAGAACAATATTACGGGCTTTGCGCCCATGCTGCCGGTCACGGTTGCGCTCGATAGTGCGGGCAAGCCAAAGAACGGCAGGCCGCAGGACGTCACTCTACTGGGAACTTATTTTGCTAAGAAACTTTCGTTCGGCAATGATCAATTCACGACCGGGGTGCGCAGCACGCATTTGTGGTGGAAAGTAGCAGGCGCATGGCCCGAAGATTCGTCGCGCGATGTTTTGCTGGGAGAAAGATTAGCCAGCCGCCTGGGCGAGAAACCCGGCGACGAAATCGTGCTGGCGGGGCGTGAATTGCGGATCAGCGGGATTCTTTCCTCCGGTGGCGCGGAAGACGATGAAGTCGTCGCACCCCTCGGGCTGGCGCAGGAAATTTTGGGCAGGCCGGGCGCTGTGCGCCGCGTCTATGTGAGTGCGTTGACCAAGCCGGAGGATGCCTTCGCCCGCCGCGACCCGAAAAGTTTGTCGGGAGCAATTTATGACCGTTGGTATTGCACGCCTTATCCGCAGGCGATTGCGTTTCAGCTGGCGGAAGCGATTCCGCATTCGCGTGCCGAGCAGATTCGCCAAGTTGCGCAAAATGAGGGCGCGGTTCTTGCCCGGGTTGAAGGGCTCATTTTCTTAGTAACATTAGCCGCGCTGTTTGCGTCTGCGCTGGCGGTGTCGGCGGCAATGGCAACGACGATTTTTGAGCGCCGGGCCGAGGTGGGCCTGATGAAGGCCTTGGGCGCGGGAAAGGTGGCTATTGCCTCCATTTTTTTTGCCGAGGCAACCTTCCTGGCGGTGATTGGTGGCCTGGCTGGATTTGCCTTGGGCGCAGCTCTAGCGCACCGGATGGGACGTTCCATTTTCAATTCCAATATTTCGATTTCGCCCGTATTGCTGCCGGTGATTCTGGTGATCGCAGTATTGGTGACATTCGCGGGCAGCGCTGCGGCGATACGGCGGGCTGTGAGCTTGGATCCAGTGTTCGCATTGCGAGGAGAGCTGTGAGCGCGCCCATGTCACACTCCGCGCAGGATCTGGCTGCCCGTCGAACCCATGTAGCACACAGTTCGATGTTCCTGCGCATGCTGGTGCGGGCCTCGCTCTTGCGACCCGGACGGGCCGCTTCAGCACTTTTCGCGATGGTCGTGGCGGCGGCGGTTGCTACGGCGATGCTAAATCTTTATGTGGATGTGCAGGCGAAGTTGCGGCGGGAGTTTCGTAATTATGGCGCGAATATAATTCTCCTCGCAAAAGATGGTGCTTCCCTTCCCCAGGACGCGCTCTCGCGCGTGGATTCGGTTCTTGCGGGCCGCGGAGTTGCGGCGCCATTTGCGCTGGTAGTAGCTCGCACCCGTGATGGCCAGCCGATCGTGGTTGCGGGCGTGGATTTCGATCGGGTGCGTCAACTCGACCGCTGGTGGTCGGTGAGCAGTTGGCCCTCGGCCTCGCAGCAAGCGCTGATCGGCGTGCGTGCATTGCCGGTGGTTACGCCAACCAGCCTTGCTTCAGCAAACGTTCCGCTGGCAACCAAGGAATTCGACCTCAGCTTTCAGGGGAAGGTTCTGCGCCTTACTCCAGCGGGAACGGTACAGACGGGAGCAGCCGAGGACAGCCGCATTTATATTTCTTCGGCCGATTTTGTGGCGTGGACCGCCGTGCAGCCCTCGACGATTGAAATTGCGGCGAGCGGCTCTCCAGAAGAGGTGGCTGGCATGATGCAGCAGGTGGCGCAGGCAATTCCAAGCGCAGATGTTCGCCCCGTGCGGCAAATAATGGAGGGCGAGGCGCGCGTGCTGGGCAAAACACGGGCCACGCTGCTGGCCGCGGCTTCTCTGATCATTCTTACCGCGGCCTTGTGCGTACTTTCGACGTTAATGGGATGGGTGTTTGACCGGCGACGGGACTTTGCCATTATGAAGGCTCTGGGAGCTTCAGGACGGTTGCTCAACGGATTCTTCGCGGCAGAAGCCGCCGTTCTGGGCGCGAGTGGCGCTCTGATCGGATTTCTGCTCGGCATTGGTATCGCAGCTTGGATTGGGCGAGTTAATTTTCATTCCCCAGTGATGCCGCGGCTAAGTGTGTTTCCGGTGGTGCTGGCTGGTAGCATGGCGGTAACGCTGCTGTCCGCAATCCTTCCCATCTCGCTGCTACGCCGGGTGCAGCCGGCGGTGATTTTGAGGGGTGAGTGAAATGATTCAGATCAAGGATGTCACGAAACTCTACCCCGCCAAGGAAGCGGGCAATGGAACGGGCAAGGACGCCAGTTCCATTAAGGCGCTCGACAATATTTCGCTGCATGTGGTTCAGGGCGAATGGCTCTCCATCATGGGGCCATCCGGATCGGGAAAATCGACGCTGGTAAATCTGATTGGCTGCCTCGATCGTCCTTCAGTGGGCGAAATCTGGCTGGATGGACAGAATATTGCGGGTATTTCTGCGGCCGATTTGAACCGTGTGCGCGCAGAGAAAATTGGATTCATCTTTCAGCAATTTCATTTGATTCCATTTTTGACGGCAGTGGAGAACATCATGCTGGCGCAATATTTCCACAGCATGACTGACGAAAAAGAAGCGCTGGAAGCGCTCACGCGCGTGGGGCTAGGCGAGCGGGCTCATCATCTGCCCTCGCAACTATCCGGGGGCGAGCAGCAACGGGTGTGCATTGCCCGCGCCTTGATCAATGATCCGAAAATTATTCTGGCCGATGAGCCCACCGGAAATCTCGACGCTGTGAATGAAGAAATCGTTCTGCGGCTCCTGCGCGAATTTCATCAGCAGGGACGAACCATCGTCATGGTGACGCACGACCCAGTGGTGGCGCGGCTGGCGGACCGGCGCATCGAACTCCATCATGGCAAGATCGCCTCCCAGGAAGTGTTCGCCATGGCCGACGAGGAACAACTGGATGAAGTGCTGGAAGAGCTGTGGGTGCTGGCCGAGCACGGCGAGATTGCCGAAGTCGAGCGCATGGAAGTGCACGGAGCGCTGCCGGTCAGTCTGGCGATCGAAAAGATGATTGAGATGGGACTGGTCGCTTCGACTCCGCATCCGTTGCAGCCGCATGACCACAAGCCGTTTGTAAATCCCTGTCACGACGCGCTAAAGCCCGTGGCCGCATCAGTCGGCGACGGCACACTGATTGTGGAGCTCACCCCGCGCGGGCGGGAGCGAGCGGGCAGCATTATCCGACGGCATCGGCTGGCGGAGAGGCTCTTCACCGACAGCCTGGCGATGGACAGCGAATCGGAGATCGAGCAGCAGGCCTGCAAGTTCGAGCATATTCTTTCGCCAGAGGCGACGGATAAAATCTGCACATTTCTCGGACATCCTCGGACCTGCCCGCACGGGGCGCCAATTCCGCCCGGGCCGTGCTGCGCGGACAAAACGACGTCGAAATTGCGGGATGCCGTGGGTCAGGCAGGAAGCTCTGTCGGGACGAAATGAATGAGCTCTGAACGCGGCTTGGCACAGTCCTCGGCCCGTCGTCCCACTATTGGTGTTTTCGATTCCGGCTTTGGCGGGCTTACCGTTCTTAAAGCCTTACTTCAGCTTATTCCCGAAGCAGATTATTGCTATTTTGGCGATACTGCGCGTCTGCCCTACGGATCGAAATCGGTGGAGACTGTTGCCCGCTATGCCGTGGAAGCGGCGCATTACCTCGAATCGCACGGCGCCCAGATGCTTGTAATCGCTTGCAATACTGCGACTGCGCTGGCACTGGAACGCATTCGGTCGGGGGCTCACGTCCCGGTAGTTGGAGTGATTGAGCCGGGAGCGGAAGCTGCTGTCGCGTCAAGCAAGAATCAGAAAGTTGTCGTGATCGGCACCGAGGCCACGATCAGCAGCCACGCCTATCGTATCGCTCTCGAAGCGCGTCACTTACAGGCAAGAGAGAAAGCGTGTCCTTTGCTCGTGCCGCTGGTGGAGGAAGGATGGGTCGAGCATTCTGTCACCGAGCAAGTGGCGCGCATCTATCTTGAGGAGGCTTTCGCGGACGGATTCAGTGACGCCGATACGCTGGTATTAGGCTGCACGCACTATCCACTGCTCAAGCCGCTGCTGCGCCGGGTGGTTCCGGAGCACGTGAGCATCGTGGACTCGGCCGAGTCCACGGCCCGCGCTGTGGCTTCGCAGCTAGAGCGGTTGGTTCCCTCGACTGGAGCCGCAGAAGAGCGACGCCGACTTCCGCGATTGCAGTTCTTTGCTACTGATTCGGTGGAGAAGTTCCGCCGGCTGGGCGAGCGTTTTTTGGGACACGCGATCGAGAACGTACAGCACGTTGACTTGAAGGAATGATCGCATGAGAATGATCGCACGAAAATCGGCGCGCAGTTGGCTGCCACAAGACTAGGATGCGCGAGAGTTCGGTCAATCCTTTTGCTGATCGTAAGAATCAGGTCTTTAATTTGCTTTTGCCGCAAGTTGTATTGCCAGATTTCTTCCGGTAAGAGTTTTTGCCAATTCTTTTTCAGGAATTCATCTTGTTGCGCCATTAATTCGTAGACCTGCCTCATCAAATCGGCATTTTTACCACCACCAGAGTTGAGTTGCTCGGGTTCATGCTGCATAAGTGCAGATTGCCAGATCGAGGTACGGCTCCGATGTGACGCCAGTCACACGACAACCGCATTTGAGCACAAGAGCGCGTATCATCGAGGTGTAAACGTATTGCCGCGTCAGAGAAACAGGTTCCTATAGAGGCCAGTCTGATTTATAACTTCAGGTTGCGGAGTCGCAGGGCGTTGGTGATGACCGAAACAGAGCTGAAGCTCATGGCCGCCGCCGCAAAAATGGGGCTGAGCAACAGACCGAAGAACGGATAGAGGACTCCAGCAGCGACCGGAACGCCGATAGCGTTATAGATGAAGGCAAAGAAGAGATTTTGACGAATGTTTCGCATCGTAGCCTTGCTAAGTCTGCGGGCACGGAGAATTCCCGATAGATCGCCTTTTACCAGGGTGATGCTCCCGCTTTCCATGGCCACATCGGTCCCTGTGCCCATGGCGATGCCGACATCGGCCTGAGCGAGCGCAGGAGCGTCATTGATGCCGTCTCCAGCCATGGCGACTACTCTTCCCTGCTGTTGCAGCTTTCGAATGACTTCCAGTTTTCTCTCGGGCAGGACTCCAGCTTCGAATTCGCCCTGCTGTAGACCAAGTTGTTGGGCGATCGCTGCGGCGGTGTCCCGGCTATCTCCGGTGAGCATCAGAATTGGAATTCCCTGATGCTTTAGGTCTCTTAGGGCATCCAACGTTGACGGCTTTATCGGATCCGCCACGACCAGGCTCCCCGCGTATTTTCCATCGATCGCGATGGCGAGGCGGGTGCCGATGTCGTCGCTTGCCACTGGAACACTAAAGCCGCCCACTTCAGCCATGAGAGCCGGATTGCCTACCGCGACCAGCTTGCCGCCGACGCTGCCGCGGACGCCTTTGCCAACCGCGTACGAGAAGTCCGTTGGATCGGAGAGAATAAGTCCTTTTGACGACGCCGCATTCACCATCGCCGCACCGTAAGGATGCTCGCTCGCCTTTTCTAAGCTGGCAGCCAGACGGAGCAGCTCATCTTCTGTGTACGGCTGCACCGGGGAAATTCCAAGAACTTTTGGTTTGCCTTCGGTCAGCGTTCCCGTTTTATCGACGACGAGAGTGTCGACTTTTTCCATGGTCTCCAGAGCTTCGGCATTTTTAATGAGAACCCCGGCATGGGCGCCGCGGCCGGTGCCCACCATAATCGCCATGGGCGTGGCGAGGCCTAGAGCGCAGGGACAAGCAATGATTAGAACCGCAACCGCATTTACCAGCGCGTGCCCCAATCTGGGCTGGGGACCGAATAGAAACCAAGCTGCAAATGTGACTGCAGCCACCGCTATGACGGTGGGAACGAACCAGGCGGCGACACGGTCGGCAAGACGTTGTATGGGAGCGCGACTGCGCTGCGCTTGTCCAACCAACTGAACAATCTGTGCCAAGAGAGTTTCTGACCCGACGCGCTCGGCGCGCATAATGAACGAACCGGTCGAGTTGATGGTCGCGCCAATGACTTTGCTATTCTCAAATTTTTCTACGGGAATCGCTTCTCCGGTAATCATGGATTCATCAATGGCGCTGTGCCCCTCGATCAGCACACCATCGACAGGAACTTTTTCTCCCGGCCGCACGCGCAGGCGATCCCCCGGTTTTACTTGCTCCAGCGGAATGTCTTTTTCTGTAACTTCTTCCGTGCCTTCGGCGCTGATGAGCCGCGCTCTTTTCGGGCTGAGATCGAGAAGCGCTCGAATCGCCGCGCTGGTACGGCTTCGAGCCCGGAGTTCCATCACCTGCCCGAGTAAGACCAGCGTAGTAATCGCCGCCGCGGATTCAAAATAAACCTCCGGATATCCGCTCATGCCGCGCAGTGACTCAGAAAACATTCGCGGGACGACGGTCGCCACAACGCTGTAAACGTAAGCCACGCCCGTGCCCAGCCCGATCAGCGTGAACATGTTCGGGCTGCGGTTGACTAGAGACGCCCAGAATCGCTCGAAGAACGGCAGTCCGCACCACAAGACAACCGGAGTCGCAAGCACAAACTCAAGCCATGGAAGATTAATCGGCAAGGCGGTCAGCGCGCCCATGAACGCATGCGGCCAAAACATGCTGCCCATTGCAATTGCCAGGAGCGGAGTTGTTAGGGCAACCCCGATCCAGAAGCGCCTCGTCATAGCGCGCAACTCAGGATTCTCATCCGCAGCGGTTGCGACGCTGCGCGGCTCGAGCGCCATGCCACAAATGGGACACGACCCAGGCTCCCCGCGAACGATTTCGGGGTGCATCGGGCAGGTGTATTCCGTTCGCGTCGGAGCGAGTGGAAGCTCAGGTTCCAGGGCCATGCCGCAAGAGGGACACGCCCCGGGCTTGCTCTCGCGAACCTCGGGGCACATGGGGCAGACGTATATCGCGGAAGCGGCCGGCTTGGGAGCAGACTGGGTCGCTATGAGTGACGAGCTAACGGTGAGAGACGAGCTAGCGGTGTGAGCCGTAGCAGCGTGGGCCGACGACGAGGCCTTAGGTGTGAATGGCGCTCCTAGCACCACCAAGCCCGATGGCACGGGCTTAGTGATGTAGCTTTGAGGATTAGCTTTGAATTTTTCCAGGCAAGATGCGCAGCAGAAGTAGTATTTCTTTGCCGCGTGTTCGTGGATGTGTTTTGCAGTGCCTGGATTCACGTTCATCCCACAAACCAGATCGCGCTCGGAAGCAGGGATGAGATTGGAAGCCGTCATGTATGGTCGCGAGCGTGCGGCAGAAACTTCTTCTTTGATTGCCTATGCTCTATATTGGATTCATCCGGCAAGCTGGGCCGGGACTTCCAACACATCATAGCGAAGGCGTGAACCCATGACCTATTTGGATATCGTTTTTAAATATGGAGCCGTTCCCGGCGAGAACG
>Ga0182024_10011904_pt1 | contig 17340 bp, 18 predicted proteins | sample P32metaG_FD_120480 | JGI IMG/M metagenome (GOLD analysis project Ga0182024, IMG submission 120480) | Permafrost microbial communities from Stordalen Mire, Sweden - P3-2 metaG (Illumina Assembly) | ecosystem: Environmental > Terrestrial > Soil > Wetlands > Permafrost | place: Sweden: Stordalen...
GCTGCCGCGGCAGCGCCTCCGGATGTTCCTGGCGCAGGAAGGCGATCAATTTCTCGCGCAGATCGGCGCACACGTCGGCGGTGGTCGCGGCAGTATCGGAATTCACCAGCACCCGCACCTCGATCGCGACGGCGCTGGTATTGGTGACTTGGACGTTGACGACTTTGGCGTTGTCTCGCTTTGCTGCGGCGACCAATTCGCCTGCCTTGTTGCGGATGACGTCGACCGGCGCGCCGTAATCGAGATAGAGCATGACGCTCCCCATCGTCCGCGCCGATTGGCGGGTCCAGTTGTAGAACGGTTGCTGGATGAAATAGTTGAGCGGCACGATCAGCCGCCGCAAATCCCATAGTCGGATCACCACGTAGGTGGCGTTGATTTCCTCGATCCAGCCGTATTCGTTCTGGACCGTGACGGCGTCTTCCAGCCGGATCGGCTGGGTCACCGCGAGCTGAACGCCGGCGATAAGATTGCTCAGCACCGGTTGCGCGGCAAGACCGAACACGACGCCGGCGACACCGGCGGAGGCGAAGAGGCTGACGCCATATTGGCGAACCTCCTGGAAACTCATCAGCGCGAAGCCAAGGGTGATCAGAACGATGACCGTGTAGAGCGCGCGCAGCAGTACGCGAACCTGGGTGACGTGCTTGCGCGCCAGCAGGTTGTCATCGACGTCGATGCGAAACCGCGTCAGATAAAGATTGGCGCCGATATTCAGCGCGGTCAGCACCATCCAGCCCAGCAGGCAGATCGTCGCCAGCACCAGACATCGCACGATCACGCTGGTGGTGTCGGGAGCCAGCGGCGTGGTCGGCAGCGCAACGGCAAGCGCGACTATGAGGAGGGCAAGCCGGGTCGGATTTTTGGTGGCGTCAAGCACGGAGAGCAGATACGGCCGCCGTCCGCGCAGCAGCCGGTGCAGCAGCGCCAGAATCGCGGCGTACAGCAGCCACGCCAGGACCACCGCCGTGACCAGGACGATGAAGGATACGGCCCACGGCGGTGCGAACGACAGAGCCCGGCTGAGAGCGCTCAACTCGGCGCGAACGTATTCGGTTAAATCCTGCCACATGTCACAAAATATAGCCTGAAACGCTTGAGAAATCGGCTGGTTTCATCCGTTGGCGCCCTGGACACTATCGCCGCGAGGTGGCATCAAGCTGCCCATCGGCCAACAAGCGTCAGACCCGCGATCGGCGATGAAGACCTTCCTGCTGCGCTGCTTTACTTGGTGGAATGGTCAAACCTTCGGCACCCAGTGGTGGACGGCGCGCCATGGCGAGTTCGTCGGCGACGACGAGTTCGGCAACCGCTATTACCGCACAAAAGGCGGCAAGATCGATCCGGCGCTCGGGCTCAATCGGCGCTGGGTGATCTACAATGGCGTCGCCGAGGCTTCCATGGTGCCGCCGAGCTGGCACGGCTGGCTGCATCACACCGTCGATCTGCCGCCGACGGAGGACAAGATCGTCCCGTACCCCTGGGAAAAGCCGCATCGCCCAAATTTGACCGGCACTGCGGGCGCCCATCGGCCGAGCGGATCGACTCTGGCGCAGGGCCGCCGGCCGAAGGCGACTGGCGATTACAAGGCGTGGGTTCCAGGAGGCCAGTGATCAGAATTTACGGGTCGGGAATCAGGTATCAAGGTGCCCGATTTGGATGCTTGGCCCCTGACCCCTATTCCGATGCGCTGGCACCGGCCCCTGATCCCTGTTTCGCCGTATTCGGAATGTTAACCGAGCGGACCTGACGGCCGCTTTAATCCAATCGGGCACGAATCCCAAGGTTCCATGGTCCGCATTGCAGCTCTTTTGGTCGGGATTGGCGCAAGCCTTGCGGTGGGGCCGGTAGCGGCGCAGTTCGGAAACTATGACAGTTCGCCGCCGCGGCCGCCGGCTGATATCCCGAACGGATCGTTCCCGCCGCAGCCGCCGCCGGTCGGGTATCCCGGCCAGTCCCAACAGCCGTATCAGGGCCAGTACCAGGCGCCGCCCCCTGCGGCGCCCTATCCCGGTCAATACCAGCCATCGGGGATTCAGGCGCAGCCTCTGCCACCCCCGCCCGGCGCAACTGCGCCGCCAGCGTCGCCTCCGCAGCGCGCCCGGATTACGCCGCAACAGTCCAATCCAGCATCGCCACAGCCGGCGGCCGCGCCCTTGCCACCGCTGGCCAATCCACCGCCGCCGCAACCCGCCGACACCTCGCCGCGGCCGGACGATACGGTGGTGACCGAGATGCCGACGGCAAAGATCGCCAACGGCCGCGCCGTGTTCTCGGGTCTCGACAAGATCACCGGGCGCACCATTTCGTTCGACGCCGCGATCGGCGAGACCGTGCAGTTCGGCGCGCTGCAGGTAACCGCACGGGTCTGTTACACGCGCCCGCCGACCGAGGCGACCAACACCGATGCTTTCGTCGAAGTCGACGAAGTGACGTTGAAGGGTGAGATCAAACGGATATTCACCGGCTGGATGTTTGCGTCGAGCCCCGGACTGCATGCCGTCGAACACCCGATTTACGATGTCTGGTTGACCGATTGCGCACAGCCGGCATCCTCCCCGCTGGCGCAATCCACCACCCAGCCTGGTCCGACGCCGACGGCTGTCACGGCGCCCGCGGCGGCTCGCCCGCGCCAACCTCCGCCGCCGCGTAAGCCCGCGCCGCCGCCGGCGGTCGCTCCGGCGCCGCCCCCGGTTACCGACGATTGACGCCGATCAAGCTTGCGCGAACTGAGCCAGGACGGTGCTGCCGGACACCGGGCGATCGAGGGCGAGAGCGCCGAAATCTCCCTCACCGACAAGCGCTGCATCGAGCAGCTTGTGATAGACCGGCCGCGTCACCTCGATCGCGCCAAATGTGCGCAAATGGTCGGTGACGAACTGGGTATCGAGAAGCCGATAATGGCCGGCCTTGAGCCGTGCCACCAGATGCACCAGCGCGACCTTGGAGGCGTCGCGCGCCCGGTGAAACATGCTCTCGCCAAAAAAGGCGCGCCCGAGATTTACGCCGTAGAGACCGCCGACCAGTTCGCCGGCTTCATACACTTCCACGGTGTGGCAGTCGCCGCGTTCGTAGAGCTTGCGGTACAGGCTGTGAATGCGGGCATTGATCCAGGTCCGGCTGCGTCCGGGCATCGGCTGGGCGCAACCGTCGATGATGGCATCGAAATCCCGGTCGACAGCCACGACGAAACGGTCGGACCGCACCGTGCGCGCCAGGCGATCGGGAACATGGAAACGATCCAGCGGGATAACGCCCCGCCGCTCCGGTTCAATCCAATAGAGCGCCGGGTCATCGGCGCTCTCCGCCATGGGAAAAATGCCGCAGGCATAGGCCTTCAGCAGGACCTCAGGCGTGATGTCGATAAGAGCGGACTCTCGACTGGCCATTGATTTTGTTTAACCGGCTCCCGGTTCCGGATTCAAGAGGCGCCGGATGCGAACGCAGATTGGACTTTCGTCGAGCGCGGGAACGGCGGCTGCGGGTCGAAATCGGTCTCGGATGATGTCGACAAGGTCATGGCCGACAACCGAGAACAACGTGGAACGGCCGCCGCGAGTGCTTGATTTTCACCGCGACCTTGTTGAGCTCTGTTTGCCGAAATCGCCGTTGGCTGCCGCACTATTAACACTTCCCACACGATAAATTGCGTAAGATTTGACTTAGCTTGAACACTTTCTCGTAGCGGGCGTTACGCCTTCAAGAGAAAAGTGCAAGCAAGCGAGCTGCCCCCAATGGAACCGAGCGCGCGAACAAGCGAACTGATTCACGTTCTTGTCGTCGAGGACGAGTTTTTGATCAGCGAATGGGTTTCGCAGGCGCTTTCGGAGCAGGGCTTCGCCGTGCAAACCGCGGCCAATGCGGCCGACGCGCTGCGGCATCTCGCCTCGGATCAGGTCGACGTGCTGTTTACCGACATCAATTTGCCGGGCGGCATGGACGGCGCGGCGCTGGCGCTGCGCGCCCGCCAAATGCTGCCCCACCTTCCGGTGATCTATGCATCCGCGCGCATCAACATGCTGGGTCCGGAAGCGCGGGTTCCGGGCGCAATCGTCGTGCCGAAACCCTACGACTCGGCATTGGTCGGTCGGCTGGTGACGGCGGCGATGCACCACGCCGCAGCCGGCGTGCCGGCTTGATCGGCCGCTACTGCTCCAGGCCGCCGCGCGCGAGGAACTCCTCGAGCCAGTGGATGTGGTAATCCCCGTCGATGATGTCTTTCTCGCGGGCCAGAGCGCGAAACAGCGGCAGCGTGGTCTCGATCCCGTCGACGACGAACTCGTCCAGCGCGCGCTTGAGCCGCATCAAACATTCGCTGCGCGTCTTGCCGTGGACGATGAGCTTGCCGACGAGGGAATCGTAAAACGGCGGAATCGCATAGCCGTGATAGACTGCGGAATCGACCCGCACGCCGAGGCCGCCGGGCGGATGGTAGTGCACGATCTTGCCGGGCGAGGGCCGAAACGACACCGGGTTCTCGGCATTGATGCGGCACTCGATGGCATGGCCGTGAAATTTGACATTGCTTTGCGCCAGCATGAGATCGCTGCCGGCGGCGACGCGGATCTGCTCGACCACCAGGTCGATGTCGGTAATCATCTCGGTCACCGGATGTTCGACCTGGATGCGGGTATTCATCTCGATAAAGAAGAACTTGCCGTCCTCGAAGAGGAATTCGACGGTGCCGACGCCGAGATATTTGATCTCGCGCATCGCTTTGGCGACGGTCTCGCCGATCTGGTCGCGCGCCGGCGTGTTCAGCGCCGGCGACGGCCCTTCCTCCCAGACTTTCTGGTGACGCCGTTGCAGCGAGCAGTCGCGTTCGCCGAGATGGATGACCCGACCCTTGCCGTCGCCAATGATCTGGATCTCGATATGCCGCGGCCGCTCGAGATATTTCTCGAAGTAGACGGTATCGTCGCCGAAAGCGGCCTGCGCCTCGGCTCGCGCCGAGGCGAGGCTCGAAGCCAGCTCGCTCTCCGCGCGGATCACCTTCATGCCGCGCCCGCCGCCGCCTGCCGCAGCCTTGAGCATGACCGGAAAGCCGATGTCGCGCGCCAGCGCACGCGCCTCCTCGTCGGAGCCGATACCGCCGTCCGAGCCCGGGACGACCGGAATGCCGAGCTTCCTGGCGGTGCGCTTGGCCGCGATTTTATCGCCCATCAGCCGGATGTGTTCCGGACGCGGCCCGATGAAGTGCACGTTATGCTCGGCGAGAATTTCGGCGAAACGGGCATTCTCCGCCAGAAAGCCGTAGCCGGGGTGCACGGCGTCGGCGCCGGTGATCTCGCAAGCGGTCAGCAGCGCGGGAACGTTGAGGTAACTGTCCTTGGCCGGTGGCGGGCCGATGCAGACGCTCTCGTCGGCCAACCGCACGTGCATGGCGTCTTCGTCCGCTGTCGAGTGCACCGCGACGGTGAGAATGCCCAGTTCCTTGCAGGCGCGAAGCACCCGCAGCGCAATCTCCCCCCGGTTGGCGATCAGGATCTTGTCGAACATCACTCGATGATCATGAGCGGCTGGCCGTATTCGACCGGCTGACCGTCTTCCACCAGAATCTGAATGACCGTGCCGGAACGCGGCGCCGGAATCTGATTCATCGTCTTCATTGCTTCGATAATGATCAGCGGCTCGCCCGCCTTGACTTGGCTGCCGACCTCGGCAAACGGCCGCGCTGCCGGCGCCGGCCCCAGATAGGCGGTGCCGACCATCGGCGAGACGACGACGCCCGGATGCTGCGCCGGGTCGGCAGGCAGGGCCGCAGCTGCCGCGGCCGGCATGCTCACCGGCGCATCAGCGGCGCGCGCGCGGCCGCCGGACCCGCCGAAATTGCGGGCAACGCGGATCGATACGCCGTCCCTTTCGAATTGGATTTCCGTAAGTCCGGTTTCGTCGAGCAGCTTCGCCAGTTCGCGGATCACGTCGTGATCGATCGCTGGCGTCTTCGGCATCGGCGGGTCCCCGGGCTTCCGCGCCACGATCAGCCCTTGGCGTCGATCAGGGCAGCGAGCCCGGCGATGGCGAGCGCGTAGCCGTGAATGCCGAAGCCGCAAACCACAGCCCGCGCGGCCTGCGACACGTAGGAATGCCGGCGGAATTCCTCGCGCACGTGAATGTTGGTGATGTGGATTTCGATGACCGGCGCCGTCATGACGAGGAGGGCATCGAGAATCGCGATGGAGGTGGTCGTGAAGCCGGCCGGGTTTATCACAAGGCCTGCTGCATTTTTGGCCCGGGCCTCCTGGATCCAATCGATCAACTCGCCCTCGTGATTGGATTGGCGGAACTCCACCGCAAGTCCGTGGCGCTCCGCGGTCGCACGGCAAAGCTTCTCGACATCGGCGAGCGAAGCATGGCCGTAGAGTTCCGGCTCGCGCGTGCCCAGCAGATTGAGATTCGGTCCGTTGAGGACGTAGATGGTCTTCGACATGTCTGCGGTGCATCCGGCCGTCATCGCAGCGGGCGCGCGCTTGGCGCCCGCCGCACCGGGTCCGTTTATAGGGAAGCCGCCCGCAAAGGGGAAGCCGGCCCCTGGCGTTGGCTATAACCCGGATGTTCTTCCCGACGCGCGCAGATGCCGCACAAGCCGTTCCATTTCGGCGGAGGGCGAGACAGCTACTTCTGCTGGGCGGCGATTTTCTGCCTGAGCTCATCGAGGCCGACGGCGCCGACCACGACCTCGGAGCCGACCACATAGCTCGGCGTGCCGTTGACGCCGAGCGCGTCGGCGAGCTTCATGTCCTCGTCGATGGTGGTCTTGACCTCGTCGCTCGTCATGTCCTTTTCGATCTGCGGCATATCGAATCCGACTTCCTTGGCGACCGCAAGCGCCCGCGCCTTATCGGCTGGGCCGCGGCTGCCGAGCAGCTTCTGGTGGAATTCGATGTATTTCTTTCCGGTCGGGTCCTGCATGCGCGCCGCTACCGCGACATGAGCGGCCTCGACCGATCCCTCGCCGAGGACCGGAAACTCCTTGAGCACGAATTTGATATTCGGATCGTCCTTCAGCAGCGTCAGCATGTCCGGCAAGGCGCGCTTGCAGAAGGCGCAGTTGTAGTCGAAGAACTCGACCATCACGATGTTGCCCTGCGGATTGCCGAGCACCACTTGATGCGGCGAGTTGAACAGCGTCGCGTTGTTGTCCTTGATCGTGGTGGCGGCCTTTGCCGCGTCGGCTTCCTGCTGCTTCTTGTCGAGCGCCGCCATGACCTCCTGGATGATCTCGGGATGCTTGACCAGGTAGTCCTTGACGACGTCCTCGATCTGATGCCGCTGGTCGTCGGAGAAGGTTTGCGCCGGTGCCGCGCCCGGCGACGCGAGAAGCGTAGCGGCCGCCAGCGGAATTGCCATGCGCAGGCTCGATTTCATTTGGATTATCCTTTTTGCAATCATTGAAGGGGACCGACTTGGAGCGGGTTTTTAGGCATATTCTTGTTAAACGCAACGATATCGTCGGATCTCACCCAACCCGGCGACCCGACCGGAAAGCGCTCCCGGGCGCGGGCCGCGAGTTCGCGCGCCGTCTTGTTGTCGCCGCGCGCGAACGCCGCTTGCGCCGACGCCAGATCGGCTTCGGCCAGATCGCCCTTGCGGCCGTAGGCCATGGCCAATTGCAAATAGGCGTCGGCGGTTTCCGGCTCCTTGAGGAGCGCCGCGTGGAGAAGCGAGATGGCCTCGTCCGACAGCTTGGCGTCGCTGGTGGCGATCAGCGCCTGCGCCAGCGTGATCTGAATGAGGGCCGGACTGGGCGCGAGTTGCACAGCATGCCGTAGGGGAGCGATCGCCTCCGCCGGATGGCCGCCTTCGAGCAGCGCTTGGCCTTTGAGCTCGTAGAAATACGGGTTGTTCGGCATGGCTGCGATCAAGCCGTCAACCTGCGCTATCGCGGCGCGCATGTCGCCGAACCGGTAGGTGGAAATGGCGCGCGCATAGCGGGCCGGCATGCTGGTGTCTGACATCGGATAGCGCCGCTGCACCGTGTCCGGGTGCTCCATATAGCCGTAAAGCTTCGCCCGCATCATGTCGTGGCGAAATTGCAGTTCGGGCGGATCCTTCTTGTCCCAGTACGGCGTCTTCACCACTTCCGCCAAGGCGGCCATGCGCTCCTGCGGCATCGGGTGGTTCTGCATGTACGGATTGCTGCCCACCGACGCGAACAGCGATTCGTCGGCGAAGCGCTTGAACGTGTCGTACATGCCCTTGGCCGATTGCTGGGTCATGGTCAGAAAACGCACGCCGGCGCGGTCGGCTGATTCCTCCTGGGCACGCTGGTACGACAGCAGCGAACTCATGATGTAGGACTGCGGGGCCGAAAACACCGCGCTGCCGACGTTGCCCATGCTGACATTGTTGCTGCGGGCCCCGGCCACCACGGCGCCGACACCGAGCAGCATCGCAACGATCGCGGCGGTCTGGGCGTTGGCGAGCTCCTGCCGCATCTTGGAAAGATGGCCGCCGACGATGTGGCCGGTTTCGTGGGAAAACACGCCGATCAGCTGATTGGGCGTGGTCGCCTCCATCAGAGCGCCGGCATTCACGAAAATCCGATGCGCGTCCATGACGAAAGCGTTGAAGGCTTTGTCGTTGATGATGACGACATGGATGTTCTGGTTGCCGAGGCCGGCCACCTGCAGGATCGGCCGGGTGTAGTCGCGCAGCAACTGTTCGATCTCGGCATCGCGAATGATCGGGATGCCGGCATTGGCTCCGGTTTGCGCCCTCGCCGGAACGCCGGCCAGCGCGAGCGCGGCAGCCGTCGCCAGCGCCACGGCGCGCGACGCTGGCCTCACCGGGCGCGCCTTGCTAGGAGGGTTTTCGACAATCATGTGGGACAGTGGCGGTCCCTCGGTTGGGGAGCCAAACTATGGACGGAACCGGGTGCGGTCAACACAGGGCGGGCCCATCAGCCGCGCCCCAGCCGAGCAGCTAGAAACCCGGCGAATGCGGCAGCACCGGGGCGGCATCGCGAAGGCAAATTCCGGAAAGTAAAGGCGAATCTATGCTCGACCAGGCCAAGCGCCTGCTGCAGCCATCCGCGCGCAGCGCCGTGCCGCCGTTCATGGTCATGGACGTCATGGCCGCCGCCGCACGGCTCGAAGCCCAAGGCCGCCGCATCATCCATATGGAGGTCGGACAGCCGGCGGTGGGCGCCCCGGCGCCGGCAATTGCTGCGGCCCATGCGGCCCTGTCCAGCGGTCCGCTGGGGTACACCGAAGCTTTGGGCGTTCCTTCGCTGCGCCGGCGTATTGCACGGCCTATCGTGATTGGCACGGCATCGACGTCGATCCGCTGCGCATCGTCGTCACCACCGGCTCATCGGGCGGATTCATCCTGGCGTTTCTTGCCGCATTCGAAGCGGGAGACCGGGTGGCGATGGCGCTGCCCGGTTATCCGCCCTATCGTCACATCCTCACCGCGCTCGGCTGCGAGCCGGTATGGATCGAGACCGGCGTCGAGACGCGATGGTCGATCACCAGCGATGCGCTGCTCGCCTGCCACCGCGCGCGGCCGCTCAAGGGCTTGGTGATCGGCTCGCCCGCCAATCCGACCGGCACGATGATGACGGCAGCGGCGCTCGCCGATCTGATCCGATGCGCGCAAGATGCCGGCATTGCCGTCATTTCGGACGAGATCTATCACGGCCTCGACTATGCGTTCGCGGCGGAAACTGCTGCGTCTTTGTCCGATGATGTCATCGTCATCAATTCGTTCTCGAAATATTTCTGCATGACCGGCTGGCGGATCGGCTGGATGGTGGTGCCGCCTGGGCTGGTGCGGGCCGTCGAGCGGCTGCAGCAAAATCTGGCGATTTCGGTGCCGACGCTGGCGCAAATCGCCGCCGAGGCGGCGTTCGATGCTCGTGCCGAGTTGAACGCGGTCAGGCAGGGATACGAGGATAACCGGCGCATTCTGCTCGAGGGCTTACCGCGGGCCGGCCTCGATTCGTTTTTGCCGGCCGATGGCGCGTTCTACCTCTATGCCGACGTTTCCCGCTTTTCGACCGACAGCTTCGCCTTTGCCACGCGTATGCTGGAAGAAGCCGGCGTGGCGGCAACGCCCGGGGTCGATTTCGATCCGCGGCACGGCCAAAATTTCCTGCGGCTGTGCTACGCCGGCGCACGCGATGAGATGCACGAAGCGGTGCAACGGATCGGCTCCTGGCTGCAGGTTCTTGGCTGAAGCGATGAGAGGCAAACGATGAGCGAGGCTTTGTTCGACGTGCTGCGCAAGGTGACCACGGCGACGATCACCACGATTCTCCTGAAAAAGGGTATTCGGCGCTGCTGGATGAATGGTCCGAAACCGCTCGTTACCAACGGCGAGCGCATTATCGGGCCGGCCTTCACGCTGCGCTTCGTGCCGGTCCGCGAGGATCTGGCGACGCCGGAAAGCTGGGCGCATCCGATCTCCACCCGCGCCGCGATCGAGGAGATGCCGGAGGGCGTGATCGCGGTAGCCGACGCCATGGGCGTGCCGAGCGCAGGTATCTTCGGCGATATTCTCTGCGCGCGTATGAAGAAGCGGAACGTCGCGGCGCTCGTCACCGACGGCGTGATGCGCGACCGCACCGGCGTGTTGACCAGCGCGTTGCCGGTATGGTGTGCCGGCGTCGCCGCGCCAGCTTCGGTCAACGGTTTGACCTTTGTCGGCTGGCAGCAGCCGATCGGCTGCGGCGGCTGCGCGATTTTTCCCGGCGACGTGATCGTGGCCGACGACGACGGCGCCGTCGTCATCCCGCAAGCCCTGGTCGACTTCGTCGCCCACGAGGGCGCCGAACACGAGCTCTACGAAAGCTGGGTGTTTGGCGAAGTCGAGAAGGGCGTGAAGCTGCCGGGCCTTTATCCGCCGAATGACGATGCCAAGGCGCGCTACGCGGCGTGGCGGAAGGCGCGTGATTAGTCGGTGAGCGGGCTGGCGCGGGCCTTATCAGCCAGTCCACATAGAAGCCCGCGCCCAACGGCCATGGCCAGCGGCGGAGGACTGAACGTGTTCTTCATCCTCTCCAAGATACTCGGCTTCTTCGCGCTGCCTTCGAATGTTCTGATCTCGATCGGCATCATCGGCATTTTGCTTCTCTGCACGCGCCTCGCCCGCCTGGCCAGCTGGCTCGTGGTAACGAGCCTCGTGCTCATCGCAGTCGCCGGACTATCGCCGCTCGGCAACGCGCTGATCCTGCCGCTGGAGCAGCGCTTTCCGCCGTGGGACGCCTCGCGCGGCCCGCCCGACGGCATCGTCGTCCTTGGCGGCGCCATCACGCCCGACGTATCGGCGGCCCGCGGCGTCGTCGCACTCAATGAGGCCGCCGAGCGGATCACCGAAGCGGTGGCGCTGGCGCGCCGTTACCCCAACGCCCGCATCATCTTTTCCGGCGGCAACGCTTCGTTGATGTCCGACGGCGCGATCGAGGCGGCCATCGCCGTGCGCGAATTCGAGGCGCTCGGCATTGCGCATGAGCGGATCAGTGCGGAGGAGCAGTCGCGCAATACCGTCGAGAACGCGGTGTTCTCAAGGCTGATCGCCGACCCGAAGCCGGGCGAGCGCTGGCTGTTGGTGACGTCGGCATATCACATGCCGCGCGCCATCGGCGTGTTCCGCGCCGCCGGCTTTGCGGTCGAGGCCTATCCGGTCGATTGGCGAACGCGCGGCCCGATCGACGCGACGCGGCCTTTCGCGTCGCTGGGTGATGGATTGCGCCGGACCGACACCGCGACACGCGAATGGGTAGGCCTGCTGGCCTATCGGCTCAGCGGCAAGACCAACGAATTGTTTCCAGGTCCGTGATCGACGCGTCTCGATAGCTGATTTGGTGGCGCCGCGCGCGCTTTGGACATTTTTTACCAATCCTTCACACCGGGGCTCAATACTTCTGGTGTAGCAAGATCGAGTCGGGCGTGCGTCCGTCGCCATGCCTGTGTGCGACGTTTTCCGATCAGGATGGACTGCCATGTCGATCGATATGCCTGCCGCGTTGGAACACGCGGCGTGCCGGCCGCGCTTTGAGGGTGTCGGCAAGAGAAACTCCTGGGCCGAAGCGACGCTGACCGTGCTGTTCGCCGCGGTGGCGGTGCTGTTCGTTTCCTTCATCGCCATTGTGACCGGCGTCGTGTGAGCCGCGGCGCCGTTCGGCGCCCGATTGCGTTGCCCACGGCGGATTTCGCAGCGCGCGAATTCCAAGCTAGATTAAGGCCATGGGCCTGCATCTCATCATCGGCAACAAGAACTATTCGTCGTGGTCGTTCCGGCCGTGGCTGGCCATGAAGGTGGCCGGCATCGCTTTCGAGGAGACCGTGATTTCGCTCGAGGCGAAAGACTTCAAGACCCGCATCATCGCCATGAGCGGCGCGGGCAGGGTGCCGGTGCTCATCGACGGCGAAATCCGGGTCTGGGAGTCGCTGGCAATTCTCGAATATGTTGCTGAGAAATTTCCTGCGGCCGCGTTGTGGCCGCTGCAGGCTGCCGCCCGCGCCCATGCGCGAGCGGTTGCGTGCGAAATGCATGCCGGATTCCTGCCGCTGCGCCGTCATCTGCCGATGAACGTCGGGCGGCCGGTGCAGGCGCGCGCCCTCGACGACGGTGCGGCAACCGACGTGGCGCGGATCGACGCGATCTGGCAGGAGTGCCGAACCCGCTTCGGCGGCGGCGGGCCGTTCCTGTACGGCACGTTCGGCGCGGCCGACGCGATGTATGCGCCGGTGGTCTGGCGTTTGCACACCTATGCGGTGGCGGTGAGCGCCACCGCGCGCGCCTACATGGACGCGATGATCGCGCTGCCGGCATGGCAGGAATGGCGGGAAGCGGCGCGGCGCGAACCCTGGATACTGCCGCACGACGAAGTCGATTGGCCGCGGGTGCCGCGCGAATGATGCAGATTCACCGCAACCGTTGCTCGAGTTCGTGTAGGAGTGGCCGCTGGTAGGCGATCAGCTTGGTCGCGGCGGTCGGCAGCGGGAAATAGGCGATGCGGTCGATCTCCGGAAAGTGCTGGCGCCGGCCGGATTTCGGCGGCCATTCGAGCTCGAACGTGTTGCTGGCGAAGGCGCCAAGGTCGAAATCCGCTTCGAAAGCGAAGGCATGGACGGCCTTTCCGTTCTTTTGGTTAACCGGCGCCAGGGGGATCATATCGCCGGACGCCGTGAGGTTGGTCTCTTCGGTGAATTCGCGGCGGGCGGTTGCCACGAGGTCGTCGCCGGGTTCGACCAATCCCTTCGGGATGGTCCAGGCGCCGTCGTCCTTTTTGCGCCAGAACGGTCCGCCCGGATGGGCGAGCAGGACTTCGATCGCGGCGCGCCGCCGGAACGCCAGCAATCCGGCGCTGATCTGCATGGTGCGGCGCATGCGCGCAGGCTCCGAACGGCTGCGGCTCTCTACCGCAGGACTTTTCGACCAGACCTTGTCAAATAGGCCAGGGTCTGCATGATTTTGTCACGATTACGCCGACAATGCTCGCTTCCTCGCCCCTGCTCATCGCGAGTGCGTCGTGGAGGGGCAAGCCAAACCATTTTCCTGCACGGGAGCCAACGCCAATGCGATATGGATTTATCGCCGCCCTTGCCGCTTTCGCGGTCGTTCTAGCGCCGGCCGTCAAGGCCGAGGATGCGCCGAAGGACGTCACTGGCATCTTTCTGATGAGCGACTTCCCGGCGGTCACGCTGCGGCCGGGCGAGACTTCGACGGTCAGTCTCCACCTGCAGAATTATGACACCAAGCCGGAGCGCCTCGCGCTGTCGGTGTCCGGGGTGCCCGACGGTTGGACGGCAACCTTGATGGGCGGCGGCCAGCCGGTGCAAGCGGCGATGCCGGCCGCCAATTCCAGCGTTTCGCTCGAACTGCGGCTCGATGTGCCGAAGAGCGCGACCATGGGCACGCAGACGCTCACCGTCGCCGCTGCCGGCGTCTCGCAGAATTTGCAGCTGCCGATCGCCGTGACGCTGGCCAAGGATCTGCCGGCGAAGCTGACGCTGACGCCGCAACTGCCGCAATTGCGCGGCACATCGAAGTCGAGCTTCGAGTATCAGCTCGGCATCAAGAACGACAGCGGCAAGAAGCTCACCGTAAGCCTGTCGGCGCAAGCGCCGGAGAACTTCGATGCCTCGTTCACCGAGCAATACGGCAGCCAGGAGCTCAACGCGGTGCCGGTCGATGCGGGCCAGACCAAGGACGTGAAGCTCAAAGTGACGCCGCCGAACACGGCTGCGGCCGGCAGCTACAAGGTCACGGCGCGGGTGGCGGCAGAAGACGCTTCGGCGACCACCGATCTCGGCCTCGACATTACCGGCCAGCCGAGACTCGACGTCAGCGGCCGCGAGGGTCTCGTCTCGACGCGCGCTTCGGCCGGCAAGGAGACCTCGGTGCCGGTCGTCATCACCAACACCGGCACGGCGCCCGCCGACGAAATCCAGCTCAGCGGCTCGGCGCCCAGCGGATGGAAGGTCACGTTCGATCCGAAGACGATCGATCGCATCGCGCCGAATGACAACAAGGAAGTCCAGGCGCTGATCACGCCGACCGAGAAGGCGATCGCCGGTGACTATGTGACGACGATTCGCGCCGCCGCGCGGGGCGAATCCGCCTCGAGCACCTTCCGCGTCACGGTAACCACTTCCACCATGTGGGGCATCGCCGGCGTCGGCATTATCGGCGTGGCGCTGCTCGTCATGGTCGGCGCGGTCGCAAGGTTCGGCCGCCGATGAACGAGGACGCGGTCATCGAGGCCCACGGCCTCACCAAGAATTACGGCCAAGCCGTCGCCGTCGATCACATCTCGTTCTCCGTCGGCCGCGGCGAGATATTCGGTCTGCTCGGACCCAATGGCGCGGGCAAGACCACCACGATCCTGATGTTGCTCGGTTTGACCGACATTTCGGGCGGCGACGTGCGCGTGCTGGGCTTCGACCCGGCGCGCGAGCCGCTTTCGGTCAAACGCCGCGTCGGTTACCTGCCGGATACGGTCGGCTTCTATGACGGGCTCACCGCCGCCGATAATCTACGCTACACCGCGCGCCTGATCGGCTTTCGGCTCAACGAGCGCGAGAAGCGGATTGCCGAAGCACTGGATCGGGTCGGGCTGGCCGACTCCGCCGACAAGCGCGTCGCCACGTTCTCGCGCGGCATGCGGCAGCGGCTCGGGCTGGCCGAGATCCTCATGAAGGGCGCCCAGATCGCCATCCTCGACGAGCCGACGTCGGGGCTCGATCCGCACGCCACCACCGAGCTTCTCGCCATTATCCGCGGCTTCAAGGCGGAGGGCGTCTCGGTGCTGCTTTCGTCACATCTGCTGGAACGGGTGCAGAGCGTCTGCGACCGCGTCGCACTGTTCAGTGCCGGCCGTATCGCGCTGATGGGCTCGGTTCCGGAGCTCGGCCGCCAGATTCTCGGCGGCGGTTATGTGGTCGACATCGAGGCCGACGGCGCCGGGCTCGCCGATCGGCTGGCGCTTATTCCGGGCGTCAGTGCCGTCGAGAACACCGGCATCGGCAAGTTGCGGCTGCACGCCGACCGCGACGTGCGGCCGGAAGCCGCCGTCGAAGTCGTCGCCATGCACGGCCGGCTGAAGTATCTCGGCGTGCAGGAACCGAGCCTCGAAGCGATCTACACCCGCTACTTCGAAGCCCAGCCCGAAGACAAGACGAAAGAGGGGACGCGCCATGCGGCGTGAAGGCTCGGCCTTTTCCGGCCTCGGCGTGGTCATGCTCAAGGAGCTTTCCGACCACCTCACCAGCGTGCGCATGCGCGTGCTCGAATGGCTCGTGGTGCTGGTCGCGCTCGCGGCGCTCTATGGCGCGATCCAGCAGATCAAGGACACCACCGCCGAGGATCCGTTCCTGTTCCTGCGGCTGTTCACGACGTCGCGCGATCCGCTGCCGTCCTTCGTCTCGTTCCTGTCGTTCCTGGTGCCGCTGATGGCGATCGGGCTCGGCTTCGATGCCGTCAACAGCGAGCACAATCGGCGCACGCTGTCGCGGATCCTGGCCCAGCCGATCTATCGGGACGCGCTGCTGTTCGGCAAATTCCTGGCCGGGCTGGTGACGCTGTCGATCAGCCTGATCACACTGTGGCTCTTGGTCATCGGCCTCGGCCTGTTGCTGATCGGCATTCCTCCCGGTGCCGAGGAGATTGCCCGGAGCTTCGTGTTTCTTTTGGTGACCATCGTCTATGCCGGGGTATGGCTGGCGCTGGCGATGCTGTTCTCGATTGTGTTCCGCTCTGCGGCCACCGCGGCGCTGGTCACGCTCGGCCTGTGGCTGCTCATTACCTTCATCTGGCCGGTGCTCGCCGGCGCGGTTGCGCAGATCATCGTGCCGCCCGATCCGCGCTACATGGCGCTGGGCCTGCAAACGCCCGGCACCGCCGAGCTGGAACAGATTTTGGCCCGGCTCTCGCCGTCGACCCTGTTCGCCGAGGTCGTGGTGGCGCTGCTCGATCCGACCACCCGCGCGCTCGGGCCGATCTACCTCAGCCAGCTGCAGGGCGCCGTGCTCGGCGCGCCGCTGCCGATCGGCTCCAGCATCCTGATCGCCTGGCCGCAGATCGTCGGCATGATCGCCACCGCGATCGTGCTGTTCGTCATCGGCTACGTCGTATTCCAGCGCCAGGAAGTCCGGGCCTAGACGAGCGGGCTGATCGTCGGCCGTCGCTGTCTCACGAACCGGAGGCGCCGCATTTGCCGCGGTGCCTCGTTGCGCTTGGGCTCGCGCCGTAGTGGAATCCCCCCGGAGGGATTCGTGACCACATTGGCAACCGCGATCGACACCGGCTCCAAGGAATTCCGCGCCAACCAGGCAGCCATGCGCGCCCTGGTGGCGGAGCTCCAGCAGCACCGCGCCGCGGCAGCCGAGGGCGGGCCGCCGCGCGCCCGCGAGCGGCATCTGACCCGGGGCAAGCTGCTGCCGCGCGAGCGTGTGATGACGCTGCTCGATCCCGGCGCGCCATTCCTCGAACTGTCGCCGCTCGCGGCCAACGGCCTCTACGACGACGCCATCCACGCCGCCGGCATCATCACCGGCATCGGCCGCGTCGCGGGCCGCGAATGCGTCATCGTCTGCAACGATTCCACCATCAAGGGCGGCACCTACTATCCGATGACGGTGAAGAAGCATTTGCGCGCCCAGGAGATCGCCCGGGAGAACCGGCTGCCGTGCATCTATCTGGTCGATTCCGGCGGCGCCAACCTGCCGCACCAGACCGAGGTGTTTCCCGACCGCGAACATTTCGGCCGCATCTTCTACAACCAGGCGACCCTGTCGGCGGCTGGCATTCCGCAGATCGCGGTGGTCATGGGCTCGTGCACCGCGGGCGGCGCCTATGTGCCGGCGATGTCGGACGAGACCATCATCGTGCGCA
>Ga0182024_10011905_pt1 | contig 17340 bp, 17 predicted proteins | sample P32metaG_FD_120480 | JGI IMG/M metagenome (GOLD analysis project Ga0182024, IMG submission 120480) | Permafrost microbial communities from Stordalen Mire, Sweden - P3-2 metaG (Illumina Assembly) | ecosystem: Environmental > Terrestrial > Soil > Wetlands > Permafrost | place: Sweden: Stordalen...
CGAACGTTGGACGGAGTGGTCAGCGCGGTGGCCGTCGCTCTGAATTCAGTTACGTTGTCAGACTGTGAAGGCTATTTCAGCCACTGTGGCTATGGCGATACAGCAAACTGACAAATGCTCTAAGCGCATAGAGAAGACGGCGGAGGGCATCGATGCCGGCGGGGTGAAGCTTGGCGCCAGCGACGGCCGCAGCGACGCGGCGTGCGAGTTCCGAGCCGCTTGCGTCGCCGTTGAGCCCGCGCTCGATGGACCTGGCAATGGTGTGGCGCATGTCCGCCTCCACCAAGTCGATCACGTCGCCTATTCTGCGAGGGCAGCCGCGGGCCCGAACGCGTTGGAGACGCCGACGGTCTGGCCGCTGCCGACGCGCTTCGCGCGGGCGGTTGCAGGAACCGGATTGAAGACGGCGTTTCTGCATGAGAGCCACGGCGCTGCGCCGGCTGGCGGCCCCACCGCCGCCGTCCGATTTAAGCGCGGAACGTGCCCGACGACAGCGTTATTGCATTTGACGTGTTGACCCTGGGGACTTCTGACGAGGGGCTCCGCGTTTATAGCACACGCCTCACGCTTGCGAAAACGACATCCAGATGCGTATCTTTTGCCGATGTCCCCGATCAGGCGCTATAAGCACGACGACCACCGGAACTTGATGAGTTTTCTCCAAGGCGTTCTGACCGAAATGGGTCATGCGTTTCTACCGGATCAAAAAGATTCGGATGTTCGAAACATTGAGGCTTTCTACATGCTCAATCGGGGTGCGTTCCATGTTGTTGACATTCGAGAGCAGATACGGGGGTCGGTTGGCGTGCGACGGTTCTCAGACGATGTAGCCGAGCTCAAGCGCCTCTACGTGGGTCGGGAATGCCGCTCCAAGGGGCTAGGCTTTGCGTTGTGCATCGCGGCAATCGAGGATGCTAAGGAGCTCGGCTACCGATTCCTGCGCCTGGATACGACCAGACGGTCAGTCGAGGCAATTGGGCTGTTTAAGAAACTGGGGTTTGGGGAGATCGATCGATACAACGCTGATTCATACGCGGAGCTGTTTATGGAGAAACGCTTGTAGCATTTGCGCTGTGCCACAAGGACTTCACGTCGATTCCCTCGCGCGGCCAACTCTCGGCCATTGCGCGCGGGGCACTTCCTTGGTCTTAGTCTGCCCGGCCTCTTCCAGCGGCTGTTGACGAAGCCCCAACTTCACGGTCAGCCGTGCCGCGTCAAACGGGGAGCGCACTTTCACGTCGTTGTCGAAGTACACATACACGTCCCGCCTGTCGCGTTTCTTCGCCGCCGGGCCGACACGGCTCGCGGCCGGCGCATCGCCGCCCCGCGACCAGGCGCGGACCTTGGCCGCCCAGTCGTCCAGGGCGGCGTCGGTATAGCCGCTCGCGTAGAGCTCCTCGGCGCCGTGCAGGCGGACATAGACGAAATCGGCGGTCACGTCGTGCAACATCGGCCACTTGCCGGCGGTGTCGGCCGATACCAGCGCAACACGGTGCTTTCTCAATAGTCGCGCGAACGCATCGGTTGCGAAGCTGTTGTGGCGGATTTCTACGGCGTGCCGCATCGGGCGGTCGCGATCGACGTCTGCCCAGGTCCGGCCTTTCACCCGCGCGTCTGTGTGCTTGAGGAACGCGGCCGCCTCCTTCGTCGAGTGCGGGAGTTGTGACAGGAACGTTTCGAACACCTCCGGCTGGAATTGCATATTCGGCGGGAATTGCCAAAGGATCGGCCCCAGTTTTTCGTTCAGCCGCAGGACGCCCGAGAGCAGGAAGTTGGCCATTGGGGTTTGCACGTCGCGCAGCCGGCGGATGTGGGTCAGAAACAGCGGCGCTTTCACCGCGAACACAAAGCCGGGCGGCGTCTGGTCATACCAGGTCGCAAAGTTCTGGGGCCGTTGCAGACCGTAGAACGTGCCGTTGATCTCGATGCTCGGCAGCATGGCACTTGCGTAAGCCAGCTCATTTTTCTGCGGCAACGTTTCGGGATAGAACGTCCCGCGCCATGGGGCGTAGGTCCACCCGCTGATGCCGATGCGGATTGTGCCGCCGGTTGATTTGCGTGGCTGTTTACCCATCGGGCGATTGTACGGCAGTGCCGAATTCCGGCGCTCTACCAATTCCGTCGCCGGGCTGTAGAGTATCGCCGTCTTGAACTGCCCGAATTGGAGACCCCTGAGCCTTTGAGGACGCTGACATGGCCGAGACGACCGCAACTGCGACCGTGACCCCTTCTGCCGGCGTGACTGCCGGCCTTGCCGCGATGGGCAAAATGACCGCCGTCAAGGACGGCGAAGTGGTATTTGTGCCGGCTAACACGAGTTACGAGCTATACTTGAAGTGCCCCGCATATGCCGGGCCGCTGCATAAGCCGGTGAAGGGGACGGTTCGCGTGACGGCGCGGAAGGTGTGGACGGTGCCCAGCGGCGGGAACTTCATCGCGCCGATTTTCGGGCCGCCGCGTATCATCCAGGGACGCGTTCGCGCGCTCAGCGCCCGGCAGATGGTGGTGCAGGCCGGGACGCTTGTCCTGGTGGACTTGCCGGATGACGAAATCGTGTACGATCTGGCCACGGGGCCGATCACGGTGGGAGCGCTGGTCAACGTGACGGCTCTGCCGGGAGCGAGCTTCGAGATTGTCGTTTAGCGCGGAAAACACAGACTCACCACGGAGACACTGAGAACACGGAGAAGACAAGACGGGACTGGCAAAGAAGTTAGGATGCCTGTTGCGCCAGCGGATTTCGTTCAGATGGCGCCGCGCCGAGCAAATTGTTTTCCCGGCCTTCTCCGTGACCTCCGTGTCTCCGTGGTGGGTTTTCCCGTTTTCACTCTTTCATGATCGTCCGAATCAACCAAGTTGAAGCGTCGCAGGTGGAGCGGGAATCCGGCTGGCTTTCCGGCGGCCTGATGGGACCGCTGCTCGGCGGCATCTGGCCGGCAGATATGCGGGCATTTGAGTTGTTGATCCTTGGCCAGGATGAGCAGCAGCGGCCGCTGAGCGAGACCTTCCGCCAGACACAGTTGCGGCACATCATTCCCGAAGCCGCTGCGGCATTGCGGGAAAAGACCGAGGAATCGATCGTCCGCTTAGACGGCCCCCTGGCCGACGGCGAACTGCTGGCGGCGTTCCGCCGCCTGACCGACGCCTCAGGGATCGGGCGCTTTGCATTTTCAGCGGCACAGAAGGTCCAGCCCGCCCCGCAGACGGTCATTGGCAGCGTGCGCCTGGCGCCGACGCACAAGGCGTTCGCCGGGCTGTGCGCCGATTCGACGCTGGGGCTGGAGCGGTCGGTGCGCCTCCGGGTGATGGCGGTGCCTGAGCCGATCCTGAACCAGGTCCTGGAACTGGGGCCGGTGGATGACCCGCGCTGGGCACAGGTGCTGCCGCAGGCGGGGTTCGTGCTGGGGCCGTCGCGCGGATTGCGGTCGATCCACATCCTGACCCGGCGATTCGACGCTGGCACCGTTAAGTCCCGGATCATGCAGCGCCTGATCGCCGGTGTGGCGGGCGGCGAGAGCGAACCGTGAGATGCCGGATATGGAGGTTGTCGTGCCTGAACCATCTGATCGAATGCGCAAGCTCCAGTCGATGATCGAGAAGCAGCCGAACGACACGTTCCTCCTCTATGGCATTGCCCTGGAACACAAGAAGGCCGGCCAGACTTCCGAAGCGATCGAGTTCCTCAACCGCGTCATCCAGGCCGACCCCGGCTATTGTTACGCGTACCACCAGAAGGGCCTGATATACGAGAGCACCGGCGACAACGAGGCGGCGCGGCAGACTTACCGCGAGGGCATTGCCGCGGCCGGGCAGAAGGGCGACCTGCATGCCAAGGGGGAAATAGAGGCCGCGTTGGAAATGCTCGGATAATTGAGTACACCATGACCGCCAGCCATACCGAGCTTCCCAAGACTTACGACCCGGCCGCCGTGGAATCGGAGGCGTACAAGGCCTGGATTGAGGAGAAATGTTTCCATGCCGAGCCGGATGACGAGGGGGACCCTTACGCGATCGTCATTCCGCCGCCGAACGTGACCGCGGCGCTGCACCTGGGACATGCGCTCAATAACACGCTCCAGGACATTCTGACTCGCTGGCGGCGGATGGCCGGCGACAACGCCGTCTGGCTGCCGGGGACGGACCATGCCGGGATCGCCACGCAGACCGTCGTGGAAAAGCGCGTGATGCAGGAGGAGGGGAAACGCCGGACCGATTTCCCGCGGGAGGAGTTCGTCGCCAGGATCCAGGCGTGGAAGGACGAATACGAGCGGAAGATCACCGATCAGCTCAAGGCGATGGGCTGTAGCTGCGATTTCGACCGCCAGGCGTTCACCATGGACGCACCGCGGGCCAAGGCGGTCCGCGAAGCGTTCTTCCGGTTGTTCAAAGACGGCCTCATTTACCGCGGCAAACGCCTGGTCAACTGGGACCCCGTCACCCAGACGGCCCTGGCCGACGATGAAGTGGAGATGGAGGACGTTGACGGGTTCTTCTATTACCTGCGGTATCCGATTGTGGAGACGGAGGGAGAATTGAAATACGTCACGGTCGCCACGACGCGCCCGGAAACGATGCTGGGCGACACCGCTGTCGCGATCAATCCCAAAGACCCGCGGGCGGCAGCCCTGCGCGGCAAGCACGTGCGCCTGCCGATCGTCAATCGGGTGGTCCCGATCATCGAGGACGATTACGTCGTGCTGCCGAACCCCGAAAGCGACGACGCCAAGGCGAAGTACGCCAGCGGGTTTTTGAAGGTGACGCCGGCCCACGACCCCAATGACTGGGAAATCGGCCGGCGGCACAACTTGCCGGTGGTCAATGTGATGGCCCCCGACGCCAGCATCAGCGACAAGCACGGCTGGACGGACGTCGGCGATGGCGGGTTCGTGCTCGGCAAACCGCGCGAAGAGGCAAGAAAGCTGATCGTGGAATGGTTCAACAAGAATGGGTTGCTGGAAGAGGTGAAGCCGTACCGGCATGCCGTGGGGCACAGCTACCGCAGTCATTCGGCGATCGAGCCGTATTTGAGCGATCAGTGGTATTGCAAGGTGACCGACCCGAGGCTGTCGGGAGCGGCGCTGCGCGCGATGGTGCGGGAGCAGAATGACAATGCTGGTTCGCCGGGCGGTGCTCTTCCTTCTCCCTCTCCCGGTACTCCGGGAGAGGGTAGGGGTGAGGGCTCTTCGCTTGACGGCGCGGGGGGCGCAGGGCTTGGCGTAGGGGCGGCTTTAGCCGCCGGGGAGGTGGCCGGCGCACCGGGGACGGCGGCTAAAGCCGCCCCTACGAATACCCCTCCGCGCGCCCGTGCTGCTCCGCACGACCAGACCCTCACCCCTGCCCTCTCCCGGAGTACCGGGAGAGGGAGAAATGCGCTTGGCGATTGGGAAGGCACACTGCGCTTCTACCCCGCCCGCTACGCGAAGACGTTCCAGACTTGGCATGAAAACATCCGCGATTGGGCGATCAGCCGGCAGCTTTGGTGGGGGCATCGGATACCGGTGTGGACCTTTAGGACAGATGACTTCTCGGCGGCTGTGATGCACGTCACGAATCAGAACCCGGCGACCGGGGCTTTAGGAAAGTCGGCCTTGGAGGTCGCGGCAACTGCGTTCGAGGGACTGATCGAGAGGCTCCAACTTTCGCACCAGGTCACGACGGTGTTGGGTCAGACAGCCGAGGCCGCAGCCCTCCACGTGTGCGTGCGGTCACGCGAACTGGACGAGTTCTTCGATCAATTGTGCGAATGGCAAGCATCTGACCCTCCGGGAAATCCAAGTGATGATCGGTTCCAAACGCTGTCGCATCGTCTGAGATCAAACCTGAAGAATCCCAACCTCTTCGATCACGAAGTGAACCGGTTCAGCCTCATCTTCAGACATGGGCAACGCGATCCCGACGTCCTCGACACCTGGTTCTCCTCCGCCCTCTGGCCCATCAGCACGCTCGGCTGGCCCGACGACACGCCCGAGCTGCGCACCTGGAACCCCAGTAATGTGCTCTGCACGGCTCGCGAGATCATCACGCTCTGGGTCTCGCGGATGGTGATGTTCAACCTTTATTTCCGCGATCGCCTGCCGTTTTGGGACGTGTTCATCCATGCCATGATCCAGGACGGCGAAGGGCAGAAGATGAGCAAGAGCCTGGGCAACGGCGTGGACCCGCTGGATATCATCCACTCCCACGGGGCCGACGCGATGCGCTACATCCTGACGGCCATGACCACGCAGACGCAGGACTTGCGGATGCCGGTTGACTTGGTCGATCCGCATTCGGGCGTGGCGTTCCCGCCGGTGAAGATCACCAACCCGTCTGGGTACGTGGTGGCTGCGCCGATCCAGACCAGCCCGAAAGACCCGGCCAAGAAGATGGTTTCCAGCTATGGGCTGATCAGCGGACTGGCCAAGCCGACGGCGGAGATGCCGCTGGCTAAGAACACCAGCAGCAAGTTCGACAGCGGGCGGAACTTCTGCAACAAGATCTGGAATGCCTGCCGGTTCGCGCTGTCGAACCTGGAGGGCGTAGCGAGCGAGCCGGTGGACGAGCGGAAATGGAGCATGGCCGACCGGTGGATCGTCTCGCGGTTCAACCGCACGGTCGAGGCGGTCAACGCCGCCCTGGGTGAATACCGATTCGATGTATACGCCAAGGCGTGCTACGACTTCTTCTGGGGCGACCTGTGTGACTGGTACGTCGAGGCGGTCAAGCCGGCGATGAAGGACCCGGCCCGGGCCGGCCAGACGGCCAGCGTGCTGGCCTCGGTGCTGGACGGCGCGCTTCGGCTCATGCACCCGATGATCCCGTTTATCACCGAAACCATCTGGTGGCGGCTGAACGATGTCCGCCCCTTGCGCGGCTTGCCCGGGCGGATCGAGTGCCCCTCGAGCGAGCGGCTGGTGCGGGCCCAGTGGCCGGGTGTCGGCGATTTCAGCGAGGCTGCCGAGTTCATCTTCCCCAAGCTGCAGGAAATCATCGGCGTCGTGCGCAACCTGCGCAATGAGTACAACGTCAAGCCGAGCCAGTCGGTGACGGTTTCGATCCTGGCGCCGGGAGACGCGGCCCGCTCGATCCTCGACAGCCGGGAAATGATCGAGTTGCTGGCCACCTGCACGTTGAAGGACGTCCGCGGAGATCTGGCTCCGCCGGGCAACGCCGCCCGGGCGTCGGCCGCCGGGTGCGAGGTGTTTGTCGAGGGGCTCGTCGATGAGGAGGCGGAAAGGCAACGCAAGCAGAAGCAGTGCGAGGGATTGAAGAAGCAGGAAACCGCGCTGGTCTCGCGAATGAGCAACGAAGCGTATATTGCGAAGGCGCCTCCACACCTCGTGCAGCAGACGCGCGACGAACTGGCGCGAGTCCGGGCGGAGCTCGCGAAACTGTCTTCGTAGTCGATGCCGAAACAGGTGTCGTCGATGCCGAAACAAGTATCGAACCGCGAGCTTCCGCTTGCGGCTATCAATGAAATCCGCTCGCATCCGGGACATTTCCGACCCGCCGCAATCCCGGTGAGTTTCAGACAGGTCCTAGGTCTGCGCGGGCCCAAAGGTAACTTGCGATAAGCACAGCCGCTGTTCAAGCCGTTCCGCCGACAATGCGCTGATCTGCCGCTCGCGGGCCTGGGCCCTCCTGGAGTCAACCCCTTTGCCCGGCGCGGACGCACCGCGGCAACTGGCCGGTGTCGCTCCGTATGTCGCTTTCATACGAGGGACTCACAACCCGCCCTACACAACTACTCCTCTACCCAACTACTCCACGACCTACACCTTTACCGGCCCTCCTCCCGTGTCCGGCTCATCGTCGTAGAACGACTGGTCGGTGATGACGCGCGGATCGTCGAGTGACTCCTGGGATTCGGGGATGTCCATCTCGTTGCCGTCGCCGCTGAGGGCGTGGATTTCAACCGTTCCGTCGTCGACGTGGATGACCACCTTGCTGACGCATAGCTCGCCGTCGGCGGTGGTGCCGAGGGTGCAGTCGATCTTGCGGCGGCCGTCCACGTTCACCAGGAGCCGGCCGGTGAAATAGTCGCCGTTGTCGCCTTCATGGGTCGGCGGGTCGATGACCACAGCCGATTCGATGGTCCGGCCGCCGATCTTGTCGCTCTTGTGATAGACGTGGCGTTTGGCCTCGTCGGCGCAGGGGTAAATTCCCTTTTCTGCCAGGAGCGAAGCGTGCTCCTTAAGGTATTTCACCCGTTTCACACCGCGGACGGCATTGTCGCTGAAGATGATCTGGCCGAGCTCCGGGAAAGAGCGGCATTCAAAGAACTCGCCGTCCTTGTCCGGGGAAGCGGGCGGCTCTTCGGGCGAGCCGGGCGTTTCCGGCTGGGTCTGCGGCGAGTGCTTCTGGGCGACTGGCCGTGTAGCGGCGTCGCAAGCCGGGCACATCATGCAGAGAAGTGAGATGATTTGAGGAAGGATGGCTCGGAACCGGGAATAACGGCAAGGCAGCAGCGGCATGACAAATCTCCATTGACCAGGACGGGATAATACCCGCCAGATCGGCATGGAGAAACGTCCTTACCGCGCCGCTTTGATCGCGGCCAGCCGCTTGGCGGCCTCGGCGGCGATGACGCTGCCCTGGATCTTCGTGTCGCTGGTCAGTGTCTGATAGACCTGGACGGCCTCATTGGTTTGCTTGAGTTCCTCTTCGATGGCGCCGACGCGGAGCAGGGCGGCCGGGACGTTCGTGCCGGCGGTCCCCTTGCCGCTGAAGTGGGCGACCAGCCTCATGTAAGCGATGGCCGCATCCTGGAGCTTGGCGGGGTCTTTGCCGGCCAGGGCGTCCTTGGCTTTGGCCAGGTCGTACAGCGCTTCGGCCTGGGAAGCCGCGTCGGTGAAAATCGTCTTGTTGGCTTCGATCTCGTTGATGACGTTCTGGTACTGGCCGCCGTTCAGGGCGATCTTGGAGCGGGACAGGATCAGGTCGGCCGAGGCGCCGCCTCCGGCGGCGGGAGCGGCCGCAATTCCGACTGCCTGATTGCCGGGCGCTATGGCAGCCGGCGCTGGGGCGGCCCCGCCCAGCACCTCCTCAGCCTTCTTGTTGTCGCCCGTGGCGACGTAGAGGTCGGCAAGGAACACTTTCAGTATTTCCGTCGATTCCTTCTTCAAGCCGGGGCTGTTGGCAGTCCGGTCGACGTCGCCGATGACCGCTTTGATCTGGTCTGCCTTCACTCCGGTGATGCTGGGCCGATGCGTCTTGGCATTGGCCGGGTCGCGCTTGGCCAGTTCGATGAACGCCGCCACCTGCGGGGCGAACTGCCCGCTCTTGGCCGCGGCATCGATGAGCCGCACTATGGCGCGGTTCTTCACCCAATCGGCCGAGGACGCGTTCAAGGCGGCCTGGTAGTTGGTGACGGCGTCACTCCACTTGCCATCAGCAAAAGCCTGCTCGGCGGCGGTGAGCTTTGGCTCATTGGCCGCTTTGATTTGGAGCACTGCATCGATCGGCTTGTGGGTCTGGCGGTCGGTCGAAGCCGACTGATAGACCAAGTCGCTGCTATCGATCGAGATGATCGTGCCATCGACCGACAGCGTTCCGGTGCCGGATTTGAGAATGATCGTGTCGGCCCGGGCGAAGCCGGCGGGCAGCAGGGCCGCGAGAAGCAGGGCGAACATGTTCAGGGCGGGCCAACGGGAAGCGGTACAATGTCTATGGGAATCGATGAGTTTCATATGGTGGTCTCCGCCATCAAGTGCGCCGGTGGAGTCATCGGCGCCGAAGGAGTCATATTGTACGCGGTTGGTCGACGCTCTACCAGCCCAAACTTACCTGGCTACCCGGCTTAGATAACCGTTCGCCAGTGCGCCCCACTGGGAAGTCGCCCTCGCTGAATCTGCCAACTCGCGGCGGCGTGAGTTCACGGCCCCAATTGTAACACGGGCGTCTCGCCGCCGTCTCGCCCGTGCTGAAGGTGTTGGAAGAAGAGAAGGGCGAGCACGTCATTCTTGCCGCTCACCCCTCGCCTCCCCGCCCCGGCAGCAACTCCCGCGCCCACCGCGCCTGGGTGCCTTTCAACGGCGGGTCCAGCGGCCGGGCGTAACGCAGCTTTCGGTCATAGCGGCCGCGCTCGTACGCGGTGTGGACCGCTTGCGAAAGGTCCAGGGGCACATCAGGATCGGGCGCCCGCAACGGGATGGGGATACGCGGCAGCTTGTCGCGCAGCTTCCAGGAGAAGACGTCTACGTCGGGGCTGCGGTCGCCGCGGAAAACCAGGGCGTAATGGTCCGCGCCGGGCAGCGGCTCGGACAGCTCGGCCCGGGTGCCGCCGCGCAGAAGGTCCAGCTCCAGGAAATGCACGCCGTCGCGGACCAGGCCGGAGCGTTTCCCGCGATGAACGGCGATGCCCGCCCCGTTCTTGTTCCAGGGGGACATGAGCACGATCACCGTCACCAGCTCGTATCCCGGCACGCGCTGCACCTCGATGTACGCCTCGCGCACCTCAATCGAATCGAGCGAAGCCAGCGTGATTCGTTCGACCGCTTCGAGGAGCTGCACGCCGCCGGCGCCCGGCTTGCCCTTCCGCCGGCTTCCCGGTCCCCGGCGGGAAACGCCGATGTCCGGCACGTACACGCGGGCCGCCGCATCGTCGGTGCTGATGACCTCCGCTCGCTCCTTGACGTTGGAGATATAGCCATCCGGCAGCCCCTTCTCCACCAGGTACATGCACTCTGTAATGAGGACGTCGTGGAACCCATCCCAGAAGGCGGGGTCTTCGAGGTACGGGTCCATGCCTGGGAACGGGCTCCGGCTCATCCTGGCGATGATACCAGAACGCTGCATCGCTGCATCGCAAACACGCTGGCTGAGCGACAACGCGTCAGCGCGTTTTGGGTGAATACGCCGACAGCATCGCCATTGTCGGCGGTTGGGTGCCCGAGTTGCTGCTGGCTGCCACCGGCGCCAAGCCTTCAGCCGGCTCAAATCCTTCCAACGTCATGCGCCGGCCTTGGTCCGCCGGGCCGACGGTTGTTATCGTTCGCGACATAACACGAGCATGTTGGCATGCTGGCTCGGTAAAGACAAGGCGACGGCTTTGGGTTCAGGAGGTTCGTGTGCCCGGTGAGGTGTTTCGCGAGTATTGGCAGCTTCGTGTCAACGGCGCGGCGTCGCAGCTCGAGGCGGCCCGGAAGATCATCAGCCACGGCACGACGCGCGGCACGATCGCGGAAAACACGGTTCGCGGCATCATTGCGCCGTTGCTGCCATTCCGTTACAGTATCGCCAGCGGCTTCTTGATCAGCAAGGACGCTGCTCCGAGCAAACAGATCGATGTGCTGGTTTTCGACCGCGCCGAGTCGAGCCCATTGTACGAGGACCAGGCTTGCGCCGTCATCTCGCCCGAGATGGGAGTACTGGCGATCGAGGTGAAAAGCACACTGAACAAAAAAGACATACGGGAAGCAGTCGCAAACATCGCCTCTGCCAAGCGAATAAACCGCAATATTTTGACGGTCATCTTCGCCTTCACGGGGTTCAAGCCGAAGACCCTGGCAGCGCACCTGCCGGCCCTCGTTGCGCCGCTGCCTGCCAGCGAGCGCGTCGACGTAATCATCAACCTGAGACACGATTATGTTGCAGAATTGGATCAGGTGACGCGGGCGACTTACAATTGCTACCAGTCGACAGGCGTCGCCGTGAAGACCCTGCTGCTCCAGGCAATCGCTGGCGCGAAGGTCAACAACCTGCGGGAGTACATCGATGCCGGGTCCGGCCCGGGCGAACCATCCCTGCAGATCGACATTTGAGAGGTGCCAAATGGCCGTTCAACTCATCGAAACCGAGACCTTCGAGCAGTTTTTGGACGAACTCCAGAAGCGACCCACCGTGCGGATGATAAAACTGGTGGACTACGGCTTCGTCGGTCCGCTTAGGACCAGCACCGGTACTGTCATCCTGGCCCCGCAGTTGAGGGTCGTGGCAACCGCGTTCGACAAGGCCGCCGACACGCTGCTCCGCTGGGAGTCAATGCGGCAACCAAGGGCAAACGCGTCGATTGCCGTCGAGACGATCAAGGGGATCCACGGCGACATGCGAGTCGTTGCGAGGAAGCAGGACCTGCGGAACTGGCTGGAACTGGAGGGCTACTCGGTTTCCGACGGGGAGTGGACGCCGGAGGAGGTCGATCGGTTGCTGGCCCGGCGTCAGACCGTGCCGTGAGCCGCTGTGTCCCCAAGGTAACGAGCTGCGCGTGACCGCCGAAATCTCGGTGTCCACTCTTGGAACGCTGCAGGGATGCTCCAAACGAAGCCGCTCTTTACCGGGTCCGTCCCAACGGCAAGGCATATTCAATAATCGACAAAGCGTGGCAGAAGTTGAACGCCGAGCTCAAAGGGCCGGCGAAACAAGGTCGGCGACGACCAGCGAACTGGCACGCTTGCAATCGTGACCTCAGAGATTTGCAAGGAATTCCTGGGCGAGAAGACCGACGAGTTGGAACGCCTTTACGCCACGATGGGCGTCGAAGGCTTCGGGCGAATGAACAAGTACCTGTCCGAGGTTGGCGACGTGTTCCGCAACGCCAACGTCTTTGCCTGGTCGACGTAAGCCCACCAGTCCACCAACCCCAGGCGGCGCGATCCATCGACCTTCCGCTCTCGGGGAAAGCTCTGAGGAGCGGGCCGTTGTCGTCAAAACCGTGCGACATCGCTTGTGGCGTTGCCCGGAAATAACCGATTCATTCAGCCTCGCATCTTTGTCAGTTCCCTGAACGCGCCCACGGCGTTGCCGCGGCCGACGATCGTGGAACGTGGGGATCCTCACTCGGCGACGCCTCCAGCGCAGCCAATTCCGACGCCACTCGGGTGGCCCATTGAACCGAGGACTGACGGTAACCGCTGGTTTGGGGATCGTGGCCCAGCTGAGGTCGGCGAAGCCGGATGGAGTGGATTTTCGATTTTGTCCGTCTCACCATCCCTATCCTCGCTATAATGCCGGTGACGGATTGACGATTGAGACAGGGCAAGCGTCTACTTTGCTTTCATTTCCCGTTGTCTGCCTTCCTCGCCCCTCCTGCTTTACGGGCCAACGCGCTGGCCGTTTTGTTTGTTCTCGCCTGAACGGCGGACGCTCATGGCGACAACGGAGGACGCCGCGCTCACCGAGCGGAAGGGAAAGACCGACCATGCGATACAGGATTACCGGAGCGGATAAAGAGACGGGTGTTGATGTTGACTTGACCATTGAAACGGCTGACGTTGCCGGAGCGGAACTACTCGCCCAGCGAAAGCATATCTTGATTAGCTCCATCAAGCCCGAAGCCGTCTCAACACCGGCAAAGCCCGCAAAGTCAGTCTTCAATGACCGTGACTGGGCATCCGTACAAACGAGCTTACGCCCGTCTCCACAGCCCCTTCCAGCTCGCGTGCCAACGCCATCGCCCATCCGGCCGTCGCACGCTCCCATCCCACCGTTGCAACCTCCGTCCAAAGCCAGGGCAGTACAGAAACACGTCGCCTCCTCCGTGCCCCCGAGCGTTTCCTCTGATGGCGAGATCCTGATCGACGACGGCACGATCCCGTTGAGCGCACCGGCCTTGCCCGTCGCATCTCCTTCTTTGCCGTTGTCTTCGACCGCTCACGGCCTCCCTATGCGGCAACAGGCAGCAAAGTTCGAGAAGCGAGAGCTCAAGGGGTCGCCCGCTCGCCGCACGGGCGGCAAGTTGCGAGCGGTCTTGATCGTGTTCGGAGCGTGCTTCCTCGGCGTCCTGTTTTGCGTTGTTTACTACTCCCGGAATGTGACACCCGCTATGCAAGGCGCACACGAAAGCGCCGATGAAAGAACTTGGGGCAAGAAGGATAATCAACAGGCACAACTGAGTGAGTATCAGAAGTATCAGGACAATAAGGGTGCTCTGCCACAGATCGAGGTGATCGGGAGCGCCGCAGACGCGCTGACCTTCCGCGACTGGAAAACCGTTTACAACAGTCTGTCCGGCGTGGTGACTTGGAACGGACTCGCGACGATCCACACTGTGACGTACACGGTGAAGAGAGATAAAGTGGTTGTATACCGTGGTTCCATCGAGATGGACGGTTGGAAAAGAGACGAACCCGAACGGATTCAAGTAAACCTGATGGATTTTCCAAAAGGGTTGACGGTTACCATCAACGTCGATGGTGAACATTGAGCACGCTGAGGGCCAGTGATGGGTCTTCGGCTCGAATGTGCGAGAAGCGTGAGGCTCCGATGATTACTGTTTGCTGCCCAAAATGCGGAAGCAAGGCGGAAGTCCCCGCCAGCGCGGCGGGAGCCAAGGGTAAATGTGCGGCGTGCGGGGCGACAGTTAAAGTTCCCGGTGCCGCGAAGTTCTGCTCTGCTTGCGGTCTCGATGTCAACCACCAAAAGCGCATCAAGGACGAGCGGGGCAGATATTACCACGAGTCATGCTGGGCGAACCACTTCGCAGCGACAAAAAACCCACTGAAAGCTGAAACGTATGACGTAATCCCAACTGAATCTGTCCGTCGATACCCTTGCTCCCAGTGCGCGCGGACTTTCATAGTTGATCGTCTTTACGACCAAGGTGGCACGTACATTTGCCACAACTGTTATGCGAACCAGCAATCTTTGGCGACAACGAGAAGTGTGGCAAACTCTGGTCCAGCATTTCAAGTTCTATCATCGAATGAACTAACAGCCAACCAACCGATGCGAGAAACCTTCCCGGTGGTAGCCAAGGCATTCAGCCGTGTAGGAAAGATCGGTTCGCAGCAACGTGACTCGGGTGCTATCGTCGGACGTATTAGGTTTCAACTGAACTCGGTCAAGGTAGCCGTCCACCTGCGAAATGAGCGTCAGAATCGCACCCGCGTGACTATCACTGCATCCAAGGGAGATGTCTGGGGCGCCGCCGGTGCGGCGGTGACCGAGACGCTGATGGAGGCGGTGCTTCAGGAGTCTGGAGGTCAAGTCTTCGGTTCTTCAAATGACCAAGATGCTCTGCCAGCACTGGCATCGGCTGGTGGCACTCCGTACACACGAAGGGCGCGGAAGGGCGCGGAAGAGATTTCTGTGGGCGTTGTAAAGATCATTGGTGGCGTTATAGTTCTGGGCCTCATTGTGGTTGGTATTTTCAGCGTCGCTTCTTCAAACTCGAACAAGGAAGAGCCGCATTCGTCGCCAAGCATCTTCGACACCGAAGACAAGTCTAATAAGGAGTACGACACAATCGCCAAGAACTTTGTGCGAACATGGGCCCGAGATCCTGATTCTGCGGTCACGGAACTGGATCAACGCGCTCCTGAAAGCATGAGGGACGCCGTTAGGTCAATCAAGCTGAAGCGTTTTGACGGCAAGGTGGAGGATGCCGATGAAGGAACGCTCACGGTCAAAACTACCGGAGACCAAGTTGATGTTGTGAATATTGACGCGACGCCGATCTGGCTCCTTGCTGACCGCTATGAGCCATTTCCCGTGTGCATTTCTATTGCCAAAGATTCGAAGAAGGTGATTTCCGCACTGCCTCGGGGTGGCGGGCTGTAGCGCAAGCCCGAGTCGAATCTGTTTGGTTGAAAGAGATTGATGCTGCTCCGAGAACGCCGCTTGTAGCGCGCTTCGTCACAACGGCAGATACCTCGATGATGAATCATCCGGTCGAGCGTGCAGATACCGCCCCGTAGTCGCCACCGACGAATGGCCGAGAGTGGACTGCACCAGATGGATCGGTGCCCCTCGCTCAAGGGAATGGCTGGCATGGCAGTGGCGAAACGTGTGGCCGACAACATTCGCCGGGATGCCAGCACGAACCGCCGCCTTTTTCACGATCCGCAAGACCTGCGATGCTGACAGACCGCCGCCCATGCGGCTGCGAAATACCGGGGCATCTGCACCCTTGTGGCCCCGCAATGCCGTCAACCGACGCCAGACCCTTGCGGGGATGAGGATGGAACGCGTCTTCGATCCCTTGCCGAAGACGGATACCTGACCGCCATCGGAACGGGTGGAGCAATCGTCCCATTTCAGGCCGCACAACTCCGACACGCGCACGCCGCTTGCATAGAGCAGCGTGAGCAAGATCGAGTTGCGGGAATGCCGCTCGAGCGCCAGCATCCGTTGCACCTGGCTTTCTTCGAGAATCCGCTCGGCCAGCGTATCTCGGAGCGGTGGCAGTCGAACCGGGCGAGCGGTGTCGAAAGGCACGTAGCCGAGTTTGCGCGCAAACCTGAAGACGGACTTCGCCGATGCCAGCACCCGCCGGCGCGTCGCCGACTCCAGTCCGCTGACAGTACAGGCACGACCGCGACCGCCGACGAGCGCGCATTCCGCGGAGAGACGAGGTGAACGATGACCCCTTCGACGGCCCATTAGCCATCGGATACATTGGGGGAGAGCCAGTGATTGTCGTTGCCGAAATCCCACATGGTGGAAGCAAGATGCGCGACACCGACGAAAACGGCTTTGGCCTTGAGCCATGCCTTGACATGCCGGTGCGACCTAAGGTATTCTCGCGGTTTGGCAAGGGGGTCGGATGGCTGAAACCACGCTGTCGCTCACGAAGACCGGAAGGAGACGATAGATGCGATGCTCGTTGAAATGCGTCGCGGCTCTTATGCTCGTCGCTGTGCTGGCGTTGTTCGCTTCGAAACCGCTACGGGCGGATGCGTCGGCGCAAAAGGTCGTTTGGGAGTATAAGTTACTCGTAAGCGGGTCGTTTACCGAAATGGGTAAGGATGAGCCGGCTGGCTTGAACGCGATGGGAAGCGACGGCTGGGAACTCGTTGTGGTTCTGCCCGATAGGCAGTCCCTTACCAACAAGACCTATTATTTCAAACGACCTAAGTAGTGATTCAAGATTTTCAGGCGCGAAGGACCGCCCGCGACTGGCATCGGGGGTCTCTCCATTTTCAGGCACGGGGTCGAGGGGCAAAGCGGTCAAAGATACTTTGGAGTTCGTCAAGTGATCCTCCAGACCGCACCAAGCGATACTTGATAGGGGGAGCCGGTGCCGGAGGGGGCGGTGGTTCAGAGGCGGTTTGGATGTCGGCCAGTCGCTTATATGGTTCTTCTGCTTGGCTCGGTTCCGGCTCCTCATCCGGTTCGGAAATCGAAAGCCGTACTGTGCCAACCGAATTCTTCGAGGCGAATTCCTGAAAGGCGAATTCATCATTTGGGGCGACTTCGACATAAAAGCCAGCATCTTCTTCCATGACGGTTAATGGCATAATGGACGAATGATACCGGCCGCATCGGTCTACCACAATGGGGAACTCAAATGCCTCCCCAGGTGCATTTCCGTTCATGTCGGGATTTTTCGCCGGTTCCGGCCAACCGCCGGCCCGCGTGGACGACGGGCGTGAAACTTTTCGGCTCGATCGTCTTCGCTTAGGTAAGCTGCCCGCACTTGCA
>Ga0182024_10011906_pt1 | contig 17339 bp, 14 predicted proteins | sample P32metaG_FD_120480 | JGI IMG/M metagenome (GOLD analysis project Ga0182024, IMG submission 120480) | Permafrost microbial communities from Stordalen Mire, Sweden - P3-2 metaG (Illumina Assembly) | ecosystem: Environmental > Terrestrial > Soil > Wetlands > Permafrost | place: Sweden: Stordalen...
GATCAAGATCAAGTTAGGCTCTCGCCTCAAGTCCCCAGAAGCCATCGAAGACGTGCGGCAGGAAACCTTTGCCCGATTTTTCGTGGCCTTACGGGACGGGAAGATTCTTCATCCCGACCGCCTGGGGCCATTCGTAAACTCTATCTGCAATAACGTCCTGCTGGAACACTACAGGTCGGCTGCACGAAACACTTCCTTGGACGAGGAGGAAGAGAAGAATTTTCCTGCCTTAAATATCGACTTGCTGGGGGCCCTCAGCGCCAGAGAACGAGAAAAGAAGGTCCGGGAGATCCTGGAGAAGCTTTCCGAACGGGACCGGCGACTGTTGCGTGAAGTTTTTCTGGAAGAGCGCGACAAGGATGAGGTTTGCCGGGACTTCGGAGTCGATCGGGAGTATTTACGCGTGCTGTTACACCGTGCCAAGCAAGCATTCAAGTCATCGTATCTGAAGCACTCGGGAGAGAATCCCCCAGATTTTGCTCCAGCGTAGGAACGATGCAAATGCTGCGGGCCTCACTTTTAGAGGGGGAACCAAATCATGGACCACACAGCGGTGGTTCGACAAAAAATGACCGAACGATATTTGCTCGACGAACTTGACGGCGAAGTACGCGAGGAGTTCGAAGAGCACTACTTTGACTGCCCGGAATGCGCCCGGGATGTTAGCGCGGAGGCGCAGTTTGTGGCCCATACCAAGGCCATTCTGGCGGAACGTCCAGAACTGGTATCGACGCCCGCTGGCGTCCGGCAGATGCGTCACAGCCGCGCATGGTTTGCCTGGCTTCGGCCGGCATTTGCCGCTCCTGCCCTGGCGCTTCTGCTGGCCGTAATTGGCTATCAGAACCTGGTTACATATCCGCGCTTTCGATCGGAACTCAGCCGGCCCCAGGTCCTACCTGCGGTTTCGGTCAATGTCGGAACATGGGGCCCGGGTAGCACGCCTACCGGCGTCCCCGAGGGGAAGGGCCTACTTCTTTTTCTGCGGATCCCGCCCGACAGCGCTTACGTGCGCTACACCGCAGACGTGTATGCTCCGGGCGGAGCGCAGGAAGGTTCATTCACAATCACGCCTGCAGCAGGTCAGGATCAGTGGCCGGTCACAGTCCCCGCCCTGCATCGCGAGGCCGGAAAATATACGCTGACCGTACATGGAATCACTGCTGGCGGAGAAAGCAAAGACCTGGGAAGCACGTCGTTCGAATTACAAATTCAGAGATGAGTTCTGAGCCCGGCAGGGGTACACTATGGCGATTATGACGGACATTCCTAACGGCGGCGCAATAACTCCTTCCCACGACTACCATGCCGAGGCCCACGTGCTCAGCGGGGACTTGCAGCGTCCTGTCGTCCAGAAAATCGAGCGGCAGTCGCCAGTGACATTGAAAGATCGGAGAGGCGGACACCTCACCCGCTTCACGGACAAGGTCAGCATCGAGGGATTGATTTCGTTCACACGGGGTCATACTCGAGTCTCGGGATCCAGAAACCTGAAAAATAATGGCTGGGTCACTCTCTCTACGTCAATCTTGGAAGGCCTGAACGTCTTCGAAGTCATCACCGCCGACCGTCTTGTCTCGCAAGTTTCGACGGATCATCCCTACGAGGATGGCCACGAGCCGCATGTAACATTCCTGGGAACGAAGTTCACGAACCTGCAAGTCAGTGGTTTCCCAGTTTCGCTGACCCTTAATTTCGAAATCTGCGGAGAACGACCTACCGGCGGCAGGTCTTATTTCAACGATTCCAAGTTCCTCGGCAGGGTGAAAGACCAGACGGACAAAGTCGCGGGGGCGCGCGGGCTTCCCAAAGAGTTAAAGCATCAGTACGATGAGAAGCTTGCGTACATCAAGCAGCTCATCGGTGCGAGCGACGCGGGCGGCAGCGGCACCCACGAGCCCTTCACATGTTCCCTGGTCCAGAGTATCGGCGAGATTCCGATTCCCGGAGTGCAGTCGTTCGGGAACGTGCTGGTAATTCCGGAATTTGGGACGTTGATACTGGGCGAGATCGAAGTCGGCGAAAGGGTCTACGAAGGGTCCACGAAGCCGTCCGTCTATTTCGAACTCACCTGCGCAAAGATGAAGCTGGGGTGCGTTGGAGATGGAACGCTGGCCACCGCGACAACAGCCGCCAATGGCCGACACAATCCCTAGCGTTTGCTATTTTGTGTGTTGCTGTAGCGTGTGCGATTTCGTGCAGTCGTCCCCATCATTCCGGTCCGGAGATGCTGGAGCATGCAAATCAGGAATTTCTCCACGGCAATCTGAAACAAAGTGCAATCGAGGCCCAGCGAGGCTATGAGGGAAACCTTCGGTCTAGTCCGGAATTAGCGTGGCAGTTCAGAATTCTGCAGGCTAAAGCGGCGCTCTGGGGAGGGCTCTACGCAGATGTACTTGAGATTCTCAAGCCCGTACCGGCGTCTCTTGACCGTCCGGATTTCGCTATCCCCAAGTTGACCTTAGAGGGGAGTGCTAACATTAACACTCACAATTTTGCTGAAGCCACGCGCTTGCTCGCTGGGGCCGCAAAGCTCTGTGCTGCCTCAGACGACGCAAGCTGCGGGTACGTCCTTCAAGGACACGGTCTTTTGGCAAGCGAGCAAGCTCAATCAGCCTCAGCTGAACACTTCTACGAACTTAGTCTCGCTTTCTCTCGCACGCACCGCGATGTTTTTCTCGAAGCTGACTCATTGCTCAATTTAGGGGCTGAGTCGCTGGCGCAAGGGCACTTCGATGAAGCAATGGATCGGTCTGAAGCTGGATACGAGGCTGCGAACAGCGCGGGTGCTGAGATCCTGAAGCTCGTCACCCGGGGAAATCTCGGATGGGCGTACTACAAATTGGGTGACTCCGAGATGGCTCTCGAATTGTTCCTCGAAGCCGAACGGCGGGCCGGCGACCTCAGCGATTTTGTGGACCAAGGCGCGTGGTTGACCGATGCGGGCTATGTCTACATGGGTCACCACTCATTTGAGCTCGCTGAAAAGTCATTTCGGGCCGCATTGGAACTCGAGAAGCGCGTAAATAGCAAAGAAGAAATCTACAACACCTTGCGGGCTCTGGCGCGTGTGGCCTTAGAGACAGGCGATTCGAAGAAAGCGCTGGAATACGCGGAACGAGCTCTGAGCATTGCGCGCGAGAGCGGGAACCATTTGGATGAACTATACCCCAAGCTCGTCCAGGGACAGGTTGCGGACATACTCGGTGATGGAGGGAAGGCGCGGGAGATGTTCAAAGCTGTTGAACAGGATCAGGCGTGTCCGGACTTTCTAAAGTGGGAGGCCCAACACTCGCTCGCGCGGCTCGATGAAGATACGAAGCACGTAGACGCTGCCGAGCTCGAGTACCGCGCGGCCCTGGCTACGTTTGAAGCTGCCCGGTCGACTGTGAAACATGAGGACTTTCAGCTTTCGTTTCTGACCAATGGCGCTGCCATTTACGACGATTACATCCACTTCCTCGTGACGCGTGGAAAAACGGAGGACGCTCTCCGCTGGGCGGACTACAGCCGTGCTCGAACTCTCGCGGAGGGACTGGGCTTGCTTTCAAAGAAAAATGGCGATGCTGCATCTGCGCCATTAAATCCTCGCGACGTTTCCCGACGAGCCAAGGGCGTGCTTCTTTTCTACTGGCTGGGCGAAAAGCAATCGTATTTGTGGGCGATTGCTCCGCGGAAAGTCACTCTTTTCCCGCTTCCCCCCGGACCAGAGATCGATTCGTTAGAGCAAGGCTATCGCAAGGCCCTAAATGGCCCGCAGGAGCTTCTCGCGTCCGGAGAAGAGGGGCGCACACTCTATCGCACAATAATGGCCCCAGCGAAGGCCCTTCTGGCGAACTACACAAAAGTGTTTATTATCCCCGACGGCAGTCTAAATAACTTGAATTTCGAGACGCTGGTGGTCGACGACCCGACGCCGCACTATTGGATTGAAGATGCCGACGTTGTGAACGCCAGCTCGCTCCGTGTACTTGCGGCATCGTTATCCCGGGGGGATGCCCGCGAAAAGAAACGCCTACGCAAACTTCTTCTGATTGGCGACAGTGTTGCTCCGAGCAAAGAATATCCGGAACTGCCGCGAGCCGGAGAGCAGATGGCAAGCGTCGCGCGACACTTTCCAACGGTGCAAGAACGGGTATTCCAACGCGACCAGGCCACACCGGCGGCATACCTGGCAAGTCATCCCGAAAACTTTTCGCATATTCACTTCGTCGCGCATGGGACCGCCAGCCGGTTGAGTCCGCTCGACTCGGCGATTGTTCTCTCCAAACCCGCCGTTGAGGCCGGCTCTTTCAAGCTCTATGCCCGTGATATTGTGCAGCACCCCATGCATGCCGACTTGGTAACGATCTCGGCATGCTACGGCGCCGGTTCGCGCGCATACTCCGGAGAAGGACTGGTGGGACTCGCCTGGGCCTTCCTACGAGCCGGCGCTCACAACGTAATTGCCAGCCTCTGGGAGGTCACCGACGCCTCCACCGAGCAACTGATGGATCGGTTCTATGACGAACTGGATAAGGGAGCCAGTCCAGATGCGGCTTTGCGTGCCGCCAAACTCTCATTGCTCCACGGCAGCGCATTCCACAATCCTTTTTACTGGGCTCCCTTTCAACTGTATACGGGCTCGTGAGGCCGGTCCTCCAACATCAAGCCATGCTTCGTTAGTATCCGCAATGATGGGAGATTTTGGATTTCCCGGCACCGTACTCGCTCGTACCGCCCTGCCTGAGCGTTTGAGCAACGCCCAAATGACGCGCCGGTCGTGTCCTGCGGCCGTGCTAAACTTTCTGCCATCGAGGTCTTCCGCCGGGTGTCAGAGAGATGCCGGGCTCTCGCGGACAGCTCAGGCACAGCGTTACGGCCGCTCTTGCCTGTGCTTGGCCGCGAGCTGTTTCCAGCGCCGCTCGCGGATTCCTGTGCTGGAAGGTCAGGCGACCTGATCTTCTCGCTATTCACTTTTCGGAGGATCAGACAGAATTAAATGAGCGTACGAAAGCTGATTTTGTCAGCAGTGCTGCTGGGGTGTCTCGCTCAAGCCGCGAAATCCATCGCCCAAGATCCAACCAACCAGCTTTCCAATGAAACCCTGCGGGTCCCGAAACCTGATTTCAATAAAGAAATCTATTACAAGAACAGGCTCGACTTCTCCTTCGAATCGGGATGGTTCCCGGTCAATATCCCGTTCGTTTTCGACTTTCTCTTAGGCGACGGATACAACATGACTCCGCTGAAGTACACCCTGGTACCGAATATTGCCTCTCTCCGATGGCAAGTGGACAGCGTAAGAGGACCCTGGATTTTACGCGGCAATTGGGATCTTTCCTTCAGCGGGGCTCTGGTTGTGATTCCCCGCGGACCTGAAACCCACTACGGAGCGTACATCATGGGCATTCGGCGCAACTTTGTCCGGCCTCACTGGAGAATTGGCCCCTACGTCGACGGCCGCCTCGGCTTGGGGGACATCAATGCCAAGGAACCTCTAGGGGTGGAGTTTGCGCAGGGACAGAACTTCACCTTTACTATGAACTTGGGCGCTGGCGCGCGATACAACTTCAGTCGTCGCGGTTCCATTTCGGCCGGTATGAATTGGATGCATATATCCAATCTTTACTTGTCCGAACCGAAGTTCTTGAACTATGGCATTAATGTCTACGGGCCCATGGCTGGGATCTACATCCGCTTGGGCAAGGCCCACGACGCCTCACCATAGAGGCCAGACCGCAAGGTCTGTGATTGTTCCTCGTCGGATGGTTATCGTGAGCCGCCCGCTTATGACGGGTGCAGATGTTGTCACCGCCGCGTCGATGTCCTGCCGCCGGGGATTAGGGAGGATGAGAATAAAATGTCCAACGCAAAGGCAGGTTTCGTATGCTTCAATGCGAGATTTTCAGGAGCGTCTGCCCGTCTTGGAGTGCGTAATGTAGCGCGGGCGCTGCGGCTATGGGCATTGAGCGCAGCTGTGGCAGGATTAGTGACGTTCGGCTGCGGCACGCCCGCGACCCTTGATATCACTGCCCCCTCCAGTACAGTAGCAAGTTCACCCTTCGCCATAACGGTCACCGCCATGGTCGGCAGAAGCCGGGACATGGTTATCAACAGCCCCATACACTTCACCAGTTCCGACAGCGCCGCCGTCCTTCCAGGGGACTACTATTTCACCGCGAACGATGCCGGTTCCCATACTTTTACCAACGGCGTTACTTTAATGACTGCCGGCAACCAGAGCATAACAGCGACCGTCATCGGGGCGCCGGGCCTGAACGGAACCACAAACGTCACAGTCTCGGCCGCCACCGCCCTTGCCCAATCAAGGTAGGCGCATCCTCCACCGGGGTTGGAGCCAATGTCAGTAAGGTTGCCGTGGAAGACGCCAACAGAAATCTGGTCACCGGATACACCGGGACAGTTTACTTCACCAGTTTGGACATGCCTGCGGCGAATAGAGAAAGATCAGCAAGTTGCTTCGCTGAAGGAATTGTCGCAAGAATCCACAAACCCGAGAGCACCGAAACCGATCAATAAGCATTCTTGCTGCTGAAGATGCGCAGCAAGGTCATGGTGATGATCTGCAGATCGAAGGTAAGGCTCCAGTTGCGAAGGTAGTACAGATCATATTCAACGCGCTTAGCGATCGAGGTGTCGCCCCGCCAACCGTTTACCTGCGCCCAGCCCGTGATTCCGACCTTGAACGTGTGACGGAAGTTGTAGCGATCGATCTCCTCCAGAAACCTCTCCACGAAATGTGCTCGTTCAGGTCGCGGACCGACGATGCTCATGTCCCCCCTTAGCACATTGAGGAATTGGGGAAGTTCGTCGAGATTGGTTTTCCGAAGCAGAACGCCGACCGCGGTCCGTCGCGGATCGTTGGTGCAGGTCCAGCGCGTATCTCCTTCCTCCCGGCTTCCTACTTTCATGGTGCGAAACTTCAACATGCGGAACACTCGGCCATTGAGTCCTACCCGTTCCTGGATGAAAAAAACAGGACCCGGGCTGGAAGCTTTAATCGCGAGAGCGACTAGTAGGCTAATCGGCAAGGTAAGCAGCATCACGAGGAGCGAAAGGGCCACATCGAAGGCACGCTTCTGGAAAAGGTAAGCACCGGTCTCCGACAACATCGGCCGGAGATCCAGCATATGAATCCCTCCAAGATCGATCAGGCGATCGCGGATGCTTACTCCTTCTCCCAAGTCGACTACAACCCGTGTGGGTACGCAGAGCTTCTCCAACGCGGGCGCAATTTTCTGAACCTCGCTCAGACGGGCCGCTGGGAGCGCGATGACAACGTCGTTGATCGAGTTCCCGTTGGAAAAAATAGGAATTTGATCTATTTCATACACCGGGCCTTCGACGGTAACTTCCTGATCATGCAAACGAACGAAGCCGACGACTCTGCAGGGAAGTACTTCTCCGTGAAGAAGCGAGGTCGCCACGCGGCGTGCAAACCGATCTGTCCCAACCATCAGAATCCTGACTTCGTTTCTGCCACTCTTTCGCAGATACTCCAAGACCACCCGCGACATAATACGGGCAGACGTGGCCAGGACAAAAAGGGTCACGGCGCTAATCGCGATTACGAGACGGGAGTAGCTGGCCTGTCGGTACAGGAAACCGACCGCCATCACCACCGCGTAGGTGAATGCGAGGGCTTCCAGCAATCTGCGGGTTTTCCCGCCGGGGGCGTACAATTGCTCCACATTCCAGAGCTCTGACTCTTCAGCGGCGATCGCCCAAATGATGGTGGTGAGCAATACAATGCCCCAGTACGAGGGCAATCCGGAAGCGGTACTGCGGGCAAATAAGAGATTGAAACCGAAGCGGACTTTTACTGCAATGAAAAAGGAACAAGCAGGAAGCGACAGCGTCAAAATCTTCAAATAGAAGCGAACATAGCTAAGGCGGCTACGAATCATGACAAATTACTTCTCGTAAGCAAAGATCATCTTCATCTCGCCGACTCAAGCGCTATCCTATGAAGCTCGCGCTTGAGTCGCAAGCAATTCCTTACGCTTGAAACAACGCTGACGAACTCTGATGTAAGTCGTACTCCCCGAACATCGAGCCTTTTGGGGTAACCCGAGCCAAAAAAGAAACGTGATGTTTGTCACTCCCGAGATGCAACTTTCTCGAGAGGATTGCGCCAGCTCCTCGAGGAAACATCTTCTGCGCCTAGCGCGTCCCCAACGGATGACGGTGCAATCTTCGGAGGGAAGCAACGACAGTCATCCGGCGGAAACCGACAAGTCCGTTGACGCCTTGGAATGTTCCGTTGTTGAGTGTGAGGGTAGCCTAAACCCCGCGAAGACAAAGTGTCAATGGGAAACCAAGGTACGGCCGTTACCATCTGGTCTCCTTTCCAAAAAACGATCTGCTTCGATCCAGCGCAATTCATTTAAAGGCCTTAATCCCTGCGACCCGTCGATTGCAAAGGAACCGCCACGCTATCTGTTCACCGGAATGCCGCGATAAGCCCTGCTTCCCAGGTTGCTCACCGTGGGTGTGGCACTGGCCAGAAGCTGAATTGAACAGATACCGACACATCCGATTGACGCGTGGTTGCCAACACAGGAATTTGCCATCGTTCATATTGTAGGTTACCCTGAAAGCGAAAGCCAAGTCCCGTTAAGATATCCGCATCTACCGCGATGTCATTCTGGTTTCCTCCCTGCGGAACGTACCCAGGGTCGAGGGTTCGATGCCTGAGTTCGAGGCCGATCCTCTTGCGGGGGCCGACCCAATAGTTCGTGCGAATCTGTTCACCTTGTGCCGCGCGTCCGATCCAGGTTCCGATCAGGCGTCCATCGTTGTTATATCCGCTGCTGTATTGGCCGTTGTAATAAATGCAGATGCCACAGAATGCAACCGGGTTGGTGTACCCGCCTTCGAGTCTGAGGTCCAACTTCGGAACTCCGGGGAATTTTGCGAGGTAGAGTCCTCCCTGGGAGGCATTTCGCCGCATATAAGGGATCGGTGATGGCTCGTCTTCACTAAGGCTCTCGCCATAGAGGGTGAGCCAATTACGCAGGCCCGGAATGCGATAGGAAAAGTCGGCAGTGGTGCGGCCGTCGCCGAGGACGTCGCCGTGGTAGTGTTTGCCAAACGCGCTGTCCAGGAAGGTTGTGATGTTCAGTGGGTTTCCGGGTCCTCCGTAGACGGTCGTTTTCGCCATCCCGAATTCGAAATTGGGCGTCAGCTTGAAGCTGATCTTCCCGCCACTCAGAAACGGCTGGGGATGCAAATTCTTGCCGTATTGTCCCAGAACTGCGATCGTGGACGCGCCGGTGTTGAAAGTGGTTTGAAACTGCAGACCCGTCATGTGTCCGATGAAACCTTCGAAACGTATGTCGCCGAGATAGCTGAAGAGCCAGGGCAACCGGAACGGACTGACCCGATCGACGGTGAACGTATTGTTCAGCGGGGCGGCATTGTTGGTGAACATCATCGTCCCGCCCTCACTTGGTCCCCACCACAAGCTGTTCTTGCCGAATGAGAACTGCCAGTTGCCAAGATTGAAGCCCAGATAAGTATCGAGCAGGCGGAAGCGGCTGATAGATGCGACAGGGAGCGCAGGTCCGGTTGGCCAGTTGTCGGTGCGGTTGAAGAAATCGAGGACGGCTGGGGTGGGAGCTGAAGCCGAAGGTGCCGATTGATACTCTCCGCGAACGTAGAAAACAAGCGGACCTGCGGTGGTCCAGCCCGACGCGCCGTCTACGGCATTAAAACCTTCTTCGTAGGGACGGCCGTAGTCGTTTAACAGGGTCTGGCCGAAATGATAATTGTCGGTCAGCGGAGTGCCTGAAATCCCGAGGAAACGAGAGTAGACGGATTCGAGTTGCGCGTTGAGATTGCGCTCACCATTCATCAGTCCGGACTCATATCCGAATTCCGTGGTAAGCGAGGCGTAGAGTTGCTGAACTTCCGGTGGGGTATCGGTGCCGGCACTATTTTTGGCGACTTCGGCCAGGAGTCGCGCACATTCGAGACGCGTCCAGGGACGAATACTCAGCGAATCAGACTGAATGTAACCGAGTGCAGCCAGGCGTTCGAGAGCCGGATAGACCCAACTGTCCAGCGGAACGTAGCTAGAACCCATCGTTCGAGTTCTGTGAAGGTTCTGAGTTTCTTCACTTTCCTCAGCTTTGTAGAAAGTGCCATAACGCGCCATGTCGACATCGCTGTAGTGAGACCGGGTGCGGTAGACTTGGCGTCCCATATACCAGCCGAGAGCGGCGCCTATGGCCACATCGGAAAAGAAGTGCTTTTGCCCAGCCCAGCGGGCCGCACTTACGCCGCCTGCCGTACCGTAGGCCAGCAACTGGGTCAGAGGGCCCGGATATTCATGAGCAATCACGCTGGCGATGGCCCAGCTTACTGAAGAGTGCATAGAAGGGAAGGAGTCTCCTCCGACAAAAAATCGTCCGGGGCTGGTGCCCGTGAAAGGGCGTTCGCGTCCAGCCGCGTATTTGAAGACTTCGGTGTCGACGAGTGCGCCGATGGCGGCCTCTCCGGCCAGGATTCCGGTTTCGCGCCTCTGATCGTTGTCCTGAATGTGTCCTAACAGGAACAATCCAGCCCCGGCAGCACTGAGAGCTGCGACCCCCGCATTCGAAGCAGTGACGGCGTGCGAGACCGTACTCTTGTTTGTGGGCACATGGTTCTCGATGGTTTGATCGGCCTTGATAAATAATCCTCCGATAAGAACCGAGGGGATCGCCCACTCCCATTGCTTCTCCGACATGTGGATAGGAGCGGTCCAGAACTGCTTCTGATCGAGAAAAAGATTCTTCGGAAGCGATTTGAGGTCAACCGGGCCCGGTGAGAACTGCTTGGCCCCAGCGTTCGCCGGTGAAGAGGCAGCGGGCGTTTGATCTTTCGAAGGTTCCTGCGCACACGCGAACACGCTCCAGCCCACGAACAGCACCGCCAGCAGCCATGATGCGACTAGATTCTTAAGGCAAGAACCTGCGGTCTCCGGCGTCGTAGGGAACGCCGTCCCAGCAAACTTAATCCTCATTTCCCCTCGATGCCTAGCCTTTATTGGTTGTCTCAGTCGCTTTTCGATGTCAGAATGCAAGAGTGGATCGCCGGGCAGGACTTCGTTCATTCTAGTAGCCGAGATCCGATGTATACGGTATGGACCGTCACTTTGAAAAGAATACACCAACCGCTCAGGTGCAGAAGGGACACCCGTTGCGTCGGCTCTAACATTGACCGCGCGAACTGGTCGTACTTGGGACGGAACTGGCCAATTTGATGCAGAGTCCAGCTTCAGTCAGTGCAGACTTGTCGAAGCTTCGCGTCGCCATTATTCATTACTGGTTCATTGGGCGCGCTGGTGGCGAGCGGGTTGTCGAAGCTTTGGCAGAGATTTTCCCTCAAGCTGACCTCTTTTCGCTGGTCGCCGACCACTCAACACTTGCGCCCATTTTGCAAGCCAGAAAGCTGCAGACCTCCTTTCTGCAACGGGTACCAGGAGCAAAGAAGTTTCATCGCCATTTCCTCGCGCTTCAGCCATTGGCGTTGGAGCAGTTTGATCTCAGCAATTATGATCTGGTGATCAGTTCCGAGTCTGGGCCTGCGAAGGGAGTCATTACGTCTTCAAAGACGTGCCACATCTGCTATTGTCACTCGCCGATGCGATACATCTGGGATATGTATCCGGAATACAAACGAGCCATGGGGTTTCTGGCCGGAACTGTATTTTCGCTGACGGCGCATTACATTCGGCTTTGGGACCAAGCCAGTGCGAGTCGAGTCGATTATTTCGTGGCCAATTCGGGCTTCGTCGCTTCGCGAATCCGAAAGTACTATGGACGCGAGAGTACCGTGATTCATCCCCCGGTGGACGTCTCCGCGGGCAAGATCAGCGGCCAAGATGGCGGCGCGTATTACATCGCAATCGGACGCCTGGTTGAGTACAAGAGATTTGATTTGGCTATCGCCGCCTGCACACAGCTACGAAGGAAATTGAAAATTATTGGTGCCGGTCCGCAAGAAAAAGCTCTACGCCGAATCGCCGGACCGACAGTGAAATTCCTCGGGCGGGTAAGCGACGCCGAACTTCGAGAGAACCTTGCCGGGTGTCGCGCCTTACTGTTTCCGGGGGAAGAGGATTTCGGGATCGTTCCAGTAGAAGCCCAGAGCTTCGGCAAGCCGGTGGTCGCTCACGCTTCGGGCGGCGTGCTGGAGACGGTGCGAGGTATTTTTCCGAACGAGGCTGAATTGGAAAACCCAACCGGAGTTTTCTTCAGGGAGAAGTCTCTCTCAGGTCTGACAAAGGCAATACTGCAATTTGAGGCAATGGAGCACGAGTTCCGTCCTGAGATTATTCGCCAGCACTCACTGCAATTCGATAGTGCCATATTCAAGCGACGGATCTCAGAATTCATTGCCTCCGCCGTCACAGACTTTCGAGCCAGAAATCAGGCAGACAACGTTTGTGTCGATAAGGTCTTTGACGCGTTCGCAGGGGCATGATCCGATGAAGCCAGCGCACGGAGCGTAAGAACGCTTCCCATCTTTATTCGTAGGTGTCGCCGAAATGGCTTTCGGGAAGCCGTATTTGCACGTTTGTCTCAAGACAGGCGCGCCCGGGATCTTCGCCAATTCCCATAAACGAAAGTAGCAGTTACCTTCACTTTTCGGGAGTGGCCGAGTCGTACTCCGGCACGGGCCAGTATTGAGAGCCTGTTGGGACAGGGCCGGTCCAAAAGTTAGTCTCTAGCTGAGCCCGCGCAGGGTAGGTAGCAAATTCCCCATGATATGCCGCTATCTTCCGGATCATGAAGAAGATTGTGAATGCGAATGTCGGAAAAGCATCGGCGAGCAAGCGAGACAAGCGCGCCGGCAAGGGATAGAACTGGGCGCCACGGAACTTTGCGAGTACGTACCCATTTGGGAAGCAAGCGTCCAAGAAAGCGAGCGTGTCGCCCTTTGAAAACGGCCTCACATGCGCCGAACAAACCTTGTGCTGTGTAGGCTGTCTGCCGGCGAGTAGCAAGAAACGATTGTGCAGGGAGCAAATGTTGGGAACGCCGAACAGGAAATGGCCGCCGATCTTAAGAGAACGCGACACCTCGTGAAAAATCCAAAAAATCTCCTTGGTGTGCTCAAGGACCTGGTTCGCGATGATCAGGTCGGCCTGACCGTCTTGCAGCGGCAACTCATCGCGCTCAATATTGGCTACGTGAATCTCATCCGCCTTTCCCGCCAACCCGCGTGCAAATTCCGTTCCACCTTCCACTGCAATAAGTTTAGCGTTCGGATGAAGTCGTCTAACAATCTCGAGATCCCGTCCCCTTCCGGCCCCCAAATCCACCACGACTTTGAGATCGGTGAGACCACGAACAAGCTGCTCTACAACCAGGGGGCCGTATGTTTCCCGCTGATCCGTGAACCTGGCCAGCGGATGCGACCCGCCCGTGCTGCCGAACAAGAGTTTCACTTTTCCGATGCTGCCCATTGAATAATTATAACGCTCCTGAAATACCCGTCTGCTGTACCGATGCCAACGAGAATTTCTGGCTCGGTTTTGTTCGTTCGTCCTTGGCTGGATGAGATCTAGCCGTCACCAGGAGTACTGCAGGCACTGCTTGCACCCCAGAAAACGCAACCTGTTTCGGTCGAAACTGATGCTTCGCCCCTTGTTATCACTGGTCTCCCTGCTTCGACGTGAACACTTCAGTCCCGGCCTCTGAGCTAAGCCGGGCCTGCCATTTCGCCGCCTCCACCGAGAATGACGAACAGGCGCCGACCGCCAATCAGAAAAACAGGCAATCCAATGCCGATAACAAACCAGACAATAAAAATTCCCTGGTGGAAGAGATCAAGACGCCACAACTCGGCTGAGCCGTACAGAATCGTGCTACAGGGCAGGAGAAAGATTGTTTTGCCGAGAGCTGACAGAAACTCAAAGACAAACCCCATGAACAGACATATCGCCGTGACATAGGCCCAGCTAGCATAGCCCATTTGCTCGTGTAGATGAACAAACGCTGAGTTCGTATTCAGATTTTCCTCCACATCGACGTAGTTACGGTATGTTTCACCTCCTCCGGCGACCAACTGATCAACCACGGGCGCCGAACCTATTGCGACCTGAAACGGAGAACCGAGATAGGCTAGGATCTCGGAGACGCCAGCCAGCCCAAAGGACAGTCTGTTTTGTTCGTAATAGCTTGCGTTGCGGGAGAAGTTCAAAACCGCAAGTATAAGGAAAAGAAGCGTAGCGAAGAGGGTCAACTTGGGAACGCTAAATCTTATCGACCTTTTGCCAAAACTGAGCAAGAAAACAACGGTCAGAAGCGTAGCGATGAAGATCAATCGCGAGGATAGGAGAGCGGTTGTCGCCAACATTAGAACATTCAAAATGTTTAAAGGCCTGAAGGACCTCCGCCGAATGATTCGGTAAAGTGCGATAGACGCTGAGTAAAGTACCAGGTAGCGCAAAGAGACGAGGCCTATGCTGTAGTCTTCATACAGCGCCTCTTTGAGTGAGTTTGCCTGTCCCAAAGCGACAAACACGACGGCCTCTTGTAGAGATAAGAGTTGAAATATCTTTATGAGAGTCGTGGCAATGCCGATCGCACCGAGAAAGGAGAAGATGTAGTAAAGAAGGTTGGAGTCCAGATTGAACAATTTTTCTCGAAGAGCGCTCCTTCGGAGAACGATTACTCTGCCCACCTTCTCTCCGATAGTGAAACTCATAAATATCAACAGGTACCAGCACGCCAGGATCACACACGAACTGAAGTCAACGCGCGCTGGGTGATCAAAGCCCTTCCGTAAAACCCCGAAACTTGGGAACAGCCAAGCAACAAGGCTGGCAAACATTGCAGCCATCGAAACAACCGACGGCCTTAGAATGACTTTAGGGGGTAGAGATATGTTCATGTTCGCTGGTGCGGCAATGGACGACTCCCCATCACGAATGCAACCTAACGGCCGAAGTGGAACCCACTTCTGAGGCGAGCGATCTTGATCGCATATTCCGGAACCTCTGCGGCACGACGAAAAGCCCGAGTGATTGCGGCTAACAGGTACCCGATGCAGAATCCGATGAATCCGCAGCCAAGGACTATCCAAGCTCTGTGCGGGCCCGACTTCCTGTCGGGAGGAACGGCGCGATCCACGACTTGGATAATTGGGGCGGCTTTGGCCTCGTCTATGCGTGCGGCCTCATACTGCTTCGCAAGCAATTCGAAAAGAGTTTCGTGATACTTAACCTCGCGGAGCTTACGCGCATATTCAAGCGCGACCGCGGGAACCCGACCCGCCGGAATCCCAAATGTACTTGCTAATTCTGGATTGCGTGGATCTTTTTCAAGCCTGGCAAGTTGGTTACGTAGCGAGTTGATTTCCTCCTGAGCCCTTATTGCGACGGGATTCTGATCAGTGGCGAACAGGCGCATCGAATTGATCTGAACTTCGCGGCTCGCGATTTCCGCTCTTAGCACAGCGAGGCTGCGAATGATGGCCTCAGCTTGGCCACCTAGCTGTATGACCCCGGTCTTCTCAGCGGTCTGCTTCAGCTCGTTCTCGGCGATCGCCAGTGCGCCTTTTTCGTCGCCCAATTCCTGATCGAAGAAGACACGTCTTTGGGCCGCCTCAGTGGTCGCGAGATGAGAATTCATGGCATAGAGTTCGTCCACATAGGCGTTTGCCATTTCGCTGGAGCGATTGGGGTCGTGATCGTCAACGATGATGTGAATCAATCCATCTTTACCGGCAAGAAAGCGTGTATTGCTCTTTAGGACCGCGCGCGTATCCTCCATTCTTCGCGTCTTGTACAGGTCTTGGAGATGAAATCTCGAGATCAGGTGGTCAGCTATAGTCCGACTCTCGAGCATCCCTACGTACATATCCACGGGAGTTTTGAGTTGGCTACCGAGACCACCGCCGCCACCGCCGGTAAGCGACGCCAAAGCATTCAACTGCCCCATCATCGTTGCCAGCGACTGACCTTGCTGCGGCGGCATGATGAGCGAAGTGGCGCTGAACCTGGGCTTAGCCAAGAGAGAAATGGCTACGCCGAGAACGACAAAGACCAGCATGCAGATAGCGATCGTTCTTCGGGCCTCTGAAAGAACGAGGAGAAAGTCGAACAGATCAACGCCTTTCCGTTCGGCGCTTACGCTCTCATATTCTTGTTCCGCATGCTGCAGTGGGTTCATACTTCGATTAATCCTAGTGCATCAGGACAGGTCAGCGCAATCGTAGAGCCCTTCTCGTTAGACCCCCGTCTTGATTGGACGCCCCTAGGGCGTGAAGAGAAGAAAGGCGCGCAAATTCAACCAAACCCAATCCCCGGGCGCTTACAAAATCTGCCTTGCATACTGGGGAAGGAACTTGGCCGCACTGCAATCGTACCGCGACTGAGCTAATCATTCGTAACTCTTCACCGTTCTCCAGAAGCCTTTTCCTATCTCGGTTGTCGGCGCCCATCCAAGCGATCTCATTTTCGAGATGTCGAAGTGTCCTGCGGAGACTGAACTTGCGAGGTAAGGGTCGTCGGGACTCCGCTCCTGGCGAACAACACGGTATTTGCGTTCGGGGAAAAGCTGGCACAGCAGTTCTGCCAATTTTAGAATGGAGGTTTCTGAATCGGTTCCGACGTTATAAGCCTCGCCGTTCTTGCCGCGTAACAATACCGTGAAGATGCCTTCGATTGCGTCCGCGAGATAACAGAAAGGGCGCCTGGCGCTTCCGTCGCTTTTCATAGCGATGTCGCGACCCGCAACCACGTCGGCCACGAAATCGGCGAACACGCGCCCGTCGTCCAGATCCATTCGCGGTCCATAAGTGTGGGACAAACGAACGATCTTCGCTGGAATCCCAAATTGAGCATGCCAGCATGCACAGAGCGTCTCGCCGCCTCGCTTTCCCTCGGCGTAGCACGATCGAACGACGAGCGGATCGATTCCTCCAAATGAAGTTTCACTTACCGGGACGGACGGATCCTCGAGCCGACCGTAAACCTCCCCGCTACTGAAGAACAAGAAGCCCTGACTCCGCGAATCTCTGGCCACCTCCAGCATTCGCCAAGTCCCCATGATATTGGCTGCGAATGTACCCACGGGGTCGATGCCGTAGTACTTGGGACTGGCCTGGCTCGCCGCATGAATAACGAAATCGACGGCGTTTGGGCCGCCGTAAGGATCCCGCACATCCTGCACAACGATGTTCAGGTCCGGGCGGCCTGCGAGATGCCCCAATCGGCGCATCGCTCTCTCCTTGTTTCGAACCAAAGCAATCGCATGAATGCCCGCGCGCGCGGTCTCATTGAGGTAAATGAGCACGTCCAACATGTACGACGGAACAAATCCGTTGGCTCCGGATATCAAAAC
>Ga0182024_10011907_pt1 | contig 17336 bp, 16 predicted proteins | sample P32metaG_FD_120480 | JGI IMG/M metagenome (GOLD analysis project Ga0182024, IMG submission 120480) | Permafrost microbial communities from Stordalen Mire, Sweden - P3-2 metaG (Illumina Assembly) | ecosystem: Environmental > Terrestrial > Soil > Wetlands > Permafrost | place: Sweden: Stordalen...
CGCTCGGGCAGAACGACCGAATCGTCGAGCGTGAGCCCCGTCATGCGATCGGCTTCGAGCTGCATGACAAGATCGAGCCGGTCCTTCGCCACGGTCTCATGGAAGACTGTGTAGTCCTCGGTGGTGAAGGCGTTGTTGCGCCCGCCGCCTTGCGAGATCAGTGCGCTGAACTCGCCCGGGGGATGCGCCCTGGTGCCCTTGAACATGAGATGTTCGAGAAAATGGGCCGATCCGGACTTGCCGCGTGGGTCGTCGGCAGCGCCGATCTTGTACCAGACCATCTGGGTGACCGCGGGGGCCCGATGGTTGGGCAGCACGACAATTTGCAGTCCGTTAGAGAGGCTAAAGCTTTCCGCGCCAAATTGCTGCGCCCGGACTGGCGATACGCCCGCGATCGCAATGAGGAGCGCCGAACAGGCGAGCGCCAGAAACCGCCGGGTCGGGCTCAATAGACGCCCTTGAGGGGGGCGGTTTCGCGCTTGTCGACCGCGCCGCCCGCTGTGCTGTCGCTGGTGCCGAGCAGCTTGCTCGCCAGGCTCTGATCGCCGACCTGCTGGCCGGTATCGGGCTGCGGACCGCTCCCGGCGCCCCCGCCGGCAGGGATTTTCAGACCGGCCGTCGCCTGCTTGCCCGGCTCGCCGGGCCCGGCCGTGTCGATGACCTTGCGCGCCTTATCGGCCGAGCTGACCTCCTGCGGGCGCGGTGCGCCGGGCTGCGGCGGGCGCAGGTCGTACTCCGGCGGGATGGTCAACGGCGCCCGCGACTCGACCGCGAATTCGTCGGGCCCGACCTGGTCGATGCCCACCATCTGCCGGAAATTGCTGCAGCCCGGCAACAGTAGGCTCGCGGAGAGACAAGCAACCGCAAATAGAGGGACGCGATGCCTGCCAACAGCGGCGCGATCATGACCGATCATGGTGAAAGATCTTCCCTCCCGTTTGCTTGAGACAGCGCGCGCCGGGACAGCATGCCGTCGAGCAACATTGCCGCCACCCCGAGGCAAATGGCGCTGTCGGCGAGATTGAATGCCGGCCAATGCCATGAGGCAAGGTGAAAATCAAGAAAGTCGATGACCGCGCCGAAACGCAGCCGATCGATGACGTTGCCGATCGCGCCGCCGATGACGAGGCCGATCGCGACGGCGAGAAAGGTCGCGCGAACCCGGCCGAGCCAGAACATCATGACGACGATGATCATCAGGGCGACGAGCGAGAAGATCAGCGAATTGACCCCGGTGCGGTTGAATAGGCCAAAGCTTACCCCGGGATTGCAGGTCAGCACGAGGTTGAGAAAAGGCGTAATCGTCTCTTGCTGCCTGCCGCAACCCACTTCATGAAAATGCCGCAGGAGGGCATATTTGCTGAGTTGATCGAGCGCCGCAGCCACCGCGGCGACGGCGAGCCCGCGCCCGAGCATCACCCGCCCGGAAGCGCCGGAATGGCGCCGCGGTCGAGAACCTCGGCGCAGCGCCGGCAAAGATCGTCGTGACCGGGGACGTGGCCGACCTCCGGCAGGACCCGCCAGCAGCGCTCGCAGCGCGTGCCGGCCAGCGGCGCCACGACGACCCCGATCTCGGCGACATCGGGCAGGGTGAACGCCCCGTCCGGCGGCGCCCCGGCCCGCGCCGTCCCAGTGGAGACGATGCAGAGTTCGGCGAGGTCAACCTCGCGCAGCAACGCAAGGAGGCGCTCCGGCACGAACAATTCGACCGAGGCCTGCAGGCCGGATCCGATGCGCTTCGCCGCGCGCTCGACCTCGAGCGCGCCGGTCACGACTCTGCGCAGCTCGCGCAATTCGGCCCAGCGGGCGCCGAGCGCCGGATCGTGCCACGCGCGCGGAACTACGGGAAACAGTTCGAGATGGACGCTATGCCCGGGGCTGTCGCCGTGGCGGGCGAGCCAGGCTTCCTCCGCCGTGAAGCACAGGATCGGCGCGAGCCAGCGCACCAGGCAGTCGAAGGTGCGGTCGAGCACCGTCCGCGTCGCGCGCCGTCCCAGATCGTCGACGCCGTCGCAATAGAGCCGGTCCTTCCTAATGTCGAAATAGAACGCCGACAGATCCACCGCGCAGAAATTATGCAGCGCGGTGAACATCGTGTGGAAATCGTAGGCGGCGATCGCGCTGCGCACGACCAGGTCGAGTTCCGCGAGCCGGTGCAGCACCCAGCGTTCCAGCTCGGGCATTTCCTCCGGTGCGACTGCTTCGGCCGGAGCGAAGCCGGCCAGTGCTCCCAGGAGGTAGCGCAGCGTGTTGCGCAAGCGGCGATAGCTGTCCCCCATATGCTTCAGGATCTCGGGGCCGATCCGCAGATCCTCGGCATAATCCGAGGCAACCACCCAGAGCCGCAGGATGTCGGCGCCGCTCTGTTTCATCACGTCCTGCGGCGCGATCACGTTGCCCAGTGATTTCGACATCTTGCGCCCCTCCTCGTCGAGCACGAACCCGTGCGTCAGCACAGCTTCGTAGGGCGCCCGCCCGCGGGTCCCGCAGGCTTCGATCAGCGAGGAATTGAACCAGCCGCGATGCTGGTCGGAGCCTTCCAGGTAGAGCGAGGCCGGCCATTTCAGCTCGGGCCGCTTTTCCAGGACAAAAGCGTGGGTCGAGCCCGAATCGAACCACACCTCGATGATGTCGGTGACTTTTTCCCAATCCGCCGCATCGTAGGCGTTGCCGAGGAAGAGCGCGGCGTCGGTCGTGTACCAGGCATCGGCGCCCTCATGCTCGACCGCAGCGGCGACCCGCTCGACGACCGCGCCGTCGCGCAGCGGCTCGCCGCTCTTCTTGTTGACGAAGACCGGGATCGGCACGCCCCAGCTGCGCTGGCGCGAGACGCACCAATCGGGCTTCGACTCGATCATCGAATGGATGCGGTTCTTGCCCTGCGGCGGGATCCAGCGCGTCTCCTCGATGGCCTTCAGCGCCCTCTCGCGCAGCCCGTTCGCCGCCATGCTGATGAACCATTGCGGCGTGTTGCGGAAGATGAGCGGCGCCTTCGAGCGCCAGGAATGCGGGTAGGAATGCACGAGGGTACCGCGCGCCAGGAGGCCGCCCGCCGCCTCGACCGCGGCGATGACGACCTCGTCGGCGTCGCCCGGCTTGCCGTCCGGGCGATAGACCGCGCGGCCGGCGAAGAGCGGCACGCTTGGTAGGTAGACTCCGTCTGGCCCTACTGTATCGGGCACCGGAAGCCCGTTCGCCTGGCCGAGTTCCCAGTCGTCGGCGCCGTGCCCGGGGGCGATGTGGACAAGGCCGGTGCCGGTGTCGGCCTCGACGAAATCGGCAGCGAGGAGCGGTACGTCGAAATCATAGCCCTGGCCCCCAGCGGGACCATTCGCCAGCGGATGGCGCGCAACGGTGCCGGCCAGCGCCCCGCCGGAGAAGCGCGCCTCGACCGCATGGGCCTCGATCCCGGCGCGCGCCGTCACCTCCTCGATCAGCGACACAGCCACCACCAGCCGCTCGCCCACCCGCGCCCGGCTCTTCTCGCCCGCGCCCTCGACACGCAGCACCGCGTATTCGAGGTCGGCGCTGTAGGCGATCGCGCGGTTGCCCGGCAGGGTCCACGGCGTCGTCGTCCAGATCACCGCCGCGGCGCCGGCCAGCGCCGGCAGGCTCGGTTTGGTGATGGGAAAGCGCACCCAGACCGTGTTGGAGCGGTGGTCGTGGTACTCGACTTCGGCCTCGGCGAGCGCGGTCTGCTCGACGATCGACCAGAGGACCGGCTTGGCGCCCTTGTAGAGCCCGCCATTGACGAGGAACTTGCCGATCTCGCGCACGATCTGCGCCTCGGCATCGAAACTCATCGTCAAATACGGGTTGTCCCAATCGCCGATCACGCCGAGACGCTCGAATTGCTCCTTTTGGCGCTCCACCCAATAGGCCGCGAAATCGCGGCATTCCCGGCGGAACTGGGCAATCGGCACGCTGTCCTTCGATTGGTTCTTGGCGCGGTATTTTTCCTCGACGATCCACTCGATCGGCAGGCCGTGGCAGTCCCAGCCCGGCACATAGGGCGCGTCCCGGCCCAGCATCTGCTGGGCGCGGTTGACGACGTCCTTCAATATCTTGTTCAGCGCATGGCCGAGATGGAGGTCGCCATTGGCATAGGGCGGCCCGTCATGCAGCACGAATTTGTCGCGGCCGCGCGCGGCATCGCGCAGCTTCTGGTAGAGGCCCATCGCCTGCCAGCGCTGGACGAGCGCCGGCTCGAGCACCGGCAGGCCGCCGCGCATCGGAAACTCGGTCTTGGGCAGGAAAACGGTCGGACGATAATCCGTCGGCATGGCAAGCCCCGGAATGAATGCAAAAAGATGCGATTGGCCCCGATCCTCAGCCGAGGACCGGGCCCCTAATTCGCCGCATCCACCCGCTTCTCGCCAGCATGGCCGAGATATAGCAGCGGCGCGGGCCGAATTCGAGGGGGTTGCTAAAACGGGGCAGGGGCAGGAAGCCAGTCAGCTCGGCAGGACGCCGGCCAGGATCGCCCGCGCCTTCTGCGCGTCTTCGGCGATCTGCGCTTTCAGCGCGTCGAGCCCGGAAAATTTCTTTTCCGGGCGGATGAACTCGACAAGCGAGACCCGCAGGTGGCGGCCATAGAGGTCGGCGTCGATGTCGAAAAGATGGGCTTCGAGGCGAGGCTCGGGGGTGCCGACTGTCGGGCGCAAGCCGATATTGGCGACGCCGCCGATCGCGCGCCCGGCGAAGGCGTCATCGGGGCCATCCCCCGAAACGCGCACGGCATAGACCCCGTAGGCCGGATGCAAATTTTCGCCGAGGCCGAGATTGACGGTCGGGAAGCCGATCGTACGCCCGCGCCGGTCGCCGACCATGACGCGCCCGTCGATCTCCCAGAAACGGCCGAGCTGGCTGGCCGCCTCGCGCGGCTTTCCGGACTTCAATAGCTCGCGGATGTGGGTCGAGGAATAGACCGCGGCGTCGGGGCCGCATATCGGCTCGATCACGGTGAGGCCAAAGCCGTGCTCGGCCCCGGCGGCGCGCAACATCTCGGGCGTGCCGCGGCGGCGGTTGCCAAAGGTGCAATCATGCCCGACGACGATATGGGCAGCGCCGATCGCACCCACCAGCACATCTTCGACAAACGATTCGGCGCTTTTCTTGCCGAAGGCGATGTCGAAATGCTGGACGAACAACAGATCGACCCCGAGCCGCGCGATCTCGCGCTCCTTGACCCGGAACGGGGTCAGGCGGAACGGCTCGCCCCCGGGCACGAAGACACTGCGCGGATGCGGCTCGAAGGTGAGGACCGCCGCCGGCACGCCATCGCCGCGGGCGCGATCGCGCGCCTCGCAGATCAGCGCGGCATGACCCTTGTGCAGCCCGTCGAAATTGCCCATCGCCAGCACTGCGCCGCGCGGATGGCTCGATCCGGAACCGGGATGTCGGACGATGCGGAGCACGGCTGTATTTATCGCCAGAATTCGCGACAATGGGTGACGCGGGCGAAAATAGCCGCTGGCGTAGCCGAGCGATAGCCTCAGCGCCATTGGCGAGGAGAATAGCAAGGTGGAGGACGCGGCGGCGCCGTTGCGCGAGGCGTGGTACTACGCCGCACCAAGCCGCAATGTGGGGCGCGGCCAGATCCTCGCCCGCACGATGCTTGGCGAGCCGGTGCTGATCGGTCGCGACGGCGAGGGCCGCGTCTTCGCGCTGCGCGACATCTGCCCGCATCGCGGCATGCCGCTCTCGTTCGGCGCCTTTGACGGCAGCGAACTCGAATGCTGCTACCATGGCTGGCGCTTCGCCACCGACGGGCATTGCACCCAGATTCCCTCGCTCGTCGGGGGCCAGGCGTTCGATCTCGCCAGCGTCGGGGTCGCCGCTTATTGGGCGCGCGAAGTCCAGGGCAACATCTGGGTCTTCTTCGGCAAGGACCCGAGTGCGGCCCCCGACATCCCGGTGCTCGACGGTTTTACCGAATCGGCGGCGCCTGACCTCGTCGAGACCGTGCGGTTCGGGGCGGCGATCGACCACGCCGTCGTCGGGCTGATGGATCCGGCGCACGGCCCCTTCGTGCATGGCGCCTGGTGGTGGCGCTCGCGCCGCTCGGCGCATGACAAGGAAAAGGCATTCGAGCCCTCGCCTCACGGGTTCACGATGAGCCGGCATGCCCCGTCGAGCAACTCGCGGGCGTACCGGCTCCTCGGCGGGTCACCCGAGACCGAGATCGCCTTCCGGCTGCCGAGTGTGCGGGTCGAAGAGATCCGCGCCGGGCGCTATAGGGTCGCCAACCTGACCGCGCTGACCCCGGTCGACGACAAGACCACGGAAATCAACCACTGCACCTACTGGACGGCGCCGTGGCTCTCGGTGCTGAAGCCGGTGCTGCGGCCCTATGTGCGGGCCTTTCTGCGCCAGGACCGCGACATCATGCAGCGCCAGCAGCAGGGGTTGCGCACCGCGCCGCCGCTGGCGCTCATTGACGATGCCGACACCCAGGCGCGGTGGTACTATCGGCTCAAGGAGGAATACCGCCGCGCCCGCGCCGAGGGCCGGCCGTTTGTCAACCCAGTCCAGTCGCGCACGCTGCGCTGGCGCAGCTGAGCTTCGAGGAGAGAAAGCCGTGACCGATGCGATCGAGCGCGCGCTCGGCGAAATCAAATTCGGCCCGGACGGGCTGGTTCCGGCGATCGCGCAGCAGCACGACACCGGCGAAGTGCTGATGGTGGCGTGGATGAACCAGGAGGCGGTCCGTCTGACCTTGGCCGAGGGCCGGGCGTGCTATTGGTCGCGCACGCGCCAGGCGCTGTGGAAGAAGGGCGAGACCTCCGGCCAGATCCAGCTTCTCCATGAGCTGCGCCTCGATTGCGATGGCGACACCGTGCTCCTCTTGGTCGATCAGCACGGCGTCGCCTGCCATACCGGGCGGCGCAACTGTTTCTTCCGGGCGTGGCGGGGCGCCGAGTGGGAAGTCATCGCCGAGCCGGAAATCGCCCCCGAGCGGCTGTACCCCCGGCGGGAGGATTGACCCGCGGCTCGGGTCAGTAGGGCGGCGGGCAGGACAGCGTCGCCTGCACGCTGGCAACCAGCCCCGGGTCGCGCGGCCGGTTGGAGCACCGCGCGTTGTATTCGTTGACACGCGCATTGTAGCGCGTGGTCGCGCTGCTCAGATCGCCGGTAACCAGCCCCGTCGAGCGCCGAAAGGCGGCGTCGCGTTGTTCGAGCAGCTGGCGGAACCGCGCGACCGCTGCCGGATCGTTGACGTCCACCCTGGCGCGCGCGCGTTGCAGCTCGGCATCGAGCCGCGACAACTCGGCGTTGATCTCGTCGCGGGAACGCTGCTTTGCCGCCATATCGGCGCCGAGCACGTCGACCGCCTGCCTGAGGCAGAGACAAGCGGCGACGTCGCCCGCTTCCCCGGAAAGACGGGGGGCGGGGACGGCCACGTAAGGCGGTGGCGGTGGGGGATAGGACGGCGCTTGCGCCACTGCCGGGGATATCGCGGCGAACACCGCAACGCCAGCCCACAGCACCGCCCTTCGGCACCATCTCACCGATCGCATTGCCAACCTCCCCTGCTCCCGCGCTGCGCAATCGCGCGGCGCGTCAGAAACTAGGGCAACACACCTCAGCGCGCCATGATCACCGGAATCCTGGCTTCCATGATGATGTGGCGGGTGGCGCCGCCGAAAATCATCTGGCGGATGCGGCTTCGCGTATAGGCACCCTTCAGCAAGAGATCGGCGCCGGCCGCCGTCGCCTCCTTAAGAAACGATTCGCCCATCGGCTTATCCCGGCCGAACGCGCTGCGCAGGGTGACCTTGAGACCGTGGCCTTCGAGGCTGCGGGCAAGCTCCTCGCCGGTCGGGCCCGGCTCGGGCATATGCTGCGGGCCGACCGCGACAACCACGACCTCGCGCGCCTGCTTGAGGAACGGCATGGCGAGCGCCACGGTCATCGCGGTCTCGGTGCTGCCGTTCCAGGCGACGGCGATCTTCTCGCCGAGATTCGGTCCGACCGCCTTCGGCACCATCATTACGGGGCGGCCGCTTTCAAAGAGCGCGTCCTCGAGCGTCGCCTCGGCGATCGAGGCGAGCTTTTCCGGCTGCTCGACAAGGATCAGGTCGTAAACCCGGCCGCTCATGCCGACGACGGCGTTCTGGCGGCCGTCCTCCTCGCGCCACGACGCGGAGGGGCCGTTATAGCCCGGCGCCGGCGGCCCGATCGGCACGCCCTGCGCGTTCATGACGTCGCGGAACAGACCGCGAGCCTGATCGCGCCGGTCATGCCCTTCGCGTTCGAGCGTGCGATCGACCTCGGAGGAAATCGAAAAGCCCATTTCGCCGCCGAAGACGACGGCATATTCGGTCGTCAGGCTGTGCAGCCCGACGATGTGGCTGTTGAACCGGCGGGCCACCATCAGCGCCGCGTCGAGAACCGGTCCTGCATTGCCGTCGCCAACCACCGCCAGCAGATTCTTCATCGCTCCCACCCTGCTCCCGGTACCCGCGCGATCGCGGCGTCCGGCTTTTACGCTATGATATAGGATTGTACCGGCGGTTGCGATAGCTCGACGCCCCGCAGCCCCCCGACTAAACTCGCGCGCCCCTCCTCTGGCACGGAATCACCCGATGAACCGCAGCAAACGGACATTTCTCGCCGCCCTGATGCTGTCGGCCGCCGCGCTGGCGCTGCCGCGCGCGGCCTCCGCCGAGAGCGTCGCTTTCGGCACGGATTGGAAAGCCGAAGCCGAGCACGGCGGCTTCTATCAGGCGATCGCCACCGGTATCTACAAGCGGTATGGGCTCGATGTGAACCTGCGGCCCGGCGGTCCGCAGGTCAATCACGCGCAATTGCTCGCTGCCGGAGTGCTCGACTTCAACATCGCCTCCAATTCCTTTGTGCCGCTCAATTTCGTGCGTGAGAAGATACCCATGGTGGCGGTCGCGGCGATCTTCCAGAAGGATCCCTCGGTCCTGATCGCCCATCCCGGCCAGGGCAACGACAGCTTCGCCGCGCTGAAGGGCAGGCCGATCATGATCAGCGGCGACACCCGCGTCACCAGCTGGCTCTTCCTCAAGCAGAAATTCGGCTACACCGACGACCAGATCCGGCCCTACGCCTTCAGCGCCGCGCCGTTCCTCGCCGATCAGACGGCGATCCAGCAGGGCTATCTGACCAGCGAGCCGTTCATTATCGAGAAGGAGGGTGTAAAACCGGTCGTGCTGCTGCTCGCCGATGCCGGGTATGGCAGCTACGGGGCGCTGATCGAGACCTCGGAAAAGCTGGTTCGCGAGAAGCCCGACCTGGTGCAGCGCTTTATCGATGCCAGCATCGAGGGATGGTACAGCTATCTCTACGGCGATCCCGCCCCGGGGAACGCGCTGATCGAGCGCGACAATCCCGAGATGACCGATGCGCTCATCGCCTACGGCCGGGACAAGATGAAGGGGTACGGGATCATCGACAGCGGCGAGGCGAAACAGAACGGCATCGGCGCGATGAGCGAAGTACGCTGGCGCGATTTCTTCGATACCGCCGCGAGAGCCTACCTCTATCCCGCCGAGATGGATTTTCGCAAGGCCTACACGCTGCAATTCGTCAACAAGCGCGTCGGGATGCGGCCCGACTCGAAATGAACTCGGCTAAGCCACCACAACGTCGTCACCCCCGTGAAAGCCGGGGTTCAGTGACGGGCGGCGTAAAACTTGAAGCTCTGGATTCCCGCTTTCGCGGGAATGGCGACACCGGGGTCTAGCCCTGTCCCAAGCTGCCGATTCCAACGGGGCCAATGCGCCGCCGGTCGTCGTGCTGGAGGGCGTGACCAAGCGTTTCGCCTCGGGGTTGGAGGCGCTGGGCGGGGTCGACCTCGCGATCGCGCGCGGCGAGTTCTTGAGCATTCTCGGTCCGTCGGGATGCGGCAAGAGCACGCTGTTGCGCATCGTCGCCGGCCTTTCGAAACCAACCGGCGGGAGCTGCCGGCTGCGGCTCGGCGGCCGGGCGGAGCCCTCCCTCCCAGCCGGCCATATCGGCTTTGTCTTCCAGGATCCGACGCTGATGCCGTGGAGCACGGTGGCGGCCAATGTCGAGCTGCCGTTTCGCATTGCCAGGCGGGGTCGCATCGCCGGGCGGGTCCGCTCGGCCGAGCGCGACCGCGCCGCCGCTTCGCTCGCCGCGGTCGGCCTCGCCGGTTTCGAGCGCTCCTACCCGCACCAGCTTTCGGGCGGGATGCGGATGCGCGTGTCGATCGCCCGCGCGCTCGTCACCGGCCCCGATCTCCTGCTGCTCGACGAGCCCTTCGCCGCGCTCGACGAGATCACCCGGCACGCCCTCAACGACGACCTGTTGCGGCTGTGGGACGCCAATCGGCCGACGATCCTCTTCGTCACCCACAGCGTCTTCGAATCGGTCTACCTGTCGACCCGCATCGCCGTGATGGCGCCGCGTCCCGGCCGGATCGTCGCCGATCTGACGGTGGACCTGCCGCAGCCGCGCGACCGTTCGGTGCGGACCGGCCCGGCCTATGCGGCGATGTGCGAGACTGTCTCGGCCGCGCTCGCCGCCGCGATGGCGCCCCGCTGATGGACCGCGCGCTGCGCATCCTCGCGCCGATCGCGATCGGGGTGGTGTTTCTCGCGGCCTGGGAAGGCGTCGTGCGCCTCAAGGGCATCCCGCCCTACATCCTGCCCGCCCCGAGCGCGGTCGCGATGAGCCTCTGGGTCGACGGGCCGAGCCTCATGGGTTCGCTCCTGGTGACGCTGCGCATCACGCTGGCGGCGCTCGCCGCCGCGGCGTTCTTCGGCGGGGCGCTGGCGCTCCTCTTCTCGCGCTCGCGGATCCTTGAATTGAGCCTCTTCCCCTATGCGGTGATCCTCCAGGTGACGCCGATCGTCGCGATCGCGCCCTTGATCATCATCTGGGTGCGCCAGCCGTTTCTCGCGCTTCTGGTCTGCGCCTGGATCGTCGCGTTCTTCCCGATCGTCTCCAACACCACGGTGGGGCTCAACAGCGCCGACCGCAACCTCCTGGCGCTCTTTCGCCTCTACGGCGCCTCGCCCGGCCAGGTGTTGCTTTATCTGCGGCTGCCGACCGCGCTGCCCTATTTTCTCGCCGGCCTCAGGATCAGCGGCGGCCTCGCCCTAATCGGCGCGGTGGTCGCCGAATTCGTCGCCGGCACCGGCGGGGCTGAAACCGGGCTCGCCTTCCGCATTCTCGAAGCCGGCTACCGCCTGGCGATCCCGCGCCTCTTCGCGGCTCTCTTCCTGCTGTCTCTGACCGGGATCGTGATCTACCTCTTGCTCGACCTCCTGTCGCGCCGGCTGCTCAGGCACTGGCACGAAAGCGCAGTCTCCGAGGAGGAGGAGGAGTAGGGCCTCATGACCCTCTCCCGCACCCTCACGCAATGCGGGAGAGGGAAGAACCGCTCTACCCCCGGCCGACGAACGGCATCTTGGTCGCCATCACCGTGACAAACTGGATGTTGGCCTCGGCTGTCACGGTCGCCATCAAGACGACAGTGCGGGCGACGTTCTCTACATCCATCGTCGGCTCGACAATGACCTCGCCGTTGGGCTGCGGGACGCCGCGCGTCATCCGCTGGGTCATCTCGGTCAGCGCGTTGCCGACATCGATCTGGCCGCACGAGATGTCGTATTTGCGGCCGTCGAGCGAGGTCGACTTGGTGAGCCCGGTGATCGCGTGCTTGGTCGAGGTGTAGGCGACCGAATTGGGCCGCGGCACATGCGCCGATATCGAGCCGTTGTTGATGATGCGGCCGCCCATCGGCTGCTGGTCCTTCATCATCCGGAAGGCCTGCTGTGTGCAGAGGAACGAGCCCGTCAGGATCGTGTCGACCACCGCCTTCCACTTGGCATATTCGAGATCCTCGATCGGCGCGTTGGCGCCGAAGCCGGCATTGTTGAAGAGGACATCGAGGCGCCCGAAATTGGCCTTCGCCTTGGCAAACAGCGCCTCGACCGATGCGGGGTCGCCGACATCTGTGGGGACGCCGAGCGCCTTCCCCTGCAAGCCTTCGATCTCGCTGACCACCGCCTGCAGCGGCTCGGGGCGGCGGCCGGCGACGACGACCGCAAACCCTTCGCGGGCGAGCGCCAACGCCGATGCCTTGCCGATGCCGCTACCGCCGCCGGTGACCAGCGCGACTTTGCCGTTCGAGGCCATCTTTCGTTCCTCCTGTTTTCGATTTGCCGATTGCTGCCGTCACGATATCAGGTTTGAGATCCTTGGATAGGAGGTGACCATGGCCGATCCCGTCGTTCTCTACGAACTCGATGACAAAGTCAGCGTCATCACCCTCAACCGCCCGGAAAAATTGAACGCGATCAGCGCCGAGCTGCTGCATCAGCTGCTCGATGCGTTCCACCGGGCCGATGCCGAGAGGGCGACCAGCGTCGTGCTGCTGAGCGCCGAGGGGCGAAGCTTCTGCGCCGGCTACGACATCGGGGCCAAGGCCCCCGACCAGGACGACTGGCGCAGCGACCCGATCAAGGCGCACAAGCATCTCTCCGCCCAGCTCGATTTCGAGATGGCGCCGTGGAACATGAAAAAGCCGGTGATCGCGTCCGTCCAGGGCCATGTGATGGGCGGCGGGTGCGAGCTCGTCATGCTGTGCGACCTGACGATCGCGGCCGATAACGCGACCTTCGGCGAACCGGAAATTTGCTTTTCGAGTGTCGGCCCGGCGATCGTGATGCCGGCGATCGTCGGCTACAAAAAAGCCCGCGAGCTCTTATATTTCGGCGACGCGATCGATGCCGCGACCGCATGTACACTCGGCATGGTCAACCGCGTGGTGCCGCTCGCCGAATTGCAGACAGCGAGCCTCGCCTGGGCGAAGCGGCTGGCGCTGGTGTCGCCGGAGGCGCTCTACGCGACCAAGCTGGCGATCAACCGCGGCGCCGACGCGGCCGGCTTCACCAACCGCATCCATATCGGCCTCGACGTCGTCGCGCCGCTCTATGCGACGAAGACCGAGTTCGGCGAGCGGTTTCGCGAGATCGTCGCAACCGAGGGCGTCCCCGCCGCGGTCCGCTGGCGCGCCGCGCAATTCAAGGAATAGCTCCGACCTCCGCGACCTATGCCCGCTCTCGGGGCTGGCTGCTGAGGTGACGCTGCAATGGGTCGGAACTTAGCCGGGCTGCGCCTTGTTTTTATGCAGACCCTAAACCCCGGAGGAACCCCATGTCCAAGACGACTATGACAGCGATAATTGCCGCAATGATGGCGGTATCGATGCCTGCGGCCTTTTCCCAGACGACGACAACAGCGCCCTCTACCGCGCCCCGCAATGCCGCGATGCCGGCGACGACCATGGCCCAGATGAAGCCCGATCAGGTTCGCGCCAGTAAATTCATCGGCTCGACCGTCTACGACGTACAGAACCAGAACATCGGCAGCGTTAAAGACCTGGTCTTCGGCCGCGACGGCCGGATTGAGGCGGCAGTCATCGATGTCGGCACGTTTCTCGGCATGGGCGGCAAATACGTCGCCGTCAAGCTGAGCGACATAAAGACCGCCAATAATCGGCTGACCCTCGATATGTCGAAGGACCAGCTGAAGTCGGCTCGTGAGTACACCTTCCCCGATACCGCCAGCACCGGCAGCTCGACCCCGCCGGCGAACAGGCCCCCAATCCGGCAGTGACTCGGTAATCTGAGCTACTGCCCGAAAGGGTTCCCTGCGTCAATTGGCGGCATCGGGTCACGGCATCGCCGTGACGATGAAAGGACAAGTCCCATGAAATACTTGCTCTTATGGGGTCTCGGCGTGCCGATCCCGGTGCTGATCATCGGCTATCTCATTTTCCATTGAACGCGAATCGTGCCGAGCGGGAATTAGCTCGCCCGCTCAGCACAGCTTCTTGGTCATTAGGTAGCGGGTGATGCCGGGTGGTGGAGCTTCGAGCTTGGCGGCCATGTCCCAACCCTGCTTCTGGTAGAAGCCGGGCGCCTGGATCTGCAGGGTGAACAGTGCCGCTATGGCGCAGCCGCGGCGCTTCCCCTCGGCCTCGGCGGCAGCGAGCACGCGGCTGCCCAGCCGGTTGCCGCGATGTTGCTCCGGCAGGAAGAAGCGGTCGATGAAGAGGCAGCCGTAGGAGGTCCGCCCGTAAAGCCCGCCGATCGTCTCGCCGGTCGTCGGGTCGCCGACCAATATCGCAATCGGCCGGAAATCGCGCACCCCGCCCTGGCTTTCGTTGTAGGCGCCCAGCCCTTCGGCGATGACCGCGGTGGCGCTGGGGTCGGGCGCGTCGGTCACGGTTATTGCGAAATCCTCTGCCATGTTTCTCATCCCAGCGTCGGGCGGCGTTCGGGCTGGGTCTGCTCGAAAGCGCGCGCCGCGCGCAACACGCGGTCCTCGGCATAGAGCGGCCCGACGATCTGCAACCCGATCGGCAGCCCGGCGCGGGTCAGCCCGCACGGCACCGTCGCCGCCGGCTGGCGCGTCATGTTGAAGGGATAGCTGAACGGCGACCAGTCGACCCAGCTGCGCTCGGTGGTGGGATCGTTGAGGTCCTGGCCGACCGGCAGGGCCGCCACCGGCATCATCGGCGTCAGAAGGAGGTCGTAGCGCTGGTGGAACGCCCCCATCCGCTTGCCGAGCTCGGTGCGCACCATGTCGGCGGCGACGTAGTCGACGGCGCGGATGTACTCGCCCTCTGCCGCAACGAGGACGAGGCCGGGATCGCACTGCGCGAGGCGCTGCTTCGGGTAGACCGACAGGAGGAGCGCGGCGCCGGCGGACCATAGCGTCAAGAGCGCCTCGCGCGGCGAGGGAAAGATCGCGCCGACCCCCTCGACGATGGCGCCCAGATCCGCGAAGTGCAGCGCGGCCGCGGCGCAGGCGGAGGCAATCTCGGGATCGACCTTGGCATAGCCCAGATCGGGGCTGTAGCCGATGCGCAAGCCTTTGATGCCGTCCTCGATCCCGGCCAGATAATCGTGGTCTTCGGGGTTGAGCGCGTAGGGGTCGCGGTGGTCGGGCCGCGCCAGCACGGTGAGCATCGCCGCCGCATCCCGCACGCTGCGCGTCATCGGCCCGACATTCGACAGAAGACCCATCGCCGAGGGCGGATAGGCCGGCACCCGGCCGAAACTCGCCTTCAACCCGAAAATCCCGGTGAACGCGGAAGGGATGCGGATCGAGCCGGCACCGTCGCTGCCGACATGGAGGGGCGCGATGCCGGCGGCGCAGGCCGCCGCCGCGCCGGCGCTGCTGCCGCCGGTGGTGCGCTCGCGGTTCCAGGGGTTGCGGGTGATGCCGGTCAGCGGGCTATCGCCGATCGCCTTCCAGCCGAATTCGGGCGTCGTCGTCTTGCCGAGGATCACCACCCCGGCCTCGCGCAATCGTGCGACCGCGGGGCCGTCCTCCGATACGTCCTGCTCCGGATCGACGAGGCGCGATCCGCGCAGCGTCGGAAACCCGCGCATCAGCACGAGGTCCTTGATCGTCGCCGGCACGCCGTCGAGCGGCCCCAGCGGCTGACCCGTCATCCAGCGCTCTTCGGAGGCGCGCGCGGCGGCGAACGCACCGTCGCGGTCAATCACACAGAACGCGTTGAGGGCCGGCTGCAAGACATCGAGCCGGGTGAACATCGTCCGGGCAACTTCGACCGGAGACAGCGCCTTCGTGCGATAGAGCTCGACGAGGTCGAGCGCCGTGGCAAAGGCGATCTCGGCAGCGCTCATCATGGTTTCCTCCGCGCTCGCTTACCCGCGACTATCGGCGAATCGCCGCGCCGCCGCAACGCCCGCCGGCACGCCTTTTGCGTGAGCGTATGGGCTTGCGCGAACGGATCGCGTAAGGTCCGGGGCAACAGGGGAGGGATACGGATCATGATGGGACGCATTCGGCTCGCGGCTGGGTTTTGCGCGTTCCTCCTCGCGCTCGCACCGGCGCTCGGCGTCGCCGACACGACTCTGCACTTCATCCCGCAAGCCGATTTGCGCAGCCTCGATCCAATCTGGACGACGGCCTACATCACCCGCAATTTCGGCTATATGGTCTACGACACGCTGTTCGCGCTGGACAAGGATCTCAAGCCGCAACCGCAGATGGTCGACACCTGGAAGGCCAGCGACGACAAGCTGACCTACAGCTTTACGTTGCGCGACGGGCTCAAATGGCATGACGGATCGCCGGTGCGAGCCGCCGATTGCGTCGCCTCGATCCAGCGCTGGGGCAAACGCGACCCCTTCGGGCAGAAGCTGATGGACGCGGTCGACAAGGTCGCCGCCGACAATGATAAGAGCTTCACGATCAAGCTCAAATCGCCGTTTCCGTTGCTGATCAATGCGCTCGGGAAATTGTCGAGCAACGTGCCGTTCATGATGCCGGAGCGGCTTGCCAAGACCGATCCGTTCGAGCAGGTCACCGAGGTCGACGGCTCGGGCCCGTTCAAATTCGTCAAGGAGGAATGGGTCCCTGGCAGCAAGGCGGTGTTCGTCAAAAATACCGATTACACGCCGCGCAAGGAGCCGCCGAGCTTCACCGCCGGCGGCAAGGTGGTCAAGGTCGACCGCGTCGAATGGCTGTATATCCCCGACACGACGACGGCGGCGGCGGCGCTCAATGCCGGAGAGGCGGATTGGTGGGAGCAGCCGCCCTCCGATCTCGTCCCGGTGCTTGCCGCCAACAAGGATGTCGCGGTCGCCAACGTCGACCCGCTCGGCAATATCGGGATTCTGCGGTTCAACCACCTGCTGCCGCCCTTCGACAACCCGAAGATGCGCGAGGCAGTGCTGAACCTCGTCAACCAGAAGGAATACATGCAGGCAGTCGCCGGTGACGAGAAGTATTGGAAGACCTGCGCCGCGCTGTTTGTCTGCGGCACCCCATTCGCCAGCGACGCCGGCGCCGATGAACTGTTGCACGGACCGAACCTTGAGAGGGCCAAGGCGCTGATCAAGGAAGCCGGCTACCAGGGCGAGAAGCTGATCTTGCTCGACGCCACCGACCAGCCGATCGTGCACGCCCAGGCGCTGATCACCGCCCAGGCGCTGGGCAAGGCGGGCATAAACGTCCAGATCGACGCCAACGATTGGGGTACCTTGGTGACCCGCCGCACCTCGAAGAAGCCGGTCGATCAGGGTGGGTGGAACATGTTCCATACCTGGGCCAGCGCGCCCGACATGCTGTCGCCGGCGCTCCTTGCCGCGCTGCGCGGCAATGGCGACAAGGCGTGGTTCGGCTGGCCGAATGACCCGAAGCTCGAGGGCCTAATCGATGCCTGGTTCAAGGCGCCTGATTTCGATGCCCAAAAGAAGCTCGCCGACGAGATCCAGGTCGAGGCCTACACCACCGAGATCCCCTACGTGCCGACCGGGCAGTTCGTCGTGCCGACCGCCTACCGCAAGAACCTC
>Ga0182024_10011908_pt1 | contig 17336 bp, 13 predicted proteins | sample P32metaG_FD_120480 | JGI IMG/M metagenome (GOLD analysis project Ga0182024, IMG submission 120480) | Permafrost microbial communities from Stordalen Mire, Sweden - P3-2 metaG (Illumina Assembly) | ecosystem: Environmental > Terrestrial > Soil > Wetlands > Permafrost | place: Sweden: Stordalen...
CGGCACCAGGCGTAGTGGCTCGAATCCTCCCGCCCTCTCGTCGTCCCATTCCATGAAGTATGCGTCGATGTTCACCCGGTTGAAGAGAACATCGGCCACCGGTTCATAGCCGCCCGAAGCGATGAACATCGATTGGAAATTCCCGCGGCACAAGTGCATTGCCAAGCACATGTCCGGCGACGCGCCCTCCAGCGCCGTGTTAATCAAATCGGCGTAGATTTCCGGCAGCGCTTGGGGATCATCCCCACGCGCCCGAAGCATCGCGCGCTGGTCTTCGTCGCACAGGTAGGTGAAATTCACTTCATCGAGTTGCAGGTATGGGCAACCGGCTTGGGCGTAATCGCTAATGACCCGCCGGTAAGCCTGCCCCAGGTCGTGATAAAACTCGTCCATCTCAGAATACACGGCCGGATCGATTGCGTTCCGTCCACCTCGGAAGTGCAGTACGGAGGGTGAAGGGATCATCGCCTTAGGCGTCCGATTGGTGTGAGCAGCCACGAACTTCCAATGGTCAAGCATGGGGTGACTGGCCGGCGTGATTTTTCCGGTTACTTTCAGGCTCCTGGCCTTCGTCTGGCCGCCCTTGAATTGAATGCCCTGCGCAGCCTCGTAGACCTCGACACCCTTGAGCCCCGAAAAGAAATCCAGGTGCCAGAACGACCGTCGGAATTCGCCGTCGGTGATGTCCTCCAACCCGGCTTGTTCCTGCCGCCTGATCACCTCGTGAATCGCACGATCCTCCTCCACAGCCAACTGCTCGGCCGTCATTTCCCCGGCGACGTGCTGAGCTCGGGCAGTCTTTAGCTTCGCGGGCCGAAGGAGGCTCCCGACATGCTCGGCGCGAAATGGTGTTACCTTATTCATCAACATATCTATATATGATGATATATAAAGTCTCCAGTCAATGCCCGATGGTACTAGTCTGGGTCACCCGCCTCGCAATCTCGCGGATTGAAGCGACTTACAGCTCTAGACGTGTAGTCGGGCTCACCCTCCGCCGATAATCCTGGCGCTATGCTCACTTTTGACGGCGTCGCTCCCTGTAAAACTAACCGCGAAGTCGAACTGCCCTTATGGCCCGGGTGCTCCGTTTTCCTGGCCGGTAACCGGCCAACCCGGCCTTATTCTCCCTCCAAATCCACAATTTACGCCGGCGCCGTCCCTGCTTCGACACCATTGACCTGTACTCTGTTTCTGAAGCCCACCTCGCTCCATTCCCGCCAATCCCCAATCCCAAATCCCCAGCGAAAATGCGCCGCCAAACACAAAAATAGGCCTGATGCGCCTCCCTCTGGGGCAAACCGCTCGGCCGAACTCCCAACCCTTCGCCTCCTAATAGCCGAAATTTCAAAAATTCGACGCCACCCGAACAACACCATGCACCACCCCTTCCCCCGCCCCGAAGGTGTATAATTTTCACGGCTGCGCTGCCCCATCTCCGCCCGTGAAGGAGCCTTATGATGAAGTCCCGCCCGCAAAACCATCAAGATGTTTTGATCCATCGCCGATCGTTTCTCAATCGCACCACCCTCGCCGCCGGTGCTCTGATGAGCGGCGCGTTCGCTAAGACCTGGGCCGCGCCCGCCACCGGCGATTCGTCCGGTCCCATCGTCGAAACCACCGCGGGCAAAATTCGTGGAACCATCCAGGATAAAGTGAGCGCCTTCCGCGGCGTTCCGTACGGCGGTTCCACCGCCGGATCGGGCCGCTTCATGCCGCCCGAAAAGCCGCAGCCATGGACCGGCGTCAAGGACACCGTCGAACTCGGCCATCGCTCGCCTCAAGGCGCCTCCACTCTGATCCCTGAGGTGGCCGCGGTCGACGCGAACGAACCCGCGGGCGAAGACTGCCTGGTGCTCAACGTCTGGACTCCCAGCGCCACCTCCGGACATAAACGCCCCGTTATGGTTTGGCTGCATGGCGGAGGATTCACCTCCGGTTCCGGCGGCTTCAAAATTTACGACGGCGTGAATCTTGCAGCCAGGCACGACGTGGTCGCCGTCACCCTCAACCACCGGCTCAACGCCTTCGGCTACCTGTACCTGGCCGATCTCGGCGGCGCCAAGTTCGCCAACTCCAGCAACGTCGGCATGCTCGACCTCGTCGCCGCGCTCGAGTGGGTGCGCGATAACATCTCCAATTTCGGCGGCGATCCTGCGAACGTCACCATCTTCGGACAATCCGGCGGCGCCGCGAAAGTGTCCACGTTGCTCGCAATGCCGGCGGCCAAAGGCCTGTTTCACCGCGGCATCATTGAGAGCGGCGCGTCGTTGCGGGGAATCCCTCGCGATGCGGCCAACAAATCCACCGAAGCATTTCTCGCCAAAGTTGGTTTGAAGCCCGATCAGATCGACGAGCTGCAGAGCCTTCCAGTGGATCGCTTGATCAAAGGATTAGCTGGGGGACGCTTCGGCCCGGTCGTCGATGGCAAAACGCTCCCGGCGAACCCGTTCGATCCCACAGCGCCCGAAATCTCCGCCAACGTTCCGCTGCTCATCGGCACCACGCAGACCGAAGTCACTTTCTTTCCCGGCCAGCAATTGGATCCCATCGACCAGGCCGCGTTGCGCGAGCGCGTGAAACAGACCTTCCGCTCGAGCGATGCCGACACCGACAAGATCGTCGCCGTCTATAAAAAGGTGGATCCCAGCATCAGCAACATCGATGTCGCGCTCGAATCCGCTTCCGATTCCTTCACCTGGACCAACGCCATCACTGCGGCTGAACGCAAAGCCGCCCTGGGAAAAGCGCCCGCTTACATGTATTATTTCAAATGGCGTTCGCCCGTCCGCGATGGCAAGCTGAAAGCCATGCATTGCATGGAAATCCCATTTGTCTTCGACAATCCGGATGCCGGAAAGCCGATGACCGGCTCAGGTGAAGATCGCTATGCGCTCGCGGCCAAGGTCAGCGGCGCGTGGGTCGCGTTCGCGCGCACCGGCAATCCCAGCCAGAAGGGACTCACGTGGGCCGCCTACACTTCAGCCAAGCGCGCCACTATGATCCTGGATGACAAATGCGAAGTGGTCGACGATCCGCGCAAAGATGTGCGCCTTACGCTCGCGTCTTTGCCCGCGCCGCAGGCCGGCTAGCGTTATGGCAATTACGCGTGGGGCTGGCGCCCTCGCCCGCAGCCCGAGCCCCTGCTCGGGCTTGGTCAACTAATCGGGCGGGACAGTAGACTAGCGAAAGGATGACCATGGCGTCCGAAACACAAACTGCTCTAGCCGCGCCAATTGTAGAGACCGCGGGTGGCAAACTTCGCGGCTCACGTACCGGAGTAGTGAACGTCTTCAAGGGCATTCCCTATGGCGCTCCCACCGCCGGCGCTGGACGATTTATGCCACCCTCCGCGCCCGAGCTGTGGACCGGCGTCCGCGACGCTCTCGCGCTTGGTCCAAGATCGCCGCAGCTTCCCATGGCCCTGCCGCCGCAAATCCTGGAGCTGAGCGAAGGCATGCGGTACGACGACCCGATGGGCGAGGATTGCCTCTGCCTGAACGTGTGGTCGGCGGCGCTCGCAGCCCGCAAACCCGTTATGGTTTGGCTGCATGGCGGTGGGTTCACCGCTGGATCGGGTGGGCAGGCGATCTACGACGGCACGGAACTTGCCGCGAAACACGATGTAGTCGTCGTCACTGTCAATCACCGCCTCAACGTGTTCGGTTATCTTTACCTCGCCGAATTCGGGGGCGAGAAGTATGCGGACTCGGGGAACGCCGGGACGCTCGACATCGTGCAGGCGCTCGAATGGATTCGCGATAACATCGCCGAGTTCGGCGGCGATCCAGGCAACGTCACCATCTTCGGCGAATCGGGCGGCGGCATGAAGGCGAGCACCCTGATGGCGATGCCTTCCGCCAAGGGCCTGTTCCATCGCGCCATCGTGCAGAGCGGCGCAATGTTGAAAGGGATCGCCCGCGATCGGGCCACCAAGTTTTCGCAAGCGTTTCTTGCCAAGCTAAATCTGAGACCTGATCAAGCAGACGAACTGCGGAGCATTCCTTATCAGCAGTTGTTGGATGCCTTTTCAGCCATTCCGGGAAGCGCGTTGGCGATGGCGCCGGTAGTGGATGGACGATCTCTCCCGCGCGATCCGTTCGATCCCCAGGCGCCTGAGCTTTCCGCGCACGTTCCATTGTTGATTGGCAGCAACGCCACTGAGTTCACCTTGTTCGACCTGCCGCCCGATTCGATCCACGACGCCAAGCTGCTCGAACTCACCAGGCAGCGAATGCGGGTGGATGACGCCGCTGCCGAGCGCCTCATCGCCGTCTACAAGCAAGCGCATGGCAGCAATATCGAGGCGCACATCGCCTTAGAGTCCGATCGATTCATGCGCATCAATTCGATTCGTCAGGCCGAGCGGAAAGCGGCGCAAGGCGCGGCGCCAGCTTACATGTATTACTTCACCTGGCGAACGCCAGTTCTTGAAGGACGGCTGCGGTCTCCTCATGCCGTCGAGATTCCCTTCGTGTTCGATCATCCCGACGCGTGGAAGGGTCTCACCGGCGACGGCTCCGAACGGTACACCCTGGCCGATAAGATGAGCGGCGCTTGGGCTGCGTTCGCTCGCAACGGATCGCCGAATACGCCGGACCTACCCGCTTGGCCAGCCTATGCCGGCGATGAACGCGCTACCATGATTTTCGACAACGAATGCAAAGTGGTGAGCGATCCCGGCCGCGAAGAACGTCTTGCATTTCAAGCCAGCGGCGGCGGGGCGATTTCACTCTTTTGAAGCCGTCTTTCACAACATGACTTCCTCGGCCCTCCGTGACTTTTATCCGCGTCTCGCCAAACTGAATGCCGCGCCGCTGTGGGAGGTGCTGGGTGAGATCGTCGGCGCTCAGCCTCATCCGGCTGCTATTCCCGCGCTCTGGAAATATGACGAACTGCGGCCATTCCTGATGGAGGCGGGTGAGCTGATCACGGCCCGCGAAGCCGAGCGCCGAGTTCTGCTGCTCGAAAATCCCGGATTCCCTGGAGGATCGCGCATCGCTCAGAGCATCTATGCCGGCCTGCAGTTGGTGTTGCCCGGCGAGTTTACCAACAGCCATCGCCATGTGGCCGCCGCCTTACGCTTCATCATCGAAGGCGAAGGCGCTTACACCGCCGTGGATGGCGAGCGCGTCAGCATGCATCCCGGCGATCTCATCCTCACGCCTTCCTGGACTTTTCACGATCACGGAAATCCCGGCGATTCGCCCGTGGTCTGGTTCGACGGCCTGGATATTCCGCTGGTGAATTTCTTCGACAGCAGTTTCGCCGAACATCTTCCCGATGAAGGCGCACAATCCTCCGTACCCTCGCCCGCTCCGGACTTTGCGTTTCCCTACGCGCCTGCCCGCGCAACGCTCCGGAACAAATCGCTGCACCCTTGTCATGGCGCAAAGATCGAGTACCTGAAACCCAACGGCGCCTCCGTCACTCGCACGCTCGGCGCATTCTTGCAATCGCTGCCCGCCGGGTTCACGGGCGCACCGTATCGCTCCACCGACTCCACCGTCTTTTGTGTCGCCGAAGGGCACGGAGCCAGCCGCATCGGCGATCGCTCCTTCGAGTGGGCGGCGCGCGACATCTTCGTCGTGCCCTCCTGGTGCTCCGTTGCGCACCAGGCGATGGAAGACTCCATACTTTTCAGCTTCTCCGATCGCCCCGCGCAAAAAGCCCTCGGCCTGTGGCGCGAACAGCCGGCAGAGGGTCGCCCTGACTAAGCGGTGTCGTCGCCTTCAGGAACCACCGACGCAACGCGCGCGTCAAGGCATGCGGCACGCTGCCCCCCCACAATCCCAATCGCCCAAAGGTGACGCCAAGATTCGGCTGCAAAAAGACCGCAGCAATTGCGAATCGGTGGCATCCCGCAACGTAAGGAATCGCAAGCACCGCGCGCCTTGCATAACGAGAAATCGGCCGGGACGAATTCGGCCTCCAGCATCGCGGCGCGTTGCAGCCATCGCCGGCCCTGCGTTCGCCGCCGCTAAACCGGTCGGTCATACTTCACGCCTACTAATACAGAATACTTTTAGTTGTAAAGCAACAGCCGAACTAGGCCAGTTCGAACGCCTTCGCGATCAGCTCATAGGATCGCTTCCGCGCCGCGTGCTCGTGCATGATATTGACTACGAAAACTTCCTCCGCCCCGTAATCCTTTGCCACTTCTTCGATCATGGAGCGAACTTTTTCCGGCGTTCCCACCATGATCCGACGCCCCACCGGCAATGTTTCCGCGGCTACGCCTTCGTTCGCCAGAAACGCCAGCGCCGTTTCCACCGAGGGTACCGGGATCAACCGTCCGCGATACAACATCAACATCAGCATTCGCATGCTCGACGCCAGGCGCTGCGCCTCTTCGTCGGTGCCGGCACAAATCGCCCAGATGGCCACGCCGACGCGCGGCGCTTGCAATCGCGCCGAAGGCTGGAAGTGCTCGCGATAATACTCCGCGATGGCCTCGCCGTTGGGGTTGATAAAATCGGCGAACACGTAGGACAGCCCCATTTCCGCCGCCCAAATTCCGCTCTGCGCCGACGATCCCAGCAGCCACGGTTCCGGGCTTTCAAAATGGATTGACGCGGTTTGCCGGAACGGCCCCGTCGACGGTCCGCGATTCTCCAGATACCCCAACAACTCCAGCAGCTGTTCGTGGAAATCGTCCGGCGCAGGCTGCCTGCGATCGCGCTGCAGAGCGTATGCGATGCCGGCGCTGGTGCCTGCCGCGCGCCCCAGACCCAGATCGATGCGCCCGGGAAATAAAGCACTCAGCATGCTAAATGTTTCGGCAACTTTCAGCGGGCTGTAGTGCGGCAGCATGACGCCGCCGGTGCCGACATGCAAGCGCGAAGTGGCGGCGGCCACCGGTCCAACCATCACTTCGGGACTGGCGTCCGCCAAGCCCGGCGTGCCGTGATGCTCGGCCAGCCAGTAGCGCCGATACCCAAGCTGTTCAGCCCAACGCGCCAAGTCGATCGTATTGCGCAAGGCGTCGCCGGCGGTGGACCCCTCCGCGATCGGCGATTGATCCAGTACACTGAGCTTCACTTATTTCGATCCGTCCGGCAGGGCGAACACCATCACAGTCGATCCATTGCGCCAAATTCGATCGGGAAACAAGGCTTGGGTCGCGGCGCCAATATTGGTCACCGGCCATCCCGTCGGCGTCGCAATGTACTGCCTCCCGTTCACAGAGTAACTAATCGCCGATCCGCGATGCCCCGCGCCCGTTTGGAAGCTCCATAGCTTGGCGCCGGTGCGGGCATCCAGAGCGAAGAACTCGCCCTCGGGATTTCCGGTGAACACCAAGTCGCCCGCGGTCGCCAGCATCGAAGCCAGCAGCACGTATTTGTAAGAATAGCTCCAGACGCGCTTGCCCGTAACGGGGTCCCACGCATCCACGTGGCTGTAGGTGTCGCGACTCGGCGGCAGCTTCAAATTCCAACTTCCGCTCATAAAGAATCGGCCTTCGTCCGCGGACTGATGCTCGGCGGTAATATCGACGCAAATTTCGAGCGTCGGCGTGTAGATCAGGCCGGTACGCGGCGAGTACGCCATCTCGTTCCAGCTTTTCGCGCCCGCCGGCGTCGGACAGAAGTTCATGGTCTTGCCCAGTTCCGGCTCGCGCCGGCCAACCAGCTTTCCATCTTCGGTGACGCCCGAGATCCAGGTCTGTACTTCAGGAACGGTGAACACCCCGACGAATTCTCCGGTCACGCGATCCAGAACAAACGTCACGCCACTCTTGTTCATGTGAACCAGCAGCTTTCGCATCCGCCCATTCACCATGCGATCCATCAAGATGCACTCGTAGGCCGAATCAAAATCCCAAACGTCGTTGGGGATCTCTTGAAAATGCCAGCGCAGTTTGCCGGTATCCGGATCGAGCGCAACCACGCTCGCGGTATAAAGGTTCACATCCTTCTTGGCCCCGACGCTGCGATCGCCCGCGTAGAAATCGCCCGCCGCGTTGCCCGTGCCCCAATACAACAAGTTCAGTTCGGAATCGAACGATCCAGTCAGCCATGGCGACCCGCCGCCCGTCTTCCAACTCTCGCCCTTCCACGTCTCGTGTCCCTGTTCGCCTGGCCCGGGGATCACGTACCAACGCCACGCCAGCCTTCCGGTTTTCGCATAAAACGCCGTCAGATATCCGCGATGGGCGTTGTCGCCGCCCGATCCGCCGACGATCACCTTGTCCTTCACCACCAGCGGCGCAGACGTGATGCTGCATCCGCATTGATTGGAATCGTCGACGTTGACGCGCCACAATTCCCGGCCGGTCTTCCAATCGATCGCCACCAGAAAACTATCCGGCGTGCCGAGGAAAACTTTGCCGTCGCTCACGGCCAGCCCGCGATTGATGCGAAACGCCTCGCCACCCGATCGCCCGGCGCTGGCCGGCAGCGGATATCTGTAGCGCCAGATCGGCCGGCCCGTGGCCGCGTCCAGCGCGAACACCTGCGCGTACGATGTGGAAACGTACATCACTCCGTCGATCACAATTGGCGTGGACTGCAAACTGTCGCCGTAGTCGCCAGTCTGAAAGGCCCATGCGACCGCAAGATTTTTCACGTTTGTAGTGTTGATTTGATCGAGCGCGCTGTAGCGCCAGGCGAACTGTGAGCCACCATGGTGCGGCCAATCCGATTTCGTCGCTCCGTCTTGCGCGAACGCGGCCGCGGCTGCGAACAGCACCAGCAAAAGGCGCATGGACACTATCATATTGCATGAGGCTGGAAATTCCGCTCGCGTGATACAATTCAGGCGTTCATGAGTACCACTCTGCTCCCGACATCCTTAGTGGGATCGTATCCCCAACCCGACTGGCTGATCGATCGCGCCCAGCTTTCTCATCGTCTGCCGCCCCGCGTCCGCGCCACCGACCTTTGGCGTGTCGCGCCCGAATTCCTCGAAGAAGCGCAAGACGACGCCACGATTCTCGCGATCCGCGCCCAGGAACGCGCCGGCCTGGATATCGTCACGGACGGCGAAATCCGCCGCGAAAGTTATTCCAATCGCTTCGCCACGGCGCTGGAGGGAATCGATCTCGACAATCCGGCGCAAGTGGTGGCGCGCTCGGGCAAGCTGAACTTCGTGCCGCGCGTGGTTTCGAAGATCCGCCGCAAGCACGCCGTGGAAGTTCGCGACATCCAGTTCTTGCGTGCGAATACCGATCGCCGCGTCAAGGTCACCGTTCCCGGCCCGTACACCATGTCGCAGCAGGCCCATAACGATTTCTACAAATCCGAAGAAGAAATGGCGATGGATTACGCGGCCGCCGTGAATGAGGAGATCAAGGACCTGTTCGCCGCGGGCGCCGACATCGTGCAAATCGACGAGCCGTACATGCAAGCTGTTCCGGACAAAGCGCGCCAGTTTGGACTCAAGTCCCTGACTCGAGCGCTCGATGGCGTCCAGGGTGAAACCGCCATCCACCTTTGTTTCGGCTATGCCGCCATGGTGGCGAATCGCCCCTCGGAATATCAGTTCCTCGCCGAGCTGGCCGACGCGCCGGTGAACTGCATCTCCATCGAAACCGCGCAGTCTTCGCTCGATTGCTCGGTGCTTGCCAAGCTCACCGGCAAGAACATTATCCTCGGCGTCCTGGATCTTTCAAGCAACGAAGTGGAGACTCCCGAAAAGGTCGCCACCCGCATCCGCCGGGCGCTTCCCTATATCGGCGCGGATCGCCTGATCGTCGCGCCAGACTGCGGGATGAAGTACCTTCCGCGCGATGTTGCTTTCGGAAAGCTAAAAGCGATGGTGGCCGGAGCCGCCTTAGTTCGAGCGGAACTGGTCGACCGCCAGCTAGCGTCTCAAAGCGCCTGATTCGCCGGGTCTGGCAGCCGCTCGATGTGGACATACATGGGGCCTACGCCGAGCGTTCCTACCAGGAACCATGTGAAGCGGCCGCCGCGATTGACGGTCTGAAACCGCGCATGTTCGCCGGGCGCCAGGGTGAAGTCGACATTCTTCCAGTTCCAGGTGTTGTCCACCTGCAAACGATGCCGCCCGGGTTCCACTTCCCGCGATATTTCCTCACCGGACATTACCTCGCCCAGCCGCTTGCCATCCAGCTTCACGATGATCTGGCGCTGCTTCACGTCATCCGGTGACGTGCGGCTGACAGTAACACGAGACTCCACGCTTCGAGTATAATGCGCGTGGGAGCTTAACATGAAGAAGTTCGCTGTCTCGATGCTCGCCCTCCTGGGCGCGGTCGCCGTTCCTGCCTTCGCGCATCACGCCTTCGCGGCGGAATTCGACATAAAAAAGCCAGTCACGGTGAAAGGCGTCGTCACCAAAATCGATTGGATGAACCCCCACGCCTGGATCTACGTCGATATGAAAACCGACGCCGGCGTCGAACAATGGCAATTCGAAACCGGGGCGCCGGTTGAGCTGGTTCGCCGAGGCTGGAGGAAGAACGACCTCAAAGTCGGCGACGAAGTAACGGTCGTAGGGCTCCGCGCCAAGGACGGAACGAACACGGCCAGCGCCCGCATGGTCACATTGCCGTCCGGCAAAAAAGTATTCAGCGGCGCGGCCGGCGACGACGCTCCCGCGCCACCGGCGCAGCCCCCGGCTACTCACGAGTAGCGGAGCTTTTCTCCGGATAAGTCACCCGGTCGAGGAACAGCCCCGACGCCGGCGCGGTCCAAGCGGCAACATCCAGCTTCGGATAAGTTTTACCTTCGAGCAGGCGCGAAAAATCGTCCGCTGTAATCTCCGCCAAGCCTAGTTTCACCAGCGCGCCCACCACTCTTCGCACCATTCGCCACACGAAGTGGGAGGCGGTGATGCGGAAAACGACCAAGTCACCCTCGGTTTCGATGCCGGCATCCCCCACCACGACGATGGGCGATTCATCCGGGCGGGATTTATCTTCGGCGCGAAATGCAATGAAGTTGTGCCGGCCAATCAGCATCCTTGCCGCGCGCGACATGGCCGCGACATCCAGCGGTTCCCTCACCCACCAGACAAACTTCTTGAAGAACGCCGTGCGCCGCGTGGAAATCTGATAGATATACGTCCGGGCGATGGCGTCGTGCCGCGCGTGGAAGCTCGACTCCGCCTCCTCCACATCCAGCAGGCAGACATCGGAAGGCAAGCGGCTGTTGATGGCTCGCAGGATTTCTTCCGGCTTTGGCCAGCGCCTGGTGTCTGCTTCGTTTTCCCGGCGCACGCGAAGATGGGCTACCTGCGCCCGAGCGTGCACACCCGCATCGGTGCGCCCCGCGCCCTGGATGTCGACCGCGCCATCGAAGAACTCTTCGGCCGCTTTCCGAAGCTGCCCCTGCACCGTTCGCGCATTGCGCTGCTCCTGCCAGCCACTATACTTCGTGCCGTCGTATTCGATGGTCAGTTTCCAGCTTTTCAACGCTCCCTCTGGTCGCGGCTTCTCTGTAAGCACCACAAACACGCAGTCACGATTCCGAGCCGCGCGCATTCACCAGTGTAGCCTCGCGCAAGCGCCGGAATGGTATTATGGAGCGCTTTAAGGAGGGCTGATGTTCAAAGAGTTTCGCAACTTCATCATGCGCGGCAATGTGCTGGACCTGGCTGTGGCCGTAATCATCGGCGCGGCCTTCGGCAAGATTGTCTCGTCATTGGTCAACGACATTTTGATGCCGCCGCTCGGACTTGCCCTCAAGAATGTCGATTTCAGCAACCTGTTTTTCGATGTTTCCGGCGGCCATTACGCGACGTTGGCTCAGGCCAAAGCGGCCGGCGACGCAACCATCAACTACGGGTTATTTCTCAACAACGTGATCGATTTTTTGATCGTTGCCTTCGTGATCTTTTTGGTGATCCGGGCTGCCAACAAGCTGAAGCGCGAACCCGCGCCCGCTCCAACCACCAAGGAATGCCCGTTTTGCCATACATCCATCCCGCTTGCGGCCACTCGCTGCCCGAACTGTACTTCGACGCTTTAAGGCTAACGCTCCCTGTGGTCGCGGCTCGGAATCGGCACGGAGCCGCGACCATAGGGAGCGAAGCAAATTGCGACGTTTCCGAAACCCTCAGGCTAACGCTCCCTGTGGTCGCGGCTCTGTAAGTACCGGTCGCGATCCGAGTCGCGAAGCAAGTTTAGACCGCGATCTCGCAGCCTTCGTAAGCACAACAGACTTCGAGCTTGGAATCCAGGCTTCGGGCCAGTTCCTGGGCCTTTCGTTCCACACCGGCGATGAACTCGTCATCGTGCGATGGATCGTGGTGTGTGAGAAACAGCCGCCCCACGCCCGCCATCGCCGCCAGTTCAACCACGTATGTATACGTGCTGTGGCCCCAATGGCGCTTGGAAGGATATTCCTGCGGCGTATACTGCGCTTCGTGAATCACAACGTCGGCGCCCTGCATATACTCGGCGTGACGGCGGTCGCCTTCCTCAAGAATCGATTCAAATTTTCCGTGGGGCGCACCTTCGCGCCAGAGGTCTTCGAAGAACGGCTCGTGATCGGACAGGTAGCAGATACACCGGCCCTCCGCTTCGATGCGATACCCGAGCGTCGGCGAGGGATGATTCATCTGTTGCGCCCGCACGCCTAAGCCATCGATTTCGTAGGTCCCTTCGCACAAATCCTGATAAGTGATCCGTGCGGCTAACTGGTCCAGCTCCACCGGAAAATAGTGGTGCTCCATTTGACCCGCCAGCACATCGCGCAAGGACAAGTGCGCGCCTTCCGGGCCATAGACCTTAAAGTGATTGGCGGGCAGGAACAGCGGAGCGAAAAACGGGAAGCCCTGAATATGGTCCCAATGAGTGTGCGTCAGAAGAATCGTGGCCGAGATCGGGCCGGAGGCCCCGGCGAGCAGGCGGTTGCCCAGCGATCGCGCGCCAGTGCCGCAGTCCAGCACCAAAACTCCCCCGGAGGGCGTGGTCAGCTCCACGCAAGACGTATTGCCGCCGAAGTGGGTGGTGTTTGGCCCAGGGGACGCGATGGACCCTCGAGTACCCCAAAAGCGCGCTAGCATTCTGGCACCATCCGATCTTATAACGATGCTACACCGTCGGTCTGCGTTTCCAGGAATTTCCTAACAACTTCACCGATGGCCATGAATCTCTCCAGGTCCGCCGGCTTCCGGAAGTAGAAAGACGCACCCAGTTCGCGCGCACGGGCCCGATCCTGCGGCGAATCCGAAGAGGTGATTACAATGGCCGGAACCTGGGCGCAGCGGCTGCTATGCCGCAGCCGGGCGAGTATCTCGTCGCCGGACCGCCTGGGCAGGTTCAGGTCGATCAGAAAAAGGTCGGGACAGATTTCCGACGGCTCCCGGTCGAGCTTTGCGATCATATTCAACATGTCTTCACCATTGTCGGCAGTGGTCAGGCGATACGTGAACGCGTGGCGGCGCAACGCTTCCTCGATCAAATATACGTCCGCCGGGTTGTCCTCGGCAATCCAGATTCGATAAGAGTTTTCCGCCATTCAGGCCTGCTCGCTCTCCGCCAAGGTGAAGAAGAAGGTGGAACCCTCGCCCAGTTTCGATTCGACCCAAATTCTTCCGTGATAACGTTCCACCAGCTTCTTACAAATCGCCAGACCGAGGCCAGTACCGGAATACCGGCTGCCGCTGTGCAATCGCTTGAAGAGTCCGAACACTTGATCCTTATATCGGGGCTCGATGCCGATTCCATTATCTCGCACGGAAAACTTCCAGAGTCCGTCCTGGCGAATCGCGTCGATGTGGATGCGGGGCGGCTGGCTGCCCCGGTACTTGATCGCATTGGACACCAGGTTCTGGAAGATCTGCTGCAAATGGACGGGCTCCACTTGCAGCGCCGGCAGAGCATCGTGCGTCACGGTGGCGCTCGATTCCTCAATGGAAGACCGCAGGTTGTCCAAAGCTTCCTCCAACATCCACTCCGCGCTCACCTTCTCCGGCAGCGTCTCGGAGATGCTGGCCGCGCGTGTATATTCCAGCAAGTCCCGGATCATCCGCCCCATGCGAGTGGCGCCTTCCACGCAATGCTCGATGATGGTGTCGGCTTGCGCGTCCAGCTTGCCCACGTATTTCAACTGCAGCAACTGACTGAAGGTGGCCACCATGCGCAGCGGCTCCTGCAAATCGTGGCTGGCCGAAAACGCGAACTGTTCCAAATCGGAATTGGCCCGCCGGAGCGCTTCCAGCGCGGCAGTGGCTCGCTCGCGGGCGGCCTCGGCGTCGTGGCGAAGCTCGCGCTCGCGTTCGGCGGCCTGACGCCTCAAGCGGCTCATGGCCAGATGAGTGGTGACGCGCGCCAGCAGTTCCCGCGCTGTGAACGGTTTCACCAGATAATCGTCCGCCCCGGCTTCGATGCCTTCCACGCGAGATTCTTCGCCCGCGCGCGCCGACAACAGAATTACCGGCAGGGTGCCGGTGGCAGGCTCGGCGCGCAGAGCTTTCAACAAGGCGAAACCATCCACGCCGGGCATCATGATGTCGCTCAAGATGAGGTCGGGAGGATTGTTCAGAGCGCGGTCCAGCGCTTGGCGGCCATCCGAAACGGCCTCGACGTCGAAGTGCGGGGCGAGCAATCGATGGACGTAGGCCCGCATGTCCGCGTTGTCATCGGCCAGCAAGACTCTGCCGCGCTCGGTTGCCGCGCCGCGAAACCCTGGCGCCAGAGTTTCGGGATGCAGTGGGGTCCCTCGATCATTCGGCGGCAACCACCGCAGGGCTTCATCCACATAAGCTTCGGACCGCGTGGCCGTGGAAGCCTCCGCGGATGCAGTCCCAATGCGCTCTGGCGGAAGATGCGCGGACCCGAACGGGATGTGTACCGTGAACGTACTACCACGCCCCAGTTCGCTTTGCACAAAGATGCTGCCGCCATGCAACTTGACCAGTTCCTGCACTAACGCCAAGCCGATCCCGGTTCCCTCGTGCGTGCGTCCGCGCGCTCCTTCCACGCGGTGGAAGCGCTCGAACAGGCGCGGCATTTCAGCCAGCGGTATGCCTGTGCCGGTGTCGCGCACGGTGAGCTTGGCGGTCGAACCGTTGTTCGATGGTTCCAAATCCACCGCGATCTCGCCTTCCAAGGTGAACTTGAAGGCATTCGAGATCAGGTTCAGCACCACCTTCTCCCACATGTCGCGATCCACATAGACCGGTTGCGGCAGCGCCGGACAGTGAACCACCAGGCTCAGGCCGGCTTTATCGGTGGCCGAGCGAAAGCTGGAAGCGAGATCGGCGGTGAAGGCGGCCAGGTCCGTCGGTTCGTAGCTGGCTTGTACGCGGCCCGCTTCGATGCGCGCAAAATCGAGCAAGCTATTCACGAGCTTCAACAGCCGCAGCCCGTTTCGGTAGGCCACCTCAACCAGCTTCAGTTGGTCGGTGTCTGGCCCTCCGGCCGACAGTTCGCTTCTTGCCAGCAACTCGTCTCTTGCCAGTAGTTCTTCTCTTGCCAGCAACTCTTCGAGCGGCCCCAACATCAGCGTGAGCGGCGTGCGGAACTCGTGCGATACGTTTGAGAAGAATGCCGTCTTGGCGCGATCCAGCTCCGCCAACGCTTCGGCGCGCCTGCGCTCTTCTTCGTAGGCTTGAGCGTTGGCGATGGCGGCCGCGATTTGACCCGCCACCAGACCGAGAAACCCCTGGTAGCCGTCATCGAGAAGGCGGTATGGATTGAGGGCCGCCACCAGAACGCCCGACCGGCCGGTCTGGCCGGAGGGAGCGACGGGGAGCACGATGGCGTGTCGCGGAGGACGGTCCCACGCGCCGGCCGGCAGAGGTCCCAGTGTCTCCAGGTTGGTAACCAGCGTGGGCGCGTGCGTATGAAGCACCTCAGCGAACGGCCAGACGGATGTTCCATTCAGCGGCGCTTCCACCGGCGCGGCCAGGTGATTCGCCGCAATTCCCGCGCTGGCCGCAAGCAGCACGCTCTGGTGGCTGGCATCCAGCAGATAGATCAGTGCAAAAGGGAGATCGCGTTGGTTCGTTTCGAGCGCTTGCGCAATGAGTGAACACGCATCGTCAATGGTGCGCGCGTCGGTAGTCCGAGCGGCGAGTTCCCGCAACAAAGCAATCTGGCGGGCTCCGATGATGCGCTGCGTGTCGTCCGTGTTGGCGCAGAGGATGCCCCCGGCTTCGCCTGTGTCGTCCGGAACCGGGCTGTAAGAGAACGTGTAATAGGTTTCTTCGCGATACCCGTGCCGCTCCATGATCAACAGCAGCGCTTCGTCATACGTGCCTTCGTTAGCGGTCATGGCCGACCTGGCGCGGGGGCCCACCTGGTCCCAAATCTCACGCCAAACCACGGAGGCCGGTTGGCCGAGCGCCTGGGGATGTTTACCGCCGACGATGGTTTTGTATGCGTCGTTGTAGAGATTGATCAGCTTATCGCCCCACCAGACGAACATGGGCTGGCGCGAGGTGAGCAGGATCCGCACCGAAGTCCGGAGCGCTTGCGGCCACATTTCGACCGGGCCCAGCGCGGTGCGCGACCAATCCATCGCACGCATCAGTGCGCCAAGCTCCCCGCCCCCGGCCAGAGGGTCGGCACTGCGCTGCAATTCACGTTGGAGCGATTCCTGAGGCATCCCCGCACTGTTCCGCTGATTAAGAGATCTCCGTGGAGATCAAATCGTTTCCAGATTTGTAACTGTATTCTAACTGAGGCTTCGGGCTGACGGGGTCACTCATCGGTAATTGCTTCGATGGTCTGAGGCGCATTACCCTCCAGGCGGTTATTCACGAAAATATAGGATGGTTCGTGCCGCTGGCGGGCATTTGCGATCAATAGACGGAGCGCCTGGCGGGTCTCGGGGTTGGGTTCCTGGACGCGAGCGTACGGCGTAAATTTAGCGACGGCTTCTTCGTAAGCGCGGCCTCGACGGAGCAGCGCGCGGGCCACGCTGAAATCGGCGGTGTGGGCGTCCCCGAGGTGCATCTGAACACCTATTTCGGGCATGCGCGTCCAGCCGTTGAACACGTGAGCGACGCGGTGGCTGCGCAGGCAGGCGAAGTACTCGGGCGAAAGGAATTCAGGATTGCGGATCTCGACGGCGTATCGAAAGCCGCGCGGCAGCGCCGCCAGAAAAGGGTCTAATTCCTGAAGAAACGCGCCAACATCCGGGTAGCATTGTTTAGCGAAGCTGCCAAATTCAAGAATCAACGTAGCGATGCGTTGCCGATAAGGGGCCAGCGGATCGAGAAACGCGCTTTGAAAGAGCGCCGCGTCCAGGAACGAGGAATTGTCGCCTCCGGCGCGGGATCCATAACGCGGATGGCGAGGGAACTGCTTCACGGTGACGTCCTCGGGCGCTTTGAAGGCGAATTGCAACGTGGAAGGCGCGGAGCCGAACAGCTTGCTCCAGTAACTCTCGGATGGAAATTGATAGAACGAGAAATCGCCG